>Ga0255776_10005977_pt1 | contig 12522 bp, 8 predicted proteins | sample 071ome_19_FD_179974 | JGI IMG/M metagenome (GOLD analysis project Ga0255776, IMG submission 179974) | Coastal salt marsh microbial communities from the Groves Creek Marsh, Skidaway Island, Georgia - 071413AT metaG (version 2) | ecosystem: Environmental > Aquatic > Marine > Intertidal zone > Salt...
TCTGGAATCATTGGCCGTCTCTTGACGAAGAGGAGGGGCAGGAATGAGTCCGGACGCGGGTGTAGAGCCACTGCCATTTGGGCTTGGTGGGCTCATCTTTATCGGCTGCTACCTTCTTTCGCTAATTGGGATTGGCTGGCTGGGACGGAGGGCGAGTAAAGAAACGTCGCTTCAAGATTTCTACCTTGGCGGAAAAGGGGTCGGCTTTCTCGTTTTGTGGCTGACCCTTTTCGCGACGCAATACAGTGGGAATACGATCATCGGATTTACGGGCAAATCTGCGAAGATAGGGTTCGCCTGGATCACTGCCGTGCAATTCATGATTGCGATCGTGATCAGCTACCAGCTGTTCGCTCCGAAATTGCACCAGCTCGCGAAACGGCACTCCTTCATCACTCCGACGGATTTCTTGAATCACCGGTTTGGTAGCCGCGCGATCAACCTGCTTGCGACAGCGATCATGGTGGCGGCCTTGGGGAATTTCTTTCTCGCACAGTTGACTGCAATGGGGCGGGCGGTGGAAGGACTTACCACGTTCGACCCGGATCTGGCTTTTGCTTACGGGGTCGTTTTTCTCGCGGCGATCATGCTGGTCTATGAGCTGCTCGGTGGATTTCGCGCGGTGGCCTGGACGGATGTGATTCAGGGAACAGTTCTGGCAGTCGGTTTCGCCGTTCTACTTGTGCTGATCTTTCAGCAATTCGGTTCACCAGAGGAGACCACCCGGAAACTGCTCGAACATTCGGCTGAGAAAGCGACCCCGCCGAAAGGCATGGCCCTCCGCCAATGGATCAATTTCATTCTCTTGTTTGGATGTGCCGGTGCTCTGTATCCGCAGGCGATTCAGCGGATTTATGCAGCGAAAAGTTCGCGTGCTCTTCGTCGTGGACTGGCAGCGATGTCATTCATGCCTCTGTGCGCGACCCTCATTGCAATTCTCGTCGGCGTTACGGTGGCAGCTCATCTCCCCGAATCCCTTGAAGGTGCCAAGACAGATACGGCACTGACGGTGATGCTTCGACAAGTGGCGGAGGGAGGCTGTTTTGGAACGGCGATTGTCGTGCTGATTCTCGCCGCCATTCTCGGTGCGATTATGTCGACGGGGGACTCGGCGCTTCTCTCGATTTCCAGCATGCTGACGAAGGACATATACCAGGGCTTCGTTTCACCTGGTGCATCTCAAAAGCGTCTCACCATGGTAGGGAAACTTGTTTCGATCGTGCTCGTGTTTTCCCTGACCGCTTTGACGATCTATTTAAATCAGTTGGAAGGTGAAATCACGCTGGTCCAATTACTGGGAATGAAATTCGACATGCTGATCCAGCTGGCCCCGGCGTTCATGATCGGGATCCACTGGAAGGGAATGCGAGCCGGTCCGGTGTTTCTCGGAATGGCGGCTGGTCTCGTATTTGCTCTCTCGTTCTTCTGGGTGCCAGCAGAAGGAATGGGTGTGCTTTCCATGATCAAGAGTTCCGGATTCAATCCGGGACTCTATGGATTGGTGCTGAATCTCGTGATCTGCGTGGGAGGGAGTGCTTTGGTAAATCGCCCGAAAAAAGTGGCAGGCTGAACGAGCCGCAGTCAGCATATTTCACGATTAAAAAGCTCGAATACTCACACGTGTGCAGGAAAATTAAGACGTCGTTCTCTGCTTAACGCCTCGGCAGTGGAGCCTTGCCCTACATCTATCAGCTGCGCATTGGGGTCAGGCCAACGGCTATTTCACAGACCGCTTGTAGTTCCCGTCCATCGTGATTCGCAGACCGATCTCGTTGCGCCCTTTTGTCTGAGCTGGGAATGGCTTGTTCCAGAGAACTTCCCAGTAAGGAGGATCGCCACTGATGCCACCGCCTTTTTTGTAATTGATCTGCTCGATGAAAACGGTTCCCTGAATGCTCCGGGACTCCAGATCGGCTTGCGCGATTTCCGCCGCCTGCTGAATCAGCATGGACGGAGGATTGGAAAGGGCGAGGCTGGAAAAAGAAAAAAGTAGAGCGGCTGTGAGAAGAAGCGTTTTCATGTTGCGAAGCTAATAGGTAAAATGGATCGGAGTCAATTCGTTAGGTGCTTCGCATCTCTCTGGAAGTAGCCTCATCGCAAAGCCGGACTTGCGATATGTGTTCCGTCCCGCTATGCCTTTCCTCATGAGCGATTCTCTTTCCCATTTTACGTTGAAAAGTGGTGACCAGTTTCCTTCGATCGGATTGGGCACCTGGAAAATTCCTGATGAAGTCCTTCCTACATTGATTCCTGAGGCGGTCTCACTGGGCTACAGCCACTTTGATTGTGCCTGTGACTACGGCAACGAAGTTGCGGTGGGAGAAGGATTGAAAAATGCGATCGCGAATGGCACTTCGCGTGACGATCTCTGGATCACTTCGAAGCTCTGGAATACCTTTCATCATCCAGATCACGTCCGCTCTGCCTGCGAGAGATCGCTTTCCGATCTCGGTCTCGATCAACTCGATCTCTACCTGATTCACTTTCCCGTTACACTGGCCTATGTCCCTTTTAAAGAGCGCTATCCTCCGGGTTGGTTTTTCGACGAAGAGGCCGAGAACCCTGCGATGAAGCACGTGAAAGTTCCCTACTCCGATACGTGGGGGGCGATGGAAGAACTCGTTGATGCCGGGCTCGTGAAAAACATTGGAGTCTGCAACCTGGGCACGGCGATGATTCGGGACTTGCTCTCCTACGCACGGATTCATCCTGCGGTGAATCAGGTCGAGATGCATCCTTACCTGACCCAGCAGAACCTGTTGCGTTTTTGTCAGGAAAACGAAATCGTGACGACAGCCTTTTCTCCTTTTGGAGCAAGTTCCTACGTTCCGCTTTCCATGGCGGAGGAAAGCGAACGCCTTTTTGACGATCCTGATATTCAGAAAATCGCGGAAGGATATGGAAAAACGGTCGGCCAAATTGCACTTCGGTGGGCAGTCCAGCGCGGGACTGTTGCGATTCCAAAAACGCAGACGGCAGCGCACTTGAAAGAGAATATCGAGATCTTCGATTTCGAGTTGTCTGACAGCGATATGCTCGCGATTGATTCGATGAATCGTGATCGCCGATTCAACGATCCTGCCGAGTTCGGAGAGGCTGCTTTTAATACCTTTTATCCGATCTTTGACTGATCCGATTCTCGCAATGCGTGCTGCTATTCTCCTTTTCTCTTTCCTCACGGCTTCGAGTTTTGCTGCAGAGAAGCCCAACGTCATTTTCATGATGGCGGACGACATGGGAATGGGCGACACGAGCGCGTATCAGGATTTCACCGGCAATGCCGACGATGTACAGGTTCATACGCCGAACATGGAACGTCTTGCGCGGATGGGAGTTCGCTACACCGATGCGCATACGCCTTCTTCGCGTTGTTCGCCGACTCGATATGGATTGTTGACGGGGCGCTACCCTTGGCGAAACCGGCTCAAGCACTGGGTTCTTTTCGGAAGTCAGGGTGATCCCATGATTGAGCGTGATCGGCCTACTTTAGCTACGATGTTTCGCAGCGAGGGATATGGGACTGCCGTCGTCGGGAAATGGCACATCGGATTGCGCTATCAGAGGGCGGATGGAACGCCTGCTGCCGGATGGGAGGATGCTGACTTGACAAAACCACTTTTCGACGGGCCTGAGGATCATGGCTTCGATTTCGTTCGAGTCACTTCCCGTTCCCATGGGACATCCGGGCCTGATGCGAGCGGAGCGGGGAAGGGGGGGAGAAAAAATGGACCAGAGCAGTCCGTTGGACCCGGGCATATCCACGGAAGCGATTTGGTGAGTGCGACCAGCAATGGTAAAGAACTCATTTCCGAAGGAGAAAATGCCTACGTGCTCACGAAGTTGGGCGGGCGCCATTCAGAACTCGCGATCAGCTTTCTTGATTCGCATCTCGATGGTGGAGAGAATGCCGAAAAGCCGTTCTTTCTTTACTACCCTTCTCCCTCGAATCATTCGCCCTACACGCCTGACAAAAAAATTGGAGAGAAGCCGAGTCGCGGAGCTTCGCGAACGAAAGCGGGCGAGCCCATGGATCTGCGCCATGATTTTATTCATGAAAATGACCTTATCCTCGGCCGCTTTCTGGATTGGTTGGAGAAGAATGATGACCCGAGAAATCCAGGTAAGAAGCTGATCGATACCACAGTAGTTGTTTTTACTTCAGACAACGGAGCCGAGAAGAACAGCGACATCGCCTCGGGACCTTTTCGCAGTCACAAGGGCTCTGCCTACGAGGGCGGCCATAGGGTTCCATTTCTGGTAGCTGGTTCGGGTTTTGGGATCGGCGATGGCAATGCAGAAACTGGAGGGCGGACGGATCCGAGTCTGCTTTGTCTTACCGATATGTTCGCGACTTTTGCGGAATTGATCGGAACGGAATTGCCCGATTCGCTCGCAGGGGAAAAAGGAGCGGAAGACAGCTTCAGTGTTTTGTCAGCGTGGCAGGGAGAAGCGATTAAGCGTCGTCCGCCCGTTTTTGCACATGATCACAAAGAGGCAAAAGGCGATCCGGCTGTCGCCGCTTTTCGCATGGATGATCCGAATGTAGAAGGAGAAGTAATTGTGGGGAAATGGAAACTCTTTTTCGATGCCTCTCTTCTTCGTCGAGGCGAGGCCACCCCGATTGAGTTCTATAATCTGGCGAAGGATCCGAAAGAGGAAACGAACCTTATTTCAGAGCCGGACCTCCAGCCTCTCGTGCAATTCCTGACACGAGGTGCTTTGCACCATCGCAACATCGGGGGACATCGTTTGGCTGCAGTCCAGTGGGGAAAGAGGGAGCAGTTTGATTTCTCAGCACAGGAGGACGAGCAGCCTCAAGGTTCCATTGAGAAGTCTGTCGTCATGGCGGAACTGGAGACGGTGACCGCAATTGTCGAATTGTCGGGTGGTCAGCCGCATTTTAATCCGCGTGGAATGGGTATCTCGACCGGTAAGACTCGCCAAGTCGATGAAGGCGAAACACTGACCCTGACATTTGATCAGGATGTCGCCGTCCAACATCTCGAGCTTGTCGCTGGAAACGGACAGTGCGGCGGGTTCTATCAGGTGGGAGACAATGCACCGAACGCGATCTACTGCATAGATGGAGATATCGACGAAAAGGATCAGTCCGGTGTCCTCAGCGATATCGGCGTGGTGAAAAAAGGTGAGAAGCTTGTCCTAAGCAGTGCGTCACACTTCATATCGGAAACGCCCGGGCGCTGGCGGCTGAAAAGGATTTCGCTACAGCCTCTCGCGCGAGATTAGACCTAATTCAGCGCAGCGAGCTGAGCACTCCTGGCTTGGAGCTGGCTGTCAAATCTTCGGATATTATTCACCTTAATGCGATTACGGGGAGTCTTCGCTCGTTTGAGTTTCTTTTTCTCCTTTTTGATTTTCCTGAGGATAGCTGTGATCAGGTTATCCCGGGATCGTTCGACGTGGATGGTGCCGAAGTGATTTTTCCAAACGTGAAGGTCGAAAAAGGGAAGTCGGAGGTCGCTCTCAAAGTGAGTGGAAAGCTGAATCGACACTCCGCTCTTCGCTTTGTGACATTCGAAAAGAAGTAATAAGATCTACGTAGCGGCATTCTCGAAAGCAAGCGACGGTCGGCCTTTTACGTCGTTGCGTGCGATGATTCGCCGGAGCTCTGACGTAACCTTTCCCAGACAATGAATTGTTTATTCTCCAGACATTTCCTTTTTACAACCGCGCTTTTTGCGGTCTCGCTCCTCTCGCTTGTGGCTGATGAAAAGGCTTTTGATGAAATCGAGCCGATCTTGATGGATTTCTGTTACGATTGCCACGGTGATGGCATGGATAAGGGCGACTTCGCAATGGATGAATACGATTCCATTGCCAAGCACCTGCAGAATTTCGACGTCTGGTTTGAGACGTGGAAAAATGTGCGTAGCAACCTGATGCCTCCGGCGGACAAAAAGCAGCTGAGTGATGGCCAGCGGGACAAGGTGCTCGCCTTTATTGAGAGCAAGGTTTTCAAAATCGATCACGAAAACCCGGATCCCGGACGAGTCACGATTCGGCGTCTCAATAGGGAAGAGTATCGCTACACGATCAAAGATTTGCTGAATATCGATTTCGGGGTCGAAGATATTCTTCCTGCCGATGACACGGGCTACGGCTTTGATACGATTGGAGATGTGCTCAGTATTTCCCCATTACTGATGGAGAAATATCTCGAAGCAGCCGAGCAGGTGGTGAAAAAAGCCGTGCCGACCGATGGGCCGGAGATTCAGGAATGGTGGTTGAACAAAGGCGACTTTCGGGATGATCGCAGTGAAAGCTGGTCGGTCGAGTGGCTTCCCTTCAGTCATGCTAGAAAGATGGAAGGTAATCCGTGGATCAACTTCGATGGAGAATACGAGATTATCCTCGAGTTTCGAATCAGCGGTTCCGAAGAAGCCAGCTCTCACAGCGGCACGCTGAAGGTGGGTCTGGGGGACAAAGAACTTACTTCACGCAAACTGGGTTGGGATAACTCCCGCAGCTTGAGTCTGAAAACAAAAACGACGATGAAGAAAGGGCGTGACCAGACTTTATGGATCGCAACGGAAGAAGGCGAGAAGCCAAACGAAGGAGAAAAAGAACTCGCTGTGGTTGTCGACAGCATTCGAATTCGCGGACCGCTCGATGGAAGCCAGAAAGACTACCCATGGCATATGCGATATCTCTTTTCCGAAGGGCCTCCGTCTACTGATGAAAAAGCCCGCGATTCCTATCGCGAGAAAATCCTTCGACGCTTCGCGACCCGAGCTTTCCGGCGTCCAGTCGATGACAGGACTTTGCAGCGACTTGTCGCCATTGCCCGCCAAGTGGATATGCAGGCAGGCAGCAGTTTCGAAGATGGAATTGCTCGGGCGATCACTGCGATTCTCGTGAGCCCGCGCTTTCTGATGCGGGCCGAAATTCAGCCCGAGCCGGACAATCCTGGCAAGGTAGTTCCGATCGATGAATACGCGCTCGCGTCTCGTCTCTCATACTTTCTCTGGAGTTCCACGCCGGATGAGGAATTGATGCGTCTCGCCGGGGAAGGTAAACTCCGGGCAAATTGGCGCGACCAGATCAACCGCATGCTGAAGGATGATAAATCAGACCGGTTCATTCGTAATTTTGTGGGTCAGTGGCTTATGGCGCGGGATGTTCAAACCATGCACATCGACGAGCGTCGCGTTCTGAATATTAGGGACCTGGGTCAGGCACGCCGGACGTTTAGTGGACAATTGCGGGAATCAATGCGGAAAGAGAGCGAAGAGTTCTTTGCTCATGTGCTCCGCGAGAATCGACCTGCGACCGAGTTACTGACAGCTCGCTACACCTATCTCAATGAGCCCCTGGCGGAGTGGTATGGCGTCGAGGGTGTGAAAGGAAAAAACATGAGAAAGGTCGACCTTCCGAAGGATTCGAAGCGCGGAGGAATTCTTTCTCAGGCGACCTTTCATGTTGTTACTTCCAACCCAACGAGGACTTCGCCCGTGAAACGAGGGCTCTTTGTGCTCGAGAACTTTCTGGCGACTCCGCCTCCTCCAGCGGTTCCTGATGTGCCCCCACTCGAGGAAACGGCCAAGGGGGATAAGAAGAACCTTCCGCTCCGCGAATTGCTGGCACTTCACTCGGAAGAAAAAATGTGCGCCTCCTGCCATGCCCGGATGGACCCGATCGGGTTGGCTTTGGAAAATTACAATCCTGTCGGACTGTGGCGCGATACCTACAATGGGCAGCCGATCGATGGGAGCGGAAAGCTCATGACTGGCGAGCAGTTTGGGAATGCCAAGGAACTCAGCAAGATTCTGGCGACAGCCCGCTATCGTGATTTTCATGGTGCCCTCGCCGAGAAGCTTCTCACCTTTTCCGTCGGGCGAGGAATCGAATACTACGACGCACCGACCATCGATAAAATTGTGAGCGATACCGAGAATCGTGGTGCGACCTTGAAAGAAATTCTCTATGGCGTTTTAGAGAGTGCTCCTTTCCAGAAACGTCGCGGTGACGGAGATATGTTTGCCACTACCCCGGGTGGGCACTGACGAGAATGTAGCCACGATAGCAAAAACGTGGCCCATGTCTGGTTTTTGTCATAAGATGCAATTCAACAAATGCGAATACTTGCCCTCGCCTCTCTCTCACTTTCCTGTCTTTTCCCATGTGTCAGTGCGGCGGAAAAACCCAACATCATTCTCATATTTACGGATGATCACGGTTGGCCGGATATCGGGGCGGTCGGGATATACGATGATCTAAAAACGCCGCACATCGATCAGCTTGCGGCTGATGGTGCGCGCTGCACGAGCGGCTATGTGACGGCTCCCCAGTGTGTCCCGTCTCGGGGCGGGCTTCTCGCTGGGCGGGATCAGAGTCGATTTGGTTTGGAAACCAACGGCAGCTCACTCGATGGATTCAACGCGGAGCAGACCATTGCGGAGCGCTTGAAGAATGCTGGGTATGCCACTGGCCAGATCGGGAAATGGCATCTCGGCCCTGTGCAGGAGATTTCGAATCACGGATTCGACGATGTCTTTGCCAAGAACTCCAATCGTCCCGGCTTTGCCAACTATGGAATTGACGGTTCCGATCAAGCACCGGGCAAGGAAGACACAAAGATGTATCACCTCGATGCTTGTTCCGCGGCCGCGACCGCTTTCATCGATCGTCATGCGGAGGAATCGTTCTTTCTCTATCTCGCCTATCGTGCGCCCCATGTCCCGCTCGATGCGCCTGACAAATACCTGAAACGATTTCCCGGGGAAATGCCGGAACGCCGCCGTCAGGCCTTAGCGATGATTTCAGCAATGGATGACGGAGTCGGAGCGATCCGCGAAAAACTTGAGTCGAAGGGGATTGCTGAAAAGACCCTGATCTTCTTTATCGGAGATAACGGAGCGCCGCTGAAAATTCACAAGCTCGATTCTCCTGGTGGAGGGCCCGGTTGGGATGGTTCGCTTAACGAACCGATGAACGGAGAAAAAGGCATGCTAAGCGAAGGCGGAATTCGTGTTCCCTTTGTCGCAGCGTGGCCAGGAAAAATTCCAGGAGGGCAGGTGTATGATGAGCCTGTGATCTCGCTTGATGTCGCAGCTACAGCGGCGGCTTTGTCGGGCCTGGGGGAAGTGAAAGGACTGGATGGGGTGAACCTGGTTCCCTTTCTCTCGAGGGAAAAAGAAGGATCTCCGCACGAGCAATTGTTCTGGCGTTGGTCGAGCCAGTCCGCGATCCGCGAAGGAGATTGGAAACTGCTTCGTGGCGGAAATCGAGAGTATTTATATGATCTGAAGGCCGACGCAGAGGAACAGAAAAATCTTCTTTCCGAAAATCCAGAGATTGCGAAACGGCTGCGAGACAAGCTGCAGAACTGGACCAGAGAGCTGGATCCTCCCGGATTTATCGGGGACAAAATGTCGACGGTCTGGGAGCAGTATTTCGATTTCTACCTCGATGGAAAACCGGTAAGTCAGCCTAATAGGAAAAAGGAGGAAGCGACCGTGCAGGGATGGCTGATTCGGAATGGTCAACTCAAGCAGAGTGAGCGGGCTCTTCATCTTGTCGACAGCAACGGTAAGCAGCGTTTTGCCCCGTTCATCGCCAACAGCCGGTTTGCAGCAAAGGGGCCGTTTTCCATCGCCGTTGACCCTGTGAAAATTCCGAAGGGTGCCGTGAGCGTTCAATGGAGAGAGGACGGGCAGAAAGATTTTCTCGATAACCAAAGTGCTGCTCTTGCCGTTGATGGAGAGGAACTGCGAGGCATTGTTCCAACCAAAGCGAAGGTGATTCATTTGCGAGTCCGATTTGCTGACGCAACGAATGTCGCCCTGCGATCCATTCGATTGGAGACCGAGGACGGAAAGATTTTGCAGGATTGGAACTTCGTGGAATAGAATTCTGGTAGGCTTCCTGCCGCCGGGCTCACCGCTTGAAAGACGAGAGTAGACGTCGTAGCCGCGGTATCAAGTTCTTCAAGGGTTCGTTCGATGCAGACGCAATGACGGATAGCTTTTGGGAAGCAGCATTGGAGTAGCGACCGATACTCTGACCGATGAAATATCTTCTCTCTTTTCTGCTGCTTATGGGGGCAGTCGTGAGCGCCCAGGAGGAACCCTATCCGTTTCTCCCTGACATGGAGAAAAAGGATGGCGTTCCCGCAGGCGAGATTCGACGCGGGATGTATACGGATTCGGCGATCTTTCCCGGCACGACCCGCGACTACGCTGTTTATGTCCCAGCTCAATACGATGACAAGAAGCCAGCGGCTCTGATGGTATTTCAGGATGGGATCAGCTATCTGAAGATCGTTCCGATCGCCTTTGATAATCTCATACACGCGGGTGATATGCCGATCACGATCGGGCTGTTTGTGAATCCTGGTGTTGTTCCTGAGTTGGATGAATCATCTCTCGCCCGTTACAATCGTTCTTTCGAATACGACGCGACAGATGATCGCTATGCTCGGTTTCTTCTCGAAGAGATGATTCCCGTAGCGCTTGGTGAACTGAATATCACCAAGGACCCGAACTTGCGCTCGCTCTGCGGATCGAGTTCGGGAGGCATTGCTGCCTTCGTCGCTGCCTGGAATCGTCCGGATCAGTTTCGCCGCATCTACGCCACTGTTGGGACTTTTGTCGGACTTCGTGGCGGAAATGAACTGCCCGTTCTCGTCAGGAAGACCGAGCCGAAGCCTCTGCGTATCTTTTTGCAGGACGGGCGCAATGATCTCGATATCTATTGCGGCAGTTGGTGGGTTGCGAATCAGGATATGCTTTCCTCACTTACCTGGGCGGGATACGAAGTGAATCACGAATGGGGCGAGGGCGGTCACAATCGAAAGCACGGAAACGCGATCTTTCCAGATGTGATGCGGTGGCTTTGGAAAGGGTGGGATGAGAATTCGACAGTCCGCACCCACTTGGACAAGTCCAAGAGCAGGGCAGTCGACTTTCTCGAAGATGGCAACGAATGGGAATTGGTGAGCGAAGGGCATGGATTCACTGAGGGGCCCGCGATCAATGCTGATGGGGAACTCTTTTTCACTGATCTACAGGGCAGCAAAATTTGGCGTATTGGTCAGGACGGAAAGGAGGTCCTGTTTCAGGCAGATACGGGCAGTACAAATGGACTCGCATTTGCCCCTGATGGGAAAACTCTCTACGGATGCCAGCGCGTTCCGGGGCGTCTCGTATCTTGGAATATCGACAGTGGAGAAATGACGGTCCATGCTGAAAAAGTCCGGCCAAACGATGTTGTCGTGGCTCACGATGGGACGGTGTATTTCACTGACCCGGGAAAGAAGACCGTTTGGGTAATTGTTCCGGGAGAAGAGGCCAAGGTAGCTTCGAATGAGTTCTCCGGGGTCAACGGAGTGGTGCTCAGTCCGGATCAGTCGCTGGTTTACGCCGCCGATTATGGAGGGCGGTTTGTCTGGTCAGGGCAACGGAAGGCGGATGGGACGCTGGCCTTTGTGCAACCCTACTTTCATCTCCACATCTCGCCGGGATCCGTGGACGTAAAAAGTCATGCTGACGGAATGGCCGTATCAAACGACGGGTGGTTGCTCGTTGCGACGCAAATGGGAATTCAAATTTGTGACCAGCCTGGCCGTGTCCACTTGATTATTCCTTCTCCCGTTGGAGAGCGCCATCCTTCGAACGTTACCTTTAATGGCAAGGTTCTCTACGCGACCTGCGGCGACAAAGTGTTTCGCCGAACGGTGAAGCTGGAGGGCGCCCAGGCCTGGGCCGCTCCGGTGAAACCTGCAAAGCCACGGCTCTGATGGGATTCCGCTTTCTCCTTCTATTCGCATCGTTTTTCAGTTTTCTCCTTCCGAGTTCGGGAGAGGAGATTTCTCTGAACTTGGGTCCGTTTCGCGGTTTGGAAGTGAATCGCCCCGGTGACGGTGTGAGCGATTTGAAGATAGAAGGTGGCGAGCCTCATTTCTGGAGCGGACTCTTACCTGAATCTTTTGACCCTGCCAAATACACCATTCTCGGATTTGAGTATTTTTCTCCCGATGGAGTGAAGTCATTTTCGCTTCGATTTCGTCAGCCAGATGGAACCGTCCAGATCGTCGATTCGATTGAAGTGCCCCTGGCTGAGACATGGGTTCCGCTTTTCTTCGACCTGACAAAAGCACAGCCAGCACTGGAGAGAGTTGGGGGAAAAGAACAGAGGTTTCATTTTTCCTTTCAAGACCGAAAAGGGACCGCGATTCGACTTCGAAAAATGGTTCTTCGCGAGCCGACAGAGGAAGAGCGTCAGTCTCGATCTAATCGCGAAGCGCTTCTGAAAAGCAAACAAGAAGATGCAGCGAGGATCGCTGATTATTTCGACTCATCGTTTCCCGGTCGGATTGATCGCGTGGTTTTACGGCCCGAGAAAGTGCTCATCGTCGGGACGACTCCGCAGGATGCTGTCCTCCGCGAATTGCGCCCGGTGCATGCTTCCCACATCATCATCCCTGATCCGCCAGTGGCGAAAAATATATCCGGTGATTTTGAAATCGAACTCCCTCGATTTGTTGAACCAGGGAATCGGGAT
>Ga0255776_10005980_pt1 | contig 12519 bp, 17 predicted proteins | sample 071ome_19_FD_179974 | JGI IMG/M metagenome (GOLD analysis project Ga0255776, IMG submission 179974) | Coastal salt marsh microbial communities from the Groves Creek Marsh, Skidaway Island, Georgia - 071413AT metaG (version 2) | ecosystem: Environmental > Aquatic > Marine > Intertidal zone >...
GATGGTGCGAAGCTCGCGGAAGAAAGAATCTGTTACGACCTCAACAGTTGTATCACAAAGACTTGCTCCCTCACATCAAAGACGAGTGGGAGCAGAAAAAGTCACGCCAAATAGTCTTTTCAGATAAAGATTACTACAAGCACACGTCTTACAGACAAGATCCGGTGCAAAACGAACACATTCGATTTGTTGTTGAGCAGGTAAGAAAAACCAGGATGCCAGAGTTTGCTATTGCGATGACAGTAATTAAGAACAGCCTGGTAAGTCCAAACCTTCTTTCCTCTGTTTTTGGTGTTGATTTATCAGATAAGGCACTGAAGATAGCGGTAGAGGACGAGAATAATTTAGTCCTTCCATTTGATTAGAAAAGTAAGTAAGCTTCTACTTACATTTTAGGAGATAAAAGCATGAGTCAAACCCAAGACAGTTCAGTTATGAACACCACTCAAGATTTTTCAGATCGTGGCGAACGCAAAACGCTTACTCGAAAATCAAAAAGTCGTCATGTAAATACTCAGGGCAAGTCTAAGCCTAAGAAAGAACGTTCTTTGGATATGCACGAGAAGAAGTTGCTTGAGCTGAAAGAAAAGGGCGTCCCCGTCAGATTCGAGAAAAACGGAAGACTGGTCTCAGGAGTAATCCTTGATATTGATCGCTATGCCGTTTGCATTATGGATTCCTCCGTAAATCAAGAATTGGTCATTATGAAGTCAGCAATTTCGAGCTTTTGTCAGGACGCAAGAGGTAAGTAATTGTGACTGCTGTAGCGAAATTTGATTTTGACATTGCCTTCCAAGAGAAAATTGCGGCAATGACAATTCGTGACTTGGAGTTCAACAATAGAACAGACGGCCTTGTTAAACCTGATTACTTTGAGAATCAGGCTGATGCAGCCTTAGTTAATATTGTTCTGAATCACTACAAAACATATCGGACGATTCCAGATTCCAAGATTTTAATTGCCAAAGTAAAAGGTGAGGTTGGCAAGACAATTCGAGAAGACATGATGGACGAGGTGAAAGAGTCTATCGGTCGAATCTTCAAGGAAGATATTTCTGATGTTGATTTCATGGCAGAGCAAGTATCCACATTTGCTCGTAACCAGGAAATGACTCAGGCAATCACCAAATCCATCGATTACCTGGAAAAGGGCGACATGGATAAGATCTTCGAAGCTGTTCAGAAAGCAATGGAAGTTGGCCTGTCTGATATGGAACGGGAATACGACTTCTGGGATAAGGCTGATCAGCGTAAGGATCGAAGACTTGCTCTTGAGAGTGGCGAGATCGAACCGGATTCAATACCAACAGGAATCAGAGCTTTAGATGCCGTTCTTAAGCACAAAGGCTGGGGAAGACGAGAGCTAGTTTCCTTTATGGGGCCACCAAAGTCAGGAAAGTCGATGTCACTTGGTGATTTTGGTATCCGAGCTTCTATTCAGGGTTACAACGTCATTTATTTCTCGTGTGAAGTAAGTGACGAGATCATTGGTGAACGTGCTGAAGCCCATGTCTCTAGAACTTCCATGTCTGATCTAGCTGAAAAGGCAGAAGAGGCGTGTGAGCGAGTAAAAGATGTAGGTAAGAAAGCTGGGAAATTCATCATTATGGAATTCCCAACTGGAACATTGTCTCCTGCCGATGTAACTCGAATCTTGAATAACTACAAGGCTAAGGGTGTTTTGTTCGATATGGTCATCACCGACTATGCCGACATTATGCGTCCCAGCGTGAACTACGGCGATCCAATTCAAAACTCCAAATCCATTTATGTAGATCTTCGAGCAATTGCAGGTGTGTTCAATTGTGCTGTGTTAACAGCAACACAAACCAATCGTGATGGCGCGAAAGAGAAGACCGCGAAGATGGAACACGTTGCGGAAGATTTCAACCGGGTTCGCATTGTGGACTTACTTATCACTATCAACAAAACAGACGAAGAGCGGGCTGCGAATGAGGCTCGACTTTATTTCGCTGCCTCTCGAAACCAGGAAGGCGATTTCTCGCTTCGAGTTAAGCAAGACTTGTCGAAGATGATGGTGATCACAAAAGTCTTAGGAGTTGAAAGCTAATGAGTTTCAAGGGCGTTCATACAAGCAAAAGAGGCAGTAGCGAACTGAGAGACCTTTTGGATGAGGTGGATATGGAAGACTATCTATCCACTCAGGGCGTCCACTACAAGTTGACTCGTGGATCTTCCGGTGAACAGATCAATATCAGGGAATGCCCGGCTTGCGGCAAGAAGAAGTGGAAGGTCTACATGAACAGAGATACAGGGCTAGGCAACTGCTTTTCTGGCTCATGTTCGATGTCTACCTTCAATAAATTCAAGTTTATCAAAGCGCTGATGGGATTCGAGAAAGACTATGAAACTGTCGAACACATCAAAGCGTATTTGAGAGATCTTGGATGGCGGCCTAAGAAATTGGAGTCTGAAAAGGTCGATTTCTCTGTTGATCTTGAGTTGCCCAAGTGTGTCGATCTGCCCGATGACGGTGAGAACCTTGAATATCTTGAGGATCGAGGTGTGACCGGTGATCTGGCTAATTACTTTCACCTGAAGTTCTGTGAAGACGGAGTGTTTTATTACTACGACATCGAAGGTGAAATGAAATACCAGGATTACTCTCAGAGAGTGATTATTCCGATCTTCGATGAAGAAGGAAAGCTGGTTAGTTATCAGGGGCGGGATGTCACGGGAACGTCAGATCGAAAGTATCTGTTTCCACCTGGATTCGCGTCAACCGGGCAATACCTCTACAACGCTCACAATTTCGTTGATCAAACTCGGGCGATTATCAATGAAGGGGTCTTCGATGTGATCTCAGTTAAAGCGGCTTTAGACGATCATTCGGAATTGAGAGACATCATTCCTTTGGGATCATTTGGTAAGAACCTAAGTCAGTTGTCAGATGGAGATGACCAGTTAAGCGTGTTACTGCGGCTCAAGAAGCGAGGTCTCAAAGAAGTGACCTTAATGTGGGACGCAGAGAAAAAAGCACTGAGAGACGCTTTGGATACCTGCAAATTGTTGGCAAGCATTGGCCTTAAAGCGCGTCTTGCGTTCCTTCCCAAAGGCTGCGATCCCAATGAAGTAACTCACGATGAAATTGCAGAGGCATATTACACCGCTGTCCTTTATACCCCTGCAAACGCCTTGAGAATTCAAAAGAGAATTCTTACTGAGTTTTAGTTGCCGAACATCGAGTCCCCAGTGTCAGGAAGTTAGTATTTAGAATTATTGTTATAGGAGATTAGTTTAATGTCACTTCAAAATATGATGGATTTAAGAGCATTTTCGCCGGATTTGTCCGTCAATAAAATCAAACATGAAAGTAGATCAAGATTGTGGAAGTTTCATGAGTCGCTAGGTGTAGCTCTTTATAAAGGTGAAGACCCACTCACGCAGGTGTGGATGACTATTTATCCAAGCAGTGGAAGGCATTTAACAATCAATGTTGTCAGACACAAAATTAATAAATCCCGCAAGGGACTTGGTAGCCTTCACTGCATCAACACCTATGAAATCAATCTCTCTCATGGCGAAGAGTCAGTTGCTCTGCAAATTGAGAAATTTATTACTCAAAATTTTGATTTATTGAGAAAAGTGTTAGGTAGTGACCCGAAGAGAGTCATGACAAATGGCGATTTTAATAGTTCACATTATCTTCCTACAAGTTGGGCATCAAAGCTAAGTGGAGACGAGATCAATATCGCAGGCAAATCAGGGATTACTGCGATATTTGATCAATTACCAATGATCAATTTTGGTGGATTGACTTATTTTAGAAAGAATCATCTCTACAAAGGCATGGGCAAAGACACCATCCAACGTGTCTGGGGTAAGCTGTTTGACACCCCCTTGCTTGAGCATGACTTCTCCAATGAAATCAACCCAATACAGCTTGCCGGAGAAGCACTGCCAAAGCCAATCTCTGGTGTCAACTCTGAGATCGCTTCAGTGTTCTCAGAGAAGGTATCGATAGGCGGATTAGAAGGTTTGACTGAAGAGAATAAAGCGCCCAAAAAAGCAGTCAGAATGATTAACTCAATCAAGTGGGGGATGTTCGCATGAGCACCGAAGAAAGCGGTATTTCGTTTGAAACGGCAAGATCGTGGAAGAATGGCTATCAGTTTGAATGCAAGAAGACCAAGCGAAACTGCAAACTGTTCATTTGTAGTCATATCATCAAGGCAAAAGAAGAAGGCCGCCTGGACAGCTTTGAAGACTGCTCTAAAGCGATTGATGGTAATGCCTGTCTTGCAGTGAAGATGATGGCTAAAGAAGAGGAGGAGGGTAAGCCTCTTTTCTTCAAAAAAGCGATGAACCCCTTTGAAGCGACAGCGGCCAAGTCATCAAGCAAAACAGAGAGTGGCAAAGTAGATAAGAAGTCTGACTCTTATAAGCGAGGCCGTCTGGGCAGTAAATCTTTGGCTTCTAGTAATAAGTCAAAAGTTACTTACAAAACAACTAAGAAGAAGCCTGAAGATACCTCACTGGATGTTAAAACCTTCGAAGATGCCCTTAACACGGAAGCCGAAAAACATGCCATTGGATAAGACAAAACAATACATCAGTAAAACATTAGAGCAGCACCAAGAGACGCTAATCAGAAATGATGGTTGGGCGAACCTGCTGGTCTCCTGTGATGCAAATACAGACAAGATGTTTGAAGAGGCTGGATACAAGTTTTTAGGTGCAGCAGATTCCCCAAATGGGGAGGTTCACATCTTCATGGATCAATCAATTGAAGAGATACAAGAGGGGTAATATGTCTTTTCCAGAATACGACTTAATTCAAGAACTCAAGAAAGCTTCAGGCAAAAAGCGTGAAGAGGTGCTTCACAAATACATGAAGGAACACCGCATAGAAACTGAGATGCTACTGAAGGCGGCGCTCAATCCATTTGTCACCTATGGAATTAAGAAGATCCCTGAGTTTGACTGTGTTGACTCCGATGTCGCACCTATGAATAGTTCAGCTTGGGGCAGCAGTATTTACGATTTAGCGCAAAAATTGGCTGATAGAAGCCTTACGGGTAGAGCCGCTATTGAAGCGATACAAGAGCATCTGTCTTTCTGTAGTCAGGAGCAAGCCGAAGTCTCTGTTGCCATCATCAAAAAGGATCTGCCCGGCATCAGCGCCAAGACTGTTAACAAAGTTGCGCCAAATATGATTCCTTATTTTGATGTAATGCTCTCCCACAAATATGAAGAGAAGCGAATCAAAGAGTGGCCAGCCTCCGTAGAGATTAAATTGGATGGCGTTCGGTGCCTTGCGATGGTTCAGTTCACCGTTTCGGGGGCAACCGTCAAATTCCTTTCCAGAACAGGGAAGCCTATTAATGACTTCCCTGCAATCAGGACATCACTTTATAAGTGGTGCAAGAAACTAAAAGATAGAGCCGCCTTCTTTTCTACTTTAGCCAGTTCGGGCTTTGTAATAGATGGTGAAATCATCTCCAAAGACAATCAATTCAATACGATTGTTGGTGAAACCCACAAAAAAGAAAATTCAGAAATTGCCGCTGAGTTACACGCCTTTGAGATGTTCACTCTGGACGAGTTTCTTAATGGGTCAGGCTACATGAAGAATCTTTACCCTCAAAGAAGACATCGACTTGAAATGGCTTTTAAGTTTTACGATGCGCGAGTGGATACGCTTGGTAATATTGAGGAGTTCAAAGAGGTTGTAAAGCTATCCCGCCGTTACATTGTGAACTCTCATGATGAGATTGAACACTACTACCAGACATTCCGAAACAAAGGTTTTGAAGGTGCAATCGTCAAGCCTAATAACTTTCCATACGAGAAGAAGCGCTCTTTTGGGTGGCTAAAAATCAAAGATCGAAACACAGTCGATGTGGAGATCACCGGATTACAAGAGGGCACTGGTAAGTTTGAAGGACAGCTTGGTGCTCTGGTTGTTAACTTCGAAGGTGTGACTGTAAATGTCGGATCGGGTTTAACAGATGCCCTAAGAGAATCCATTTGGCTGGATAAAGACTCTCACATTGGTCGCCTGGTTGAAGTTGAGTATCACGAAGTTACACCTGATAAATCACTTCGACATCCTCGCTTTATTCGTTTCCGTGACGATAAGCCGGTAGAAGATGGCGTGGGAGTGTAGTCATGTATTGGATTATTGTGATTCTCGTCCTCTTAGCCGACATTCTTTTGAGTGCGAACAACCCTTATGCAATCTACGCCATCTTAATCTATGGATTCGTTTTCACACTGGGGATCGCAGTCTTTCTAGATAATGACCAAAGTGAATTCTTTAAACAGGTAAAAGAATTTCTTTTTGTATTCTGCTTTTTCTGTGGCTTGGTCAAAGTCGCAAGCCTAGCTGGACTGTCATATATGGCAATGATCTTGGGAGGATAGAAATGTTGTTAGAACGAAACCAGGTGTTTTCCGTTATTGGCCTTGACCCTTATGACGCTCAGATAGCCATCTTCAGAGATTACGAGGATATGCACACCACCATGAAGGCACTGTTCGGAGATGAAACGGCTCAGTGGTTTGAGGCTGAGTATCACGAAGGCAGTAACGGACAGATCTTTCAGTTCGATGTAAAGGGAAGCCCATATTATGCGGCTCTTATCGAAAACGATTCGATCAACACCATTACACATGAGGCCAGTCATTTTGCTGATATGGTGTTGGACGAGAAGGGCGTTCCTCTAACCATAGAAAACACTGAGGCCAAAGCTTATTTGGTTGGACGCTGTGCAGAGCTTATGGCGGAAGCACTTTGGCCAGACCCAGAAGAAAAACCTGAAATACAGCTTGAAATGGATCTAAATTTTCATTAACTTAATAAGTAAGTAATTACTTACTTGATCGGAGAGTTTTATGACCTATCTAATTACAAACCGCAAAACCAGCAAAGCTAAGACCAAAGAGCTTGAGGGTGCAGAGGTGTTTAATCCTGAAGCAAACATGCCTGATGGTGAAGTTTACTTCTGTGAAGCTTTGGATGCCGATTCGGTAGAGCTAAGTAAGTCGGACTCAAAGAGCGTGGCTTACGGAGGAGTTATTCGTGAGTGTGGATCTGAAGAGTTCTTTGTGTCAATGAGAGCGGCAGACGTTCAGAACGTGCTGTTTTACATCCACGGATACAGCAACACTCCAAAAGAAGTAATTGATCGTAGCCAGGAACTACAGAAGCGCATCGATACTGAATCTAATAGCCAAGGACATGGCAAGACGCTTGTAGTCCCTGTTATCTGGCCTACAGATAATGACTTCGGCGCAGTGAAGGATTATTGGGATGATCAGAAGTCGGCCGATGCTTCTGGCGCTTCATTTGGTCGTGCCATTCTCAAGATGTTTGAATGGCAGCAAAAACAGGGTGATCTGTGTGACATTCGCATGTCAGTAATTGCTCACTCAATGGGCAATCGTGTTCTGCGTGAATCTCTTTGCTACGTTGAGAAAGAACTTGGTGATATGCCATTGATGTTCCGATCGATCACAATGGCTGCTGCTGATGTGGTTAACGAGACATTGCATCGTGGCAATCGCGGCTCAGTAATCACTCGTGCGGCTAAGAAGGTATTGGTTTTGTTCGCAAGTGATGACCTGGCATTGCGTGGCTCAAAAGTTGTGAACCTGAAAAATCGCATCGCCTCTCGTCGCCTGGGACATACTGGCGTAGAGAATCTATCGAAAGCACCGGACAACATTAGTCAGATGGATTGTGACTCGTTCAATACCGCAGTGGACAAGCCAACAGGTCATACATACTTTCTGAGTCATCTAGTGGTAGATCGCCTGGTTGGGCTAATCAACAAAAAGTCAGTAGTTTGATTACCTTGTTTTAGTAAGCTTGAGGTCGAGTCACTTCGGCCTTTTGCTCGCTAAAATCTCTTTTTGTCAGACATATCTCACAAGACCAGTTCTCGTTTTCTCAATTGACCCCTCTTTCTAATACTTATTTCTGATACCGAGTTTTGATATGGCTTTACTACTATAGTGCGACACGTTAAGAGCAAAATCAGTCCCGTAAGAGACCGAAACTAAAGGAGGTTACTCATGATAATAATAAATAGGTGAACTCTAATCAGCTGTATTAAAGGCAGCAAACTTACTTCGGAGAGAAATATGGGAAAGCTAAAAGCTAAAGGCTCTTTAAATGTGGCGGTTGATGTAGGTTGGCCAGTGAAAATCCTCGATGGAGGATTCTCAGATCAATCTATCACTGACGCTATTTTTCAGGCCGTTTCTCATGTCGGCGATTCGGTATCCAAAGAGTCCGTATCAACTCTTTATACCGCAATCAAAACATCAACCCTAACCAACAACCTTCCCACAGGATCATGGATCACAGGCTTCAAAGATACGGAAATCCATATTCGTATTGAAAATGCCGACTCTTCTTTTGATCTTATCGGGTTGGACAAGAAGATTTTGGAAAATGTCGAGTTCTTCAACCAAGTTGTTGACTCTATGAACTTTCTGGACTTCATCAATGAGGTGAAGGAATCGGTAAATAATGATGTTGTCTTGGAGCATAAAGCGATTAAGAAGCTTCAAGACCATGAATTTATTACCCGCTTCCTAAGCTTCTTAAATATTTTGGCTGGCTCGATTGATAGTTATCTTGGTCATCGTGATAGTGAATTTGAAGTCTTTGCTTACTCTCGTTTGCAAGAGAAAGTTTTATTGCTTCTTAATGTCTTCTTCGCAAAAGACCAGGATTTGGCGGTCGCCTAATTCTTTCTAGCCCCTCAAAGTGAGGGGCTGTCTTCTCTCAAATACCTTTTTTTGATTAATAAGTGATCAAATTTCACCTTAAAATCAGATCCATTGGAATTTATTTTTTGAATTACAAAAGTTTACAAAAAAAGTTTGGATTCAAATTATGAGTAAATTCGGGATTTTTGCTTGATTTTGAATTATGTATTTATGTAACAGACTGCAAAAATACTTATTAATCAATATGTTACAAATCTGTTTTGCCGTAACAAACTGTTACTTTGTCACTTCGATACACACTAAAAACTGATACTAATTGAATCTGAATTTTTCGCTATTGCATAAATTTTGTAAAAAATATTAACTGTTTTAGACGCAAAAACGAGGAGTTAGTCATTTTTATGGCGCTTATTTTTTTGCGTTTCCCTTGTATCTAAGGTTTTTATCCCTAGATGTTCCATTAGGGATCACAATTAAAACAGCCATTAATAGAGGAGAGCTTATGGCGAAAATTTGTGTAAAAGGTTCAATTGCGTTGAGCGTTGAAATGGATTGGCCAGTGGAAACCGTTGACAGACTAGACAGCGGAGTAGATGTTCTTGAGATTCTCGTTAAAGCGACAGGCTTAATCGGCTTGGACGATTTTAGAGAAGAAATTGAGCTTACATATAGGGCCATTCAAACGTCATGCTTAATGCGGGGAATGCCTCTGGGAACAACCATTACGCATCTAAAAGACTCGAAGGTTCACTATCAAATTCAAGGTTCAGATCAGGTAAATCTTTTAAGTGAAGTGGAAAATAGAGTCAATGAAAACACCGATTTGTTCGGTCAAACGGCAAGGGCGTTAAGTTGGCTGGACTTCATTGATTATATTTATGATCTAGATAGAGCGGGAGTCCCACAGCATCTTATAGCTGAAGGGCTTATTGGCCACTCATTTACTCAAAATTTGTTGCAATTGGTTAAACAAAACAGGGGGGAGTTGAGCAGGTATTTATCGTTAAGTGACAGCCAGTTTGCCATTTATGTGTATTCTAGTCTGGAGAATCAGTTGGTAGCTGACCTCAAGAAAATGATAACCAGAAATGACAAACTAGCCGCAGCTTAGTTTTGATCTTTTAGCCCTCCTAAGCAAATTCCCCAATCTGTGTGGGAGGGCTATTTCAGATAATACTTGTTATCTGAAATAGCTTTCAACTGGTTTAATATCCAGTTTTTTTACTTTTCCAAATTTTCCAATTTTTTTAGACCCCAATTCTTTGACAATTCTGCTTTCATGTATAAGTATGTTTTGACTTACTTTATTAAAAAGAGGATGCAGCATGAAATTTTTGGCTCTAATGATCGCGCTGACTTCGGCGCAGGCTTCAATTGCAAACCAAGAGTTCTACGATGAACACAATCGCTACCAAGGATATGCTGATAGCAAAGGCAATGTTTATGATGCGAATAACCGCTACAAAGGTCGTATTGTAACTAAAAGAGATGGTAGCCAGGTGTTCATTGACGCAGACAATCGAGTAAAAGGTAGGGACTCTTGCCGAAACTGCGGGAACGGCATGAGCCCCATCAACGAAGAGAAAAGTTTCAAATAAAAGCAGGCGTTTTTAACAATTAGCCAACGTCTCGCTCTACGTTTGTAAAACAAATGAATAACACCTGTTTTACAAACGTGAGACGTATAATGACTAAGATCATATCTGTAGCCAATCAGAAAGGCGGAGTGGGCAAAACCACAACAGCCGTTAACTTATCCGTAGCCCTGACAAACAACGCTAGACGAGTGCTTCTGCTCGATCTAGACCCACAAGCAAACGCAACCTCACTATTGATCAAAGATTATGAATTAGCTGTAGACCAAACAATCGCCAGTCTGTTTTTAAATAGTAAGTTCTCGCACAAGTTAATGACGGACATCGTGAGATCGGCAGACGCATGTGACGTTGATTTGATCCCATCAAGCATTCATCTGAGCAGAGTAATAGAGCAGTGCGTCACCCGAACTCACAGAGAGCGACTGTTATCACGCCACATAGAAAAAATAGCCATAGATTACGATTACGTGATCATCGATTGCCCGCCATCACTGAACCTAGCGGTGGTAAATGCAATACAAATGTCAGACACATTTTTGATTCCTGTTGATGGCAAGTTCTCGCTGGATGGCGTGGCAGATTTATTCGATGTCATAGAAGAGGTTAAGGAAACCCATGACTTCAAATACAACATTTTGAAAGTGATGATCGACCAAAGAACAAAGACCATAAATGAATTCATGAATGAGAAGTTGGAAGTTATAGAAGACCGGGTTTTGAAAACGGTGATCAGAAAGAGAGAAACGATTAACCAGGCTAACGCAGTGGGTTCACCCGTTTATCTCTATAGCCCTGCATCAGAGGGTTCAGAGGATTTCAATTCATTGGCTGTGGAGTTGATCGAAAAATGGGAAAACTAGAGTCAGCAAGCACAAGGCTAGATAAAACGAGAAGGGATGGCGGCATTGTTAATAAAGCGCCTAAAAGAAGAAATAAGCAGGAGATGATCTGCGTTCGTGTGTCATCAAAAACTAAGGTCGATTTCACAGACAAGGTAGCGGAACTTCAGAACATAGCCGAGGATGATATTGATAGCTCTGGCATCTTAAGAGTTTTGATACGCCTGTTCCTAAGTGATCCAATGACTCAAAAGAAAGTAAGGAAAGCATTGTCATGATTGAGTTGTTTCTTAGGTCGTGGGGGCTGAATTCAGAGGGGATTGAGCCGAGACGAGTAAACGAATGTATAACACCTGTTAGACAAATGTTTGGCAGAGTAGAGCCTAAAGCGTGTTATATTAATACCTTCAATATCGTAGCAGGTCTTTATCACAAAGAGATTGAAGCGAAGTATGTCACGGGTATAACCTACAGTGACGATCTTGGCTTTCCATTTGAACATGCCTGGTTATCGATTAATGGTGAGTGGTCAGATCCGACATTAGAGGCTTTGAATCTAAATCCTGAACAGCACACCTACATAGCGTTTGCAGAGTTAGATCTGGATACCGTATTAGAGTGTGCAAGCGAAAATCATGATCGACCGCCTTGCCCAGAGTTCATTAGAAACAGAAGACCGGATTTGATGAATTCTGAGATGATAGATAATAGAAGGTTAACTCTTAAAGATAGGGTGGCCGCTTGTTGATTATTAGGAGATGAAATGAAAAGGATTTTGAATCTAGGTTTAATGTCGTTGGTATTGACGATTTGGTCTAGCTCTTCTTCGGCATACGAAGATGGAAATACACTGTTAAAAGATTGCGAGGCGGCAATAAGATTTTCTGATACTAGCGTTAAGGCATCTGCCGAAGATGCTTTCCCAGCGGGGATGTGTTTTGGAAAGATCACTGGACTAAGGGATATGAGTTCCTTTCAGGGTCTTATTTACCCAGAGACAAAATCCCTTTTCTGTGTTCCAGAAAAAGTGATAAATAATCAACTAGCTATGATCGGTATTAAGTATATGAAGGACAATCCAGCAATGCTTCATAAGCGTGGAACATCAATTTTGATCTTAGCATTCAGAGACGCTTTCCCCTGTAAAAGTGAAACTAATTAACTTCTCTTAAGCTATAACCCGTTTCTTCTTCTACAAGATCAGCGAATTCTTTGGCGTTTTCAGAATTATCTACTGAAGCCAGGGAATTCCAGTCCTTCGCAACCTTCGGCCAAGGACAGCCAAAAGCTTCATAGAATACATCTTCAATGTTAATCAAAGGCTCAGGTCTTCCGTCTGCATTAGACTTCCAGAACATTAAGTCTGAGGTAATCAGTCT
>Ga0255776_10005992_pt1 | contig 12505 bp, 12 predicted proteins | sample 071ome_19_FD_179974 | JGI IMG/M metagenome (GOLD analysis project Ga0255776, IMG submission 179974) | Coastal salt marsh microbial communities from the Groves Creek Marsh, Skidaway Island, Georgia - 071413AT metaG (version 2) | ecosystem: Environmental > Aquatic > Marine > Intertidal zone >...
CACCCGGCGAGCTTACCGGACCGGACAAACGCAAACGGCCATCAATTTTGATCGCTGCGTCGCAGCACAGGTTCGGCGTGTCCGAGCTGCGTACCATGAGAGTCACGGTCCGTGAGCCACTTTCGCGCCGAGAAGGCCTTCCCTCGGCCATCACCCGAAACAGGGGGCCGACGTCGTCTTCGACCCCATCGTCAACCCTTAAGATTACAGCACGGTACACGGACCCGTCCGGGAGTTCTTCCCACGCCGTAGCCGCGCTGTCTCCGGGCGACATGGACGCATACGAACCGCTCGACCATCGTGCGAGAACCGAGTGGGCGCCGGCCTCGGCCGCGAACAGGGCTTTGTGGGCGACCCGCGTGTTGCGGTTCGCAAGAAAATCCGTGACCGCAAGCTGGAGAGCCGTCGTAGCTAGAAACGAGATCGCCACTAAAACCACGAGGGCCAACGGCATGACAAAGCCATCGCGCTTCATCGGTTCCTGCTCTGAAAGAGGGCCGTGAGTGTGTCGGCGCCCCGCGACACGACATCCGAAGTCCGGCGAGCCAACACGATCAACCGGACCTCCACTGACCGGACATCGGCCAATGTCGCAGTCTCCTGCCCGGCCTCGTCGAGTAACCGGAATTGCAACCCATCCACACCGAGCGGGCCAACAAGTGGCTCGGTACCATCCACACTTGATCGGGCGAACCACGATTCTCCCTGATGAGAGGTTACGTGGTAGGTCCGACTGCGGATCACGCGTGCCGGGGCCCCCACTGGAACATCGGCCGAGTTCGACGCCGTCACCTCCAGCTCGAGCGCGGGTGACACGGTGCCGTGTGAACAGGAAAGAGACGGTGTCGGAGTGGCCACTACGCCCGTGAGCCGCCAGCCCGTCGTAGCGTACACGAGAACGCTGTCTCCAGCATCCAAAGGTGTTGCCCCGACAAAACGATTGAGACCGAGCCGGTCCAGATCCTCATCTACCGCACACACGAAGCCAAAGCCCCCGGGTGAGCGTACTCGGAGTGAATCCGTATCCTCCAGCACAATGTCACCATCCGACGGGACCGCCTCCCGGAGGTCACCGGCAAGCAACGACGACGCGACACGCATGGCATCGTGCGCAGACGCCCGACTCTCTTGCCAACTGCTGAAGCGTCGATGCTGAACGTGAACCTGGTGGAGGGCTACCGCGATGAAGCCCGCGATGACCACGACGACGATGAGCTCGACGATGGTGAAGCCGGCCGGCTGAGGACGATGCATCATCGGAGCCGATAGATGGTGACGCTGTCCAGTACAGTGCCCATCGAGGCATTGCCATACTCAGTCGCCAGAATGATCTGTACGAACGTAGTCGAGTCCACGACGTCCCACGAAGCTTGCCCCAGCCCACTCGAGCGCGAGCCCGTGCTGAGCGAGTCAAGCGATAAGGCCCGCAGGCGTTCCACCTCGGCCTCCAGATGCTGCGCAGCCCGAAGTTCGATCTCCGATCGTCCCTGCAGTCTCGCAGAAAACTGGTTACTCGCAGCGAAGGAGAGTGCAACAACCGTCATGAAGAGCAGAGCGATCACTACTTCGACGATCGTGAAGCCCATGTGCCCTCTGGGGCGAGGAATTCTCACCAAACCCGACCAGCAGAATTCACACGAACCGAGTCGACACGCCCGTTCCTCATGACGGTGATGACTGCCCCAAGCGCGGGACACGGACCCGACGTGACCCCGATCCCTCGCGAGTTGAAGCAGAGCGCCGACCGGTCCGCACCGAGGTCGATTCCCAGTTCCTCGCCCAACCTGTACTCGCGCACTACGACGGAGTCAGCCGACTCCATCAAACCCGATGTGTCGACGTGCAGCGTCAGGACGTCCGAGGCCGTATCGATGGTCAGCACGGCGGTACGACCCCACTGCGTACCGACAGATCGAGACAGCCAGAGAGCGGCCGTCACCTGAGCTCGTCCACTGTCGACCGCGGCCGCTTCACGCATCCGCGCCAGTGGCGGTATCGCGATCGATCCCAAGACCGCGATGAGCATCACCACGGTCAGAACCTCCACGATCGAGAAGCCGGCTCCCTTCTTCATCGGTGATGCCCTGCGTTACCAGAAGTCATGCATCGTGCTTCACAATATTGGTCCGAAGCTTCCTAATTTCACCCTTTGTGTGCGTCTACGAGGTGCAGGTCCCGAACGCGACCGGGCAGGTGAAGGGCCACGTCACCCCATGACTACCCGAGAACGACCGTGGGTTGATTTCGCCAGCTTACAGAACCGGCTCACCCAGCCGGGGTTCGAGCGACGGGTTGAAGCCTTCGCGAATGAGCGCCTGCTTCAGATAGTCGGCTTCCGACGGTCCAGCGAAGGACCCGCTGCAGACTCGCACGCCGGCCTCGCCGTTCGACGATAGAATACGAAGGGCGAAGGACGAGATCCCGCGCTGGTTCAAGCCCGTCACCAGTCGACGAGCATCCTGCAGGGAACCGCCGTCCGAAAGACACAGAGCGAAACTGGCCTCGCGCAGGATCCACTGCGCGGGGTCCTGTCCCAGGACGCTGCTCACGTCTTCAACAACACGGTCGAGAGCATCACGATCGTTCGTGAAGCCCACGAGAATACGATGAAAGACGGTCTCATCCACCTGCACGGGCACCGTCGTGGCCCACACGCCCGGGGCCTGCTCACCCAACCGTTCCACAACCGTCATCGCACGGTTTCGATCACGGAAGGCCCCGATCGCCATCGAGTATCGGGCGACAGCGGGGGGAGGAGGCTGCATGCGGTCGTCGGCGGCGAGCTGTGACTCCTCGGACGCGGGCGCGACGTCAGACGTCGCCTGCACGGAGGGAAGGACAGCGCCCTCGACCGGCGCGCCTCCCCGAGCTAATACGAGCACACTGGCACTGGAGACGACAAGGGCGAGGACGGCTGCAGCCGTCCTCGGTCTCAAGCGCGCCCGATCGGATGACGTATTCAGGTGAGGAACGGTCTTCTCCGGGGTCGGGCCATCAAAGCGAAGAGGGTCCCTCGGACGCTTCGCGTCATCCGTCACAGCTCTCTCAACGTGGGGCGGAAGGCCCAATTCCCTGCGTGCGGTCAACTCGTGCTGCAGCACCTCAAACGCCTCGATGATCGACCGGGTGCGTTGGTTGGACACCTCGTGAAGATCGGACCCCTGGGGGAAGCGATCCGGGTGCCAAGCTCGAAGCATCGCTCGGTAAGCGGTCAGCAACTCCTCTTCCGAGGGTGCATCCCGGAGGCCCAGAAGAATCCGGGCTTCAGCTGGTCTCATGGCCATGGAGTTTGCCGTATCCGTCTGCCCAAGCGCATCAGGACCCACGCCTGACTGATCACGAATCGAGGACGGGGAAACATTAGTTTGCGGGCCGCGTCGAAGCCAACACTTTCTTCAACGCGTCAGGGAACGGGAAACGGAATCAGGTAAGCGCGCTGGCCAGGTGCTCTTCCCGGTAGGCCTCGAGAAGAGTCTCGACCTCCTCTAGGCGTGTCGTCTGAAAGAGCTCCGTACGCAGGCGACGCCCATCCGGCAGCCCCTTCGTGTACCACCCGAGATGTTTCCGGAAGTCGATGATCGCCCGATCTCGGTCGGTCTCGAATTCGATTGCGTTGCGGGCATGCTCCAGGCAGATCGCGAAACGCTCGTCGACGTCGGGGTCAGGGGGCACCGGCAGGCCATCCAGGGCGGCCCGGGCCTGCTTGAAAATCCACGGGTCACCGTGGGAGCCACGCGCGATCATGATGGCGTCACACCCCGTCCGGTCCCGCATCCGACGAGCATCCTCGCCACTTCGAATGTCACCGTTCCCGATCACAGGGATCTCCAGCGCCTCGACCAGCGCCGAAATCTCGGCCCACCGAGCCTCACCGGAGTACATGTCGGCGCGAGTCCGGGGGTGAAGGCAGATGGCCTTCGCACCCGCCTGCTCACAACGCAGTCCGATCGAGACCGGGTCACGGGTCTTCTCGTCGAAACCGCTCCGGATCTTCACTGTGGTCGTGAGCGGCGTGGAATCGTCCACCGCACGGATGATGTCGTCGACGAGATCCAGATCACGCAGACACCCGGAGCCTCCATTTCTCTTGACCACCTTTTTCACCGGACACCCGAAGTTGATGTCGATGAAGTCGGGCTCGAACATGTCCGCCACGAATGCGGCGGCGTCCCCCATCACCGCCGGATCCGCACCAAAGATCTGGATACCGATCGGTCGCTCGGCTTCGTCGAAGCGGAGATACTCACGGGAGCGCTTGCTGTTCTGAACGATTCCGGCCGCGCTGACGAACTCGCTGACGAGAACGTCGGCTCCGAATCGGCGACAGAGACGCCGGAACGGGGACTCGCTCACGCCCGCCTGGGGCGCGAGATACAGCGGAGTCCGCTCGGACTTCAGGAGAGAAACGAGGTCGCACGACATGTGGCAAAGCTAGTCACCCGTACCACACCCATGAAGCGCCTCGGCGGGAGGCGAGCCTCGGTCCCCTGCCCCCTCGCACGGAGAAGGCAACTGCCGGACGAAGCGCTACTCTACCTCACTGAAGAAGCCCTCGACCCATACGACATCCAAACGTACGTCCTCTCCCGGCACGCCCTGCGTGACCGTGCGAAGCAGGACGAGGCGATCCCCATCCGGCGCCACGTCGACCCCCCGCCATTCCGTGCCGGGTGTCCAGAATCCCACATCCGAAAGGATGAAGAGCGGAGTGCGGCCCGTAACCCGAAAGAAAGGATCCTCCTCGTAGGAGACACTGGTCCAGACGCCTCCAAAGGGTCAGCTGACGCAACATCCGGTGCCGAGAAGCAAATCCGCAAGACGTGGCCGAATCGCATCAGGGTCCCGAACACCGCCGAGATGGCCCCGTCCACCCCGCTCCCCATCGCCACAAGCCCCTTCAACTCGCAATCCAGCTATCGCCGGAGGGGATGCCGACGACGACGGCTACGTTTTATAGTCCGACGCGCCACACGTATCCCCTGATCACTCGCCGGGAGGCGATGTATGAGACTTCGGGAGCTTTTCTCGGCCGAGACCGTGAAGCTCGAGCTCGAGTCCACGACGAAGGATGACGTCCTGCGCGAACTCGTAGCCCTGCTGGATCTCGACGGGAAATCCGAAGGTGTTCTCTACAAGACGCTGAAGCGGCGTGAAAATCTCGGATCGACAGGCATCGGAAAGGGGCTTGCCATCCCCCACTGCCGGTCGCTGGTGGCGAACCGACTTCGGCTGGCGTACGGACGCAAGCCGTCGGGCCTCGACTTCAATGCGATCGATGATGCACCGGTCCACAACTTCTTCCTGATCATCGCACCGCCGCTCGAGGTATCGAACCAGTACCTCCCCGTGCTCGGTAAGATCGCCCAGTTCGCAAAGGATCCCGACATTCCCGGACTGCTCGCCGAACTCGAGTCCGTCGACGACTTCCTGGAGCTTCTCGAGGAGCGCGCGCCGTAGCCGGGCATCTGCACCCTGAACAAAAGGGCCGACACCCTGTCGAGGGGCGTCGGCCGCGAGAACGTCACGACGTGGGACGGCCCGACGTCACTTCATCACGATGATCTTTCGCGTCAGCGGGCGAAGGCCGTTCACACTGATCTGCATGAGGTACACACCGGACGCGACCTGGCGACCCATCTGATCGGTGCCATCCCAGAACGCTTCGAACCGTCCCGGCTGGCCGTAGTCGAGCTGGTCTACAGGCACGCCGTCACCTGTCGGATGACCGAGGGCGACCGGATGGGCGATGAGCTGCGCCAGCACATTGAAGATGCGAATGGACACAACGACAGGACGCCCGTCCACGAACAGTTCTTCGCCAAGGACGAAGGGTATCGTGGTCTCCGGGTTGAACGGGTTCGGATAGTTCTGTCCGAGTTGAAAGCCGTTCGCCCCCCTGTCCTGCGCACTACGCCCCATGTCCTGGGCGGATACGCCTTCGGCGGCGCAGATCAGAGAGAGGAGGACGATCAAGACGCGGAGAGTGCGCCTCATCAAAACCTCCGCACAACAATTGTGCAGTAGCTAAGCGTCAATCGCGCTCCATGAGTGATGGCTTGAAACCTGCGTACCTGTCGCATTCTACGGGACGAATCTGGACATGGTCAAGACGATCGGGTCCGGGGTACTCTTACGTGACGCATGAGCCGCACGTTCCGTTGCCTGACTCCCGAGATTGCACCGTCCGGCGCAGGGTTCTGCCGCCCGGATCAGCCCTTCGGAACGGAGCGTCCGTCGGCATCCCGAAGCGTGACACCAGCGCCGTCGAAGTAGTTCAGAAGCGGAATGAGGTGCTTCCGAGACACCGGAAGCACATCCCTGAACTCGGCGGGCCCAAGACCCTCTAGACCGCCGAGCACGTCCCGGATGCGAGCGATCGCTGCATCGAGTTGGTCCACGGCCAGGTACAAACCATCGGCGACCAGCCGGATCCGGCCCGTTGCCTCGAGGTGCCGCACCAGGGGCCAGAAGTCGGCCCGTCCGGTCAGCCCCTCCGGCAACTCGTCGACGAACGGAGCAGCCAGTCCCTCGCCCGACAGGCACTGGTAGAGGCGGGCCAAAGCCGCATCCTGATCCGGCGTCAGTTCCGGGCGGAAGCCAGCGTTCCGCACGCCCCCCTCCGCGCGCTCGAGAGTGCCGCTTGAACAGAGCGCGTCGATGGTCGCATCCGCGAGCTCGGAGGGAGCCCACTCGGGTAGCCCCGCTCGAACGCGCGCCAGAGGCACGGCGATGCGAAGCGAATCCTCCTCGTGTCCCTCGTCGACAGCAGCCAGAACCCGCTGCTCCGCCTCGCCCCGAACACTCGTGGATACCACGAGATCCCCGGCGCGAAGAGCCCCCTCCTTCACGACCGCATCCACCGCCTCGGCGCACACCGACGGGGGAGCCCCCATCAACAGAGGAAGACTCGTCATCGGCACACCCGACCAACCCGCGAGCTCGAGCGCCGCGCGCGCCCGCTCAAGGGGTGGACCGTCCACGAGACGGTCGAGCTGCTCGCGCTCGGGCCCCGTCAGGCGATTCCTCTTCCGGGGCGAGGGCTCAGCGATGGAGCCACCGCCGATCGTCGTCACGGGGGAATACGCGCGGATCACGAGCCGGTCCCCCGCCCTCGCAACGAGAGGCTCCTCGAGCCGAAGCTGCACCCAGCCCGAGTCGCCCGGCGTGAGTGGCTCCGGCTCCAGCAGGGCACAGCGGGCCAGAACTTCGGCAGTGCCGTGGTGCACGTGCACCCTCTGATTGTGCTCGAGCGTCCACGCTGTGTCTTCGATGAGCTGGAGTCGGGTGGTGAGCATCCACGACGGGGACCACGCGTCATCGGTGACCAGCACGCTCCCTCGCGAGACACGCTCGCGGTCTCCTCCGTCTCCTGTGAGCGCCACGGCCGTGCGATCGCCGGCCTCGGCGCGATCGGCGTCCCGCCCGTGGACCTGAAGGCCGCGGACGCGCGCCTGCAGATCGTCCGGTAGCAGACGGACCTTCGCTCCGGTCTCGATCGCACCGCTCCAGAGTGTCCCCGTTCCGACCGTACCGGTCCCCTGGATGGTGAAGACACGATCGAGCGGGAGTCGCGTGACATCCACTGCGGTGTCCGCGCGGATCCGCTCCGCGGCGTCCGAAAGTGTGTCGAGCAGATCCTCCAGCCCGGTCCCGGCAAGGGCGGAGGTACGGATACGCGGTGCACCGGCGTAGCGCGTCGAGGACAGCACGTCCTCGATGTCCGCATCGACCAACTCCAGCCACTCCTCTTCTACGGCGTCGCACTTGGTGATCGCGACCACGAGTTCCGGGACGGCCAGCAGCTCCACAATCGCAAGGTGTTCACGGGTCTGGGGCATGACCCCCTCGTCTGCGGCCACGACGAGGAGCACGACGTCCATACCCGCGGCCCCGGCCACCATCGCGCGCACGAAGGCTTCGTGCCCGGGAACGTCGACGACCCCGAAGTGAGGTCGACCCTCAGCGGCCAGCTCAGCGAATCCGAGCTCGATCGTGATCCCCCGTGCCTTCTCCTCCTTGAGCCGATCCGTGTCCGTCCCGGTCAGGGCCCGGACGAGCGCGGTCTTGCCATGGTCGATGTGACCGGCGGTGCCGAGGATCACGCTAGCCAATCGAGACCTCCGTATCGTCCCCCGGCAGCATGCCCCCGAGAAAGCGAAGAGACTTCAGAGGTCTGTTGACCACGTGGTAGGCGATGAAGTCCGATACCAGCCCCAGGTGCCGGCGCGTGTGGCTCAGTCCGTCCGGAATCTGTCCTGCGAGAAGAGCGTCGAGCTGACTGCGCGCGATGGGGCCGACGCGCGGACCCGCAGCTCCCTCGGAGCACGCCGCACACCGCATTCCACCGGCCGAGAAGTCGAACCGTCCGACCTCGTCGTCCTGCAGGGGTTCCTCGCATCGAACACAGCCGTCGAGTTGCGGGGCGAAGCCGAACGCCTCCGTGATCGTCCACAAAACAGCAAGTGAGGCACCCGGAAGTGTATCCGGCTCGACGGTCCGGAGCGCGTCCAGACCTGCCTCGAGTGTGTCGAACACGGCTGGCTGGGGATCGGCCTCGGCGTGGGAGAGAACGAGCTCCGCGGCGGCAGACGCGGCGGCGAACCGGAGCATGTGTGCGGCGAGATCATCTCGCACCTCGACGCATACGAAGTCCTTCATTGTATGGAGGTCACGATGTGCCTTCATGTAGACGCTCAGGTCGCCCGAGGCGAACGTGGCCAGCGTCGTTGTCCCCTTTCCGCTGCGCCCCCGCACTCCTCGCGCCACCACACTGACCAACCCGTGGTCTCGCGTGAAGAAGCGAAGAATGCGACTCGAGTCACCGTAGTCGTGCGCACGTAGCAGCACGGCTCGAGTCGTGACGGGAGCCACGGTCAGCTCAACGACCGGATGAGCCGGAGAAGCTCGGTGCGACGTTGTTCGTACGCCTGACGATCGCGGTCTGATGCGTCCGACCTTTCGAAGTCGTCGTCCAGTTGAGCCACTTGAAGGAGAAGCTCCCCACGGTCGAAGGCTGTGACCACCGCCGTCTCGGGTGCCGTGCGTGGCCGCAGTGCCGCAACGCCGACCGCGGTCAGGATCAGCGCCAGAAGCACGGCGGCCCACTCGACCCGCGGTGGCGAAATCTCCTCGGTCCGCACAATCGTGACGGCAGGCCCCGGCAGGTTGGCGCCGGCGAAGCGACGGTACGTCGAACCAGCCTCGAACTCCTGCCGTTCCATGAAGTCGAGCCCCTGCACATCGAGCATCGGGGCAGGCTCCCGGATCAGGACGTCGAGGCGCTCCGTTCCAGCCTGTACCGGCATGGAGAGAAACGGAGAGTCGGTGCGATAGCGGACGACAAACAACCGTCCGCCCGGCGGCAGTGCCGCCCGGGCCACGATCTCGCCGTTCAGGTACTGCGCGGCATCGCCCGCGAGCTCGCCCTCGCCGGCCTGGACCTCGCGGATGCCGGCAGGCATCGGATGACGCCACGTGTAACCACCGGAACGCGCCACGATGGTCCGGGCCTCGTCATTTCGAAGCTCGAAGAGGTCCGTGACACGCCAGTCGGCGGAGTCGGGCTCGATGAACACACTGCGTGACTGCAGCGCAACCGGCAGCCCTTCGCCCGGGGCGAGCAGTGTGTCGTACACGTTGACCTGATACGCCGAGTCGAGCTGCTCGACCGCGGTGATCATCGGCCCGAAGTAGAGCACCCCGTCGTGCCGCACGGATGCGAAGAAGATGTCGCTCCGAATGGGGTCCGGTGTACCGGGGAGCGTGAAACGGAACGATCCGTCCGCACCGAGTCGGATCGAGTCGAGCTCTCCCTGCGTTCCCTGAGTCAGGTGATGAAGCACGGCGATGCCGTCGGACATAACGGTATCCCCGAGGAACGCAGTGCCCCGCAGGACGGGTTCCTGTGCCCCCACCCCACCGGACGACAGGAGAGCGCCAAGCACACCCACGATGCAGCTGTACGGCGCACTTCGCAGGCGGTCGCCTGCCTTGCCTGCCTCGACGGCCCCCCGGCGGTCAGGGGGTAAAGCGCCCAAAGTCCTCCGGATTGAGTCGCCGGAGGTGCTCCTTGAGCTCCTCCGGCCCCATTTCCCTGTCACCCTCGAGAGACTCGACCTGCCCCATGACGGATTGAGGCTCGGGGACCTCTTCCTCCTCCGCGATCTCGATCGTGGCGATCTCGAGAAGGGAGTCATCGGCCATGATCCGGGCGTCTGCCCGCAGAGCCACGGCGATCGAGTCGGATGGTCGAGCGTCCACGCTGATCACCTCGCCGTTCCGGCTGACCACCAGCTCGGCGTAATACGTGCTCTTTTGCACCTTGGTGATGATCACCTTCGTCACGGCCCCGCCGAGTTCCCGCAACACAGAGCAGAAGAGATCGTGCGTGAGGGGCCGGGGACTGTCCATCTCGGCCAGCCGCATGGCGATCGCACTGGCTTCCGCCGGACCGATCCAGATGGGCAAGACGCGCTCTCCGTCGACCTCCTGCAGAATGACGACGGGAGTGTTCGTGCTCCGGTCCAGAGCCAGGCTCTGCACCCTTACTTCGGTCAGCACGCGCTCGGTTGCTCCGTGAGGAAGGAGTGAACGTGGATGCACCTCGTGATTCCACCAATACTCCCGAGTCCCGCAGGGGTTCTCCCGGACGCGTGCCTGCGTACCGTCCCGTCAGACCCCCGCGGCGGTCCTGAGGTCGTCGATCCGGTTCGTGTCCTCCCACGAGAAGAAGCGGACCTCCTCGCCGGTCTCTGAGCAGTCCGGAACCCTCGTTTCCGGCGTGCGCCCGAAGTGCCCGTAGGCCGCCGTCGGCGTGAAGATCGGGTTTCGGAGTCCGAGTGCGTCGATGATCGCGGCAGGACGGAAGTCGAAGACCTCGGCCACAGCTCTCGAGAGGACCTCCTCGGGAAGCTCACTCGTGCCGAACGTCGTCACATGGACCGAGACGGGCTCGACCACGCCGATCGCATACGCCAGCTGGATCTCGCAGCGACGTGCGAGGCCCGCGGCCACGACGTTCTTCGCCGCCCAGCGTGCGGCATACGCCGCAGACCGGTCGACCTTCGTCGCGTCCTTGCCGGAGAACGCTCCGCCGCCGTGGCGCCCGACGCCTCCGTAGGTATCGACGATGATCTTCCGTCCGGTGAGCCCGGCGTCGCCGTGCGGCCCACCGATGACGAAGCGCCCCGTGGGATTCACGTGAAGGATGCAGTTGTCCGGATCGTAGAGCCCCGACGGCAGCGCTGGCCTCACGACCTTCTCGGCGATGCCCTGCACGATGTCGTCCTGGCTGACGTCCTCGTCGTGCTGCGTGCTCACGACGACGGTGTGGATGCGAACCGGAGTGTCGCCATCGAACTCGATGGTCACCTGCGACTTGCCGTCCGGGCGGACCCAGGGCAGCTCACCGCTCTGCCGCACCTTCGCCAGCTGCCGTGTCAGTGCGTGCGCGTAATGAATCGTGGGCGGCATGTACTCGGGCGTCTCGTCGGACGCGTATCCGAACATCATGCCCTGGTCACCCGCACCCCCGGTGTCGACGCCCATGGCGATATGCAGGGACTGACGGTCGAGGCTCGTCAGCACGGAGCACGTGGTCGCGTCGATCCCGTACGAGGAGTTCGTGTACCCGATGCGCTGCAGGGTGCCACGGACGATGTCCGGCAGGTGCACGTACCCCGAGGTCGTGACCTCACCCGCGATGAGCGCGAGGCCGGTGGTCACCAACGTCTCGCACGCAACCCGGGAATTCTGGTCCTGAGCGAGCATGTGATCGAGAACCGAATCCGAGATCTGATCGGCGATCTTGTCCGGATGGCCCTCGGTCACGGATTCCGAGGTGAAGAGCGTCGTGCTCACGCGGCGACTCCTGCAGGGAAGGTGCGATGCGGCTGGGGCCTGGAAGACGGCCCGAAAAGGCGCAAAAACCCTACCCAATCACCCCGGCAGCGACAAGCTCCAGCGCCCGGAGAAGACAGAGAGATCCACGGAATCACCGATCCCCTCCACGAGACACCGGGTCACATCGTGAGCCGTCGGTGCAGCGAGCGCTTTTCGGGCGGCCGTCCGGGCATCCTCCATCCTGACGTCACGCACCAGGCGCTTGATCTCGGGGAGCGAGGGCCACGCCATGGACAGGGCGGTGATATCCAGCCCCATGAGGAGGAACGCGCCCAGCGGATGCGACGCCATCTCGCCGCAGACGCTCACCTCGATCCCCGCGGCTCGCCCGACGCGGGCAACCTGATGAAGCTGGCGCACCACGGCCGGGTGAAACGGATTGTACAGCTTGGCCAGTCGTGTGTTGGTCCGGTCGACCGCGAGCGTGTACTGAATCAGGTCGTTGGTGCCGATGGAGAAGAAGTCCGAATATCGCGCGAGTTCCGCAGCGTCGAGGGCGGCCGCCGGGGTCTCGATCATCACGCCGAGCTTGTAGCCCGCGTTGAACGGGATCCCGTCGCGCCGAAGTCCGTCCGCCTCCTCCTGCAGGAGGGTGCGCACCTCA
>Ga0255776_10006015_pt1 | contig 12481 bp, 21 predicted proteins | sample 071ome_19_FD_179974 | JGI IMG/M metagenome (GOLD analysis project Ga0255776, IMG submission 179974) | Coastal salt marsh microbial communities from the Groves Creek Marsh, Skidaway Island, Georgia - 071413AT metaG (version 2) | ecosystem: Environmental > Aquatic > Marine > Intertidal zone >...
TTACACTAGATTTAGAAGATGGCACTAGTCATGTATTAAGTGGTGCAGAAATTTACAAACTGATTTTTGATAGTCATCAACCTTGGATGCTTAGTGCTAATGGCACTATTTTTACATATGAAAAAGAAGGTGTTGTTCCTGGTTTGCTAAAACGTTGGTATGCTGAACGTAAAGAACTACAAGCAAAAATGCGCAAAGCAATTGCAGCAGGCAACGAAACAGAAATAGCGTTTTGGGACAAAAGGCAACTTGTTAAAAAGATTAACTTGAACAGTTTGTATGGTGCTATTTTGAATCCAGGTTGTAGATTCTTCGATAAACGTATTGGACAATCGACTACACTAACTGGTAGACAAATTGCAAAACATATGAGTGCAGAAGTAAACAAAATTATTACAGGCGAGTATGATCACGTAGGCAAGGCTATTATATACGGTGATACAGACTCTGTGTATTTTAGTGCTTATCCTGTGTTAAAAGACGAAATAAAATCGGGTACTGTACCTTGGGGTAAAGACAATGTTATTACACTTTATGATCAAATTTGTGAACAAGCAAATACAACATTTGCAGACTTTATGGCTAGAGCTTTCCATTGTCCAAAGACACGTAGTGAAGTAATCGCAGCAGGTAGAGAAGTTGTTGCAGACACAGGATTGTTTATTACAAAGAAACGTTATGCAGTACGTGTGTATGACTTGGAAGGTAATAGACAAGATAAGGATGGCAAACTAGGAAAAGTTAAAGCAATGGGCTTGGACTTGAAGCGCAGTGATACGCCAGTGTTTATGCAGGACTATTTGAAAACATTGCTAGATATGGTATTAGAGTTGAAAGACGAAAAAGAAATACTTGATAGTATTACAGATTTTAGGCGTGAATTCAAGGAACGTCCAGGATTTGAAAAAGGTTCACCTAAACGTGCAAACAAGATCGGACACTATCAGCGTCTTGAAGAAAAGCAAGGCAAAGCAAACATGCCTGGGCACGTAAGAGCAAGTATTAACTGGAATACACTCAAACGCATGAATGGTGACAAATACTCGCAAGAGATTGTAGATGGTATGAAAGTTATTGTGTGTAAACTCAAGCAGAATCCGCTAGGCTATACCAGTGTTGCTTATCCTACTGACGAACTACGTCTGCCAGATTGGTTCAAAGAACTTCCATTTGACGGAGATGCAATGGAAGAAGTTATTATTGATAACAAACTTGATAACTTGATTGGCGTGCTTAAATATGATTTAGAAAGCACAAAGCAAAATACAACATTTAATAGTTTATTTGAGTGGGACTAATGAAAGTAGCAATTACTGGTCATACAAGCGGAATAGGTAAAGCACTATTTGAAAAGCTAGATGATGTAATTGGCTTTAGTTTGACTTCTGGATATAATATAACAAACCCTATAGAAAGAACAAACATTGTTAATCAAATAAAAGACTGTGATGTATTTGTAAACAATGCATTTGATAATTACGGACAGTGTAATATGCTTTTTGAAGTTTGGAAATCATGGATGCACACGGACAAACTTATTATTAACATAGGCAGTGATGTTACAAAATATTCAATGTCACCAAATAGACTGGAAATATTAGATTATTACAACTATAAAATTGCTCTAAAAGATTTACATGAAAGGTTGCAAAATCTAAATACAAGTGTTAATATAAAATATATTAGTTTTGGTTATGTTGCTACAGAAAAAACAAAAGAAATGGGTATACCAGATCGTATGTGTATTTCTCTAGAAAACGCTGTGCAACAAGTAATGGAGTGTATTAATGAAAGTAGGATTTACATGTAGTACATTTGATTTGCTACACGCAGGACATATTCAAATGTTACGTGAAGCAAAGGATAACTGTGATTATCTTATTTGTGGATTGCAGATGGATCCCAGTGTAGATAGACCAGAAAAGAATGCACCGGTGCAAACCATTGTAGAACGTTACACACAACTGAAAGGTGTAACTTATGTTGACGAAATTATTCCATATGGTACTGAACAAGATTTACAAGATATCTTGACAATGTACAATATAGATGTTAGAATACTAGGTGAAGAGTATCGTGAAAAGGATTTTACGGGCAAGGATATTTGCAAGAAGCGGGGTATCCAGCTACATTTCAACAAAAGAGATCACCGCTTCTCAAGCAGCGATTTAAGAAAACGAGTATGCGAAAGGGAAAACAATGCCACTACCTGAAGGAAGAAAAGCACTAACTGATCAAGATATGGTCATATTGTTACATAACATTGCACGAAGTGTAGAACAGTTTGGATCGTCTAATTTAGACTCAAGCGAGATACGTCAAACAGCAGATCGTTTTTCTGAACTTTCAAAAGCAGCAAGCATAGCACAGCATAAGGCACAACAAGGATGAGTAAAATACTTTGGATTGGTGGCGTGTTAACTGGACTAGGAGTTGGACTAGTACTAGGCAGTTATAGTCATCCTTATGAACAGTGTAAACGTATGTACAACACGCCTGAAGATATTAGTGAATGTGTTTGGATCAAGGAGAATCCGTAATGTGGACAGTTTGGATTGTTAGCACAGTTATTGGACTAGACGAACCCAAGTGGACTCGTTATGCTGAAGTAGAACATTTTGAAACTTGCGAACATGTTGCTATGGAACTGGAAAAAGAGTTCACACAAGGCGAATATGTAGTGTGCGACGATGGACGATGATTGCGTAAAACACTATGAACTTGAATGGGTTCAAGAACAGATTTGGGCGTTAGAAAAACAGGTTCGAGAACTCCAAATGGAGAACACATTATTGCGAAATGATCTAAATACCATTAAGACAGAAGGGTGCTGGCGATTTGTCGAAGGTCCTAATCACCCACACAGGAGAGCAGATGAATAAATTTATATTTGATGTGGATGGAACACTAACTCCAAGTAGACAACGTATCGATCCTGAGTTCAAAAAGTTTTTCCTACGATTTATAAAAGACAACAAAGTGTTTCTTGTTACAGGCAGCGATTATGCTAAAACAGTAGAACAACTGGGCGCAGATATTACAGAAAATGTTGTTACTGTTTATAACTGTAGTGGTAATGATGTTTGGTTCAAAGGCAAGCGTGTGAATAGCAAACCATTTGAAGCACCTAAAGAGCTATATGACCTAATGAATGGCTGGTTACAAAGTAGCAGTTTTCCATTGCGTACAGGTAATCACATAGAAGAACGTACAGGAACAATCAACTTCTCTATTGTAGGTCGTAACTGTACACTAGGTGAACGCAAACTTTATGTTAAACACGATATTGAAAACAGAGAACGTGAAACTATTGCTTTTCAAATCAACAGTGAATTTCCAAATATCACAGCAGCAGTAGGTGGAGAAACAGGTATTGACATTTATCGCAAAGGCGGAGACAAAAGTCAAATACTAGAAGACTTTAATAAAGAGGATAAAATTTGGTTCTTTGGAGACCGTATGGAACCGGGTGGAAACGATTGGCCACTAGCAGCAAAACTCAATAAACAACGCTGCTATAATGTAAAAGACTGGCGTGACACAATGGAACGATTACAATATTTTCAAGAGGCAAAGATAGCAGCATGATTATAGCAGGGTATGGCTTTGTAGGTAAAGCGCATGAACTTTTGTTTAAGAACTTTAGACGTGAAGTGATAATACACGATCCACCGCAAGGTAAAGTAGCAGACTTTACAAATACCAGTGCGGTTGTTATTTGTGTGCCTACACCAGAACTGGCATCGGGTGCTTGTGACATAAGTGCAGTGTATGACGTAATATCACAGTGCAAAACCAATACGCCTATACTAATCAAAAGCACAATACATTTGCAAGGCTGGCAGTATTTGAAAGAAACATTTCCGGAACATAGATTGTGTTTTAGCCCCGAGTTTTTGCGAGCGGCAAACTACCTGAGCGATATTAAAGAAATATCTAATGTTATTCTCAGTGGCGATACAGACTATTGGAGAGATCAGTTTAGTTACAACTGGCCTGAGATTAAAATACACATTGTAAAACCAGAAGAAGCAATAGCAATCAAATACTTCCGCAATGCATTTTTAGCTACAAAGGTAAGTTTCTTTAATGAAATATATGACTTTTGCAAGCAATATGAAATTGACTATGAACAGGTTAGAGGTGGTGTAGCAGCAGATGAGCGCATTGGCGGCAGTCACACATTTGTGTGGCCAGAAGAAGGAACTAGAGGCTGGGGAGGAATGTGCTTTCCTAAGGATACAAAGGCTCTATTAAAAATGGCAGCAGAAAAAAATATTAATCTAAATATACTATCAGCAGCAGTATATTACAACACTAAAATACGAAATAATGCTTGACAATCAAAGGCTTATAAAGTACAATAACACTAATTATCGGAGAAAAACATGAAAGATATCTTACAAGACATCGTGAGTCATACACATTCACTAGGCTTTATTACCACACTAAAAGTAACAGCAGAAACTGACACGCAAATTGAAAGCATGGCAGATGATCGCAGTGTTATCATGAGTGCTACAACACATTCACCAGTTGGTGAATTTTCAGGTACATTTGGTATGCCTGATTTAGGTAAACTTGCATATCATTTGAAGAACCCAGAATACAAAGAAAATGCAAAAATTGATGTTGTTACAGATGAACGTAACGGCGAAGTAATTCCAACACATATTCACTTTGAGAATGCAAGCGGTGACTTTGAAAATGATTATCGCTTTATGAACAAAGCAATCATTGAAGAAAAACTAAAGTCAGTTAAGTTCAAAGGCAGCAGTTGGAATGTTGAACTAGAGCCAAGTATTGCTAGTATTGAACGAATGAAACTTATGGCAGGTGCGCACAGCGAAGAAACTGTATTCCAAGTAAAGACAGAAGATGGTAATCTAAACTTTTACTTTGGTGACTTGAATACACACGCAGGTTCGTTTACATTTATGCATGGGGTAGATGGTAGTTTAGCACACACTTGGGCATGGCCTGTTGCACAAACCATTGCTATCTTAAATTTAGCAGGCGATAAAACAATGAGCATCACAGACCAAGGCGCTATGAAGATTAGTGTAGACAGCGGCATGGCAAAATACGATTACATTCTACCGGCGCAACAAAAATAATGAAAACAAACCTTACTGAAACACAAAATGACTACGCTGTATTCTTGCCCAGTATTAGTGGCTTTTATGCTACATTTGTAGGCAAACAACGTTTTGGAGAATACGTTGATCCAGCTCGTGTTCCAGCAGGTATTGGCGAAGTAGAAGGTCTTAACTTCTTGAACCCAAGCAAAGGAGCGTTCCAATACAAGTGGGCGCTCTATTCTGCAGGACACGCAGAACTTGATACTAATAAGTTTAGTGAGAAAGAAGATATGCTACGTAACCGAGATAGACAAAATTCTTGGTTACTAGGTGACTCTGGTGGTTTCCAGATTGCAAAAGGACTTTGGGAAGGTGATTGGACTGATCCAAATTGTCCAAAAGCACAAAAAAAGCGTGAACTAGTTGTTAACTGGATGGAAGAGTATATGGATTATGGCATGATGCTTGACATTCCAACTTGGACATTCCAAGACAAAAAAGCAGCAAAAGCAGCAAACATTCGCAGTTATCAAGATGCAGTAGATGCAACACACATTAATGCACGTTATTATATGGCTAACCGTAGAGGCAACTTTAAGGTGCTAAATGTTTTGCAAGGTAGTGAACACACTGATGCAGATAACTGGTACGAAGAATTCAAAGACTACTGCGATCCAGCAAAGTATCCAGACACACACTTTAATGGTTGGGCAATGGGTGGACAGAACATGTGTGATGTACACTTGATTCTCAAGCGTTTAGTGCATATGATACATGATGGATTACTTGAACAGGGATTACATGATGTTATGCACTTCCTAGGTACAAGTAAACTAGAATGGGCTGTATTGCTAACTGATATTCAGCGAGCTGTACGCAAGTATCATAATCCTAACTTTATGATAACATATGATTGTGCTTCGCCTTTCTTAGCAACTGCTAACGGACAAGTTTATCACAGTATACGTATTGAAGATCGTGGCAAGTGGAGTTACATGATGTCACCGAGTGCTGATGATAAAAAATATGCAACAGACACCCGGACATTCAAAGATGCTGTAGAACAAGATGATATTCTAAATGCATTTGAAGATTCTCCAATCAGCACTGCATGTAAGATATCCGATATATGCTACTACAAGCCAGGCGATAAAAATAAAATTGGCAAAGAAGGCAGAACTTCTTGGGATTCATTTAGTTATGCATTACAAATGGGTCATAATGTTTGGATGCACATTGAAAGTACACAACGTGCTAATGAACAATACGATGCAGGATTGTTTCCATACATGCTAATCGATGAACGATTTAATAAAATTGAGTTCAAACAAGTTGTTGATCAAATTTTTAGTTTGCGAGACAGACAAAAAAGTCTAGACTTGATTGAAGAATATTCTAATTTTTGGATGCAAGTAATTGGAACAAGGCTAAATGTTGGTAAGAAAACTCGCAATGCTCAAACACAGTATAAAAATCATTTTGATGAACAAGTAAACATTACAGATGATATGCTTGATGCAGCAGAACTTGAGCGTTGGGAAAAGAAACGTGAAAAATATATTCCGGTTCTTGATAATAGTCTTTGGGAGATATAAAATGAGTAATTTTGATAACGAAGCTGATAAACTGAGATCTCATTTGGAAGAACTTCAACGCAAACACAAAAAAGTACATGATGAAATTGACGGATGGCACGGTATTGAAGTTACTCAAGAAGTTAGAGTGTTAAAAACACAGAAACTTTTTTTGAAAGATGAAATATATAGGATAAAAACTAAACTTAAAGAATTAGGTGTTTATACTAATGGACGAGCATGAAAGAGCAAGCAGATTAGAAATGTTGCAAATGGCACTTGACGATGTAAATAAAATCATTGACAATATGCAAAAAAACAATTATGCTGAAGAACAAATTAATGAATATAACAAACAACGTTGGAATATATACAACGAAATGTACAAGGTGAAAAAATCATGAAGCGTAATTATGACCAGGGTACTAAAGACGATGTAACTATGTTTGTAGGTACAGAAGTAGAGCATACACCGCAATACGGTAAAAAAACACTGTTTGTTGTAGGTATACAAAATTATAGTGATATTGTACATAGTGCAGAAAAGCACGGGTGTAAGCACATCTATCTTGGTGCTAATATGAGCTTTAATGTTACCGACAACACAGAAAGTGAATGGCAACCTTGGGAAGCTATGGTCTTTCCATTGCTCAAAGAAGGGTATTGGGTTACACTGGATATTGATGCGAATCAAGTAGAAGGATTGCTGGAAACTGGCTTTACAGAATACAACCGCTTTATTCCAATGATTAGTGTTAAACTTCCGTACATCGATCAACTTGGATATAATGCTTGTTTGAAAATCGACGACAAGGACTTTGATGCAACTAATCCAGGCGTGTGGGTACACAAAGTCCACGAATTAAAACAACGTGCAGTTTTTACCGATTGGTCTAAATACAGCACAGACGAAATTGTAGGTTGACAATATGGCACAAGAACGCTATTATGATTATATGTTAAGGCGCAGTAGAGAAGAGGACGCAAAATTGACAAACGCATTAGAAAATGCAAAACGTAGTATTTGGGTAACTTTTACAAAAGAAGGTATCCACAAGTATCCAGCAGCACTAGAAGATCCTAAACTTGCTACTGGTGATGAGTATGATGTAAGTTTCTTAGGATACCCGCATCGTCATACTTTTCATTTCAAAGTGCAAATTGAAGTATTTCACAACGATCGTGACATTGAGTTTATTCAATTCAAGCGTTGGTTGGAAAACTTGTACAAAGATGATGTACTACAACTAGACTACCAATCATGTGAAATGATTTCAGATGCATTGTACACACAGATTAACAACAGATATCCTGGCCGGTTTGTTGTTATTGATGTCGCCGAAGATGGCGAAAACGGCTGTCAAATCGTATACCCTAAAGCATAAAGGAAAAGGTATTATGGCTATCACTAATCCGGTAGTAAATAAAGTTTTTAACGATCTTGATGATTTTCGAGATTACTGCACAACTGAAACTGATCGCTACGGTAATCCTCTCCCGTTTGATGAGGCTAATCTTTATAACGATAAATCGTGGGTTTGGAAAAACTACACAAAATTTCGTAACTGGCAACGAGCAAAATCTCGTGCTAATCGAGGACGCAAATGAGAAAACTGTTTTATATGGGTTTGGAACCCTATGAAGGCAGGTACACATTACAACTTGAAGAGTGGAGCAGGCGTGCGTTTCAACGCCGCTCCATTGATTGGGTTAATGTACCTGGCACAACTATTGATAACACAAAAGCAATCCAAGTAGGTCAGGTGCTAGATGCACATGGCCGTTCCTACTTTGCAATGTCGCAAATGATGAACTTGGTGCAAATGATGCGTAACGGTGAAGTAACAGGTGAAGATGTTATCTTCTTTGAAGACATGTTCCAGCCTGGCATGGAATCGTTGCCTTACATTATGGATCAGATTCCCACAGAACAACGTCCACAGGTTTGGATTCGTTGTTTAGCACAAGCTGTTGATCCAGATGACTTTGTGCATGTTTGGGGTATGGGCAAGTGGATGAGTTTGTATGAAGAAATGTGCAACGAGTTTGTTACTGGTGTACTAGCAAGTAACGAAGAAATGGTTGCACACATGAAGATTGCAAACTGGAAGGCTCCTATCTACAACATCAGCGGACTTGCATTTGATAAAACAGAAGTAGCGTTGCGTGTTGGAGAAATTAAGCCGTGGGAAGAACGTGACAATCGTGTAGTGTTTGCGGCACGTTTTGATCAAGAGAAACAACCAGACTTTTATATGGACTTGATTGAAGAATGGTATGGCACCCCTGGTACAGCAGACGTTGAGTTTTGTATTGTACAAGGCGGACCATTACGCAGCAACAATCAGAAATATATTGACCGTGCTAGAAAAATGGAAGAGCGTGGGCAACTGGTAATTTATGAAAATCTAAAAAAGAATCATTACTATGATATTGTAAATCGTAGTAAGGTATTGTTCAATTGTGCTTTGCAGGATTGGACAAGCAACACTGTGAGTGAAGCAGATGCATTAGGATGTAATGTACTGTTTCCTGCTTATCGCAGTTTTCCAGAAATATTTGCTAATGATCATACAAGAATGTATGTGCCTTGGAGCGTTGAAGATGCAATGAATAAATTAGCACCATTGCTTACAAATGCACACAAAGATCTTGGTAAAATTTCGGATTGGACCAGTGCAACTATTGATCGTTATATTGACATTATGCAAGGTAACGGAGAACAGTGGCGCAGGGACACAAACCGCTATAGAGATTATGTAGCGGAAACAAAATATTAAACAGGAGAAAAATAATTAATGTTTAATAAAATTTTAGATGGTGTTGATAAAACACTAGTAAGAAATCTAGTAATTTTACACACGCTTGTAATTGCTGTGTCAAATTATCTAGTAACAATTCGGTTTGATGTATTTCCGGGTGCAGACTTACCTCTCTTTGGTAGTTTTCCATTAGCAGCGGCGGCGTTTACGTTTCCAATAGTTGTTGTGGCAACTGACTTGACGGTAAGGTTAATTGGTAAAGAAGCAGGTAGAGCAGTAGTAGCAATGGCTATTATTCCAGCTATTGTTGCTTCGGTGCTTGTTTTACTTGCACTAGGTGATGAACACGCATATCGAGTTGGAGCAGCAAGTGGTGTTGCATATGCAATTGGAACAATGCTAGACGTTTATGTTTTTCAACATATTCGTGAGCGTTGGACAAATGCTTGGTGGGCTGCGCCTGCTATTTCAACTATTGCTGCTAACATCATTGATACATATGCATTCTTTTACACAGCGTTTTATCCAGCGCCGTGGGTTGCAGATGTAGCATTTAACAATACGCTTACAAAAATTGTAGTTGGTTTGATTGTATTCTTACCAGCATACGGTGTATTGCTTAAAGCTATTTCAGGAAAGCTAAAGGAAGCAAATTAATGAGAGTATTGGTCACAGGTGCTACAGGTTATATAGGTAGCCATGTTTGTAAGTTACTAAAAGAGCACGGACATCACGTTACTGCTTGGGATATAAATATTCATGGTGAATACAATGACATCATGGCATACTGTGACCATTATTCAAGTTTTGATATTACAAAGTTTGTACATGGCTCATATGATGCTGTTGTACACCTAGCAGGACGCAGTGTAGTACCAGACAGTATAAAAGAGCCAACAGAGTATTATCGTGTAAATGTTATGGGTACTGCAAACTTACTAGATCGTGTCGAAACACCACACATACTATTTGCAAGCACTAGTAGTGCTTGGGAAATGGCATCACCATATGCACGTAGCAAAGTGGCAGCAGAAGATGTTATAAAGGAGAAAGCCAATGGATACACTATCTTTAGATTTTTTAACGTATCTGGTACTGACGGGCATAATCGTCAACTGGGCGTTCCTACCCATCTTATTCGTGTTGCTGCTATGGTGGCTGCTGAAAAACTACCCAACATTAAGATCTTTGGTACGGACTATGATACTAGGGATGGTACTTGTATTCGTGATTATATTCATGTTGTTGATTTGGCTCGTGCCATTGTCAACGGAGTGGAACGAGGTCCTGCCAACACACCATACGAATGTCTTGGTTCTAACGTAGGATACAGTGTGCGTGAAGTAATCAATACCATGCAGCAAGTCACTGGTAAAAAATTAAATATAATAGAAGCAGGACGCCGAGAAGGCGATGCTGTTGCAAGTGTAGTTGATACTTTAAGCGAATTAGTTACACTAGAAAAAAGCATAGAAGACATGTGCTTGGATCAATACAAATTGGAGATTGGAAAAAATGTCTAACCTAGCAGCAATGATGAAACAAATTATCAAACATGTAGATGAAGGAGATTTGATGACTGCATTAGATTTCTTTGAAAATAGTGTTTTACCGGAACACAAAAAAATGAATCCAAGTGAGGATCAAGCATTACATGATTTGGTAACTAAATTAGATAGCACAGTAGAAAACGAAGACTGGAATGAGAGTTTAGAAGTTGTTGATGAAATTAGCGAGTTGTTAAATGCGTGATCATACAGGAGATGCAGTTACTATTACATTAAGTGACTTAGATGAATCTGGTATGACTATTACATCTACTATGGCTGAACCTACTATTGATATAACCACCATATCAGCAAGCAACCTTGAATACAGTGGAATTGATGATTTAGTTTCACTTGATGATTTTAGTATCACATTAAACGAACCAATCGAATTTGAAGACCATATGCCTGAGGTTGCTAAAATAGAAGATATGTGCAATGATTATCCAGCACTAGCACGAGCATATGAAAACTTCAAAAGCATATATGCAATGGTGCATCAAGACTGGAAAGGCAGACAGGAAAAGGATGACCAATTTCCATTTTAACATAGAACCTGTATGGAATATGGAACGCTATTGTGCATTAGACTATAAATTAGACCATCATAAAGATACAGATTTAATACAGAAATATTTAGATGCAGGGCATAGTGCAGATTCTATGACCCTGTATAACTATTTTGAACCAAATCCTATGCCGCCTAGCATAGAATATATTTGTAGTTATTTTCCTGAACTTAAAAACATTTCAGTAGCAGTGAACTTGTTCAAACCCGGACAATATTTGCCTGTTCACACAGATTTATATGGTGCTTATAAAAAACATCACGGACTAACAGACCAAACAATTTATAGATATATTGTTATGTTAGAAGATGGCGTCGATGGACAAATTTCTATAATTGGAAATGACGTATACACCATGTGGGAAGCCGGTGATGTATTCGGTTGGGAAGATTGTGAAAAACATACCTTTATTAATTTAAGCACTGAGAACAGATATGCAGTCCAAATCACAGGTACGCATTCATGAAATGTGCTGCACTTTATAACCATACCAACATACGTGGAGGTAACCGTATATATCCTTGCTGTCGTTACAAAGAAAGTGTAATGCACTTTGATGGCAATGTTGGCAAAATTATGGATAGTTATATCTATAAAAAATTACGCACTGATATGGAAACAGATTGGCTGCCAGGTTGTGGTAAATGCAAGCACGAAGAAGAACTAGGTGTAGAAAGTTTAAGGCAAAAATTCAACAAACGTTATCAAATGACCAATCCTACACTGGATTATCTAGAAGTAGGATTTGATAACATCTGTGATTTGACTTGTGATGGTTGTTGGGAAGAATGGAGCAGCAGTTGGTGGTCAAAAAAGAATCCAAACCTTCCGCCAAAACAAGGTATTACCAGCACAGAAGAATTTACACACATACCTAACACTATAAACCGTGTGGTGTTTTTAGGTGGCGAACCACTTATGACAAACAGACACAGACGTTTTTTACAA
>Ga0255776_10006016_pt1 | contig 12479 bp, 13 predicted proteins | sample 071ome_19_FD_179974 | JGI IMG/M metagenome (GOLD analysis project Ga0255776, IMG submission 179974) | Coastal salt marsh microbial communities from the Groves Creek Marsh, Skidaway Island, Georgia - 071413AT metaG (version 2) | ecosystem: Environmental > Aquatic > Marine > Intertidal zone >...
GCCAGTCAGCAAAACTCGGCAGTATCTCGCGCGCTGCCGAAGCGCTATTCCTGAGCCAGCCTTCAGTCTCTCTCCAGATTCAGGCCTTAGAGAGGGAGTTAGACACCGAACTGTTCGAGCGCCGAGGTCCGAGCATTCGCCTCACCGCACACGGGGCAACGCTTCTGGACTTGGCCTCCCCTTTAGTTCACGGAATAGACGCGATTAGTGACTCCTTCGCCGGGGAGATCGGCAATCTGAATCAAGGTGAAATAAATATTGCGGCTGGGGAGTCCACGATTCTTTATCTCCTGCCAAAAGCATTAAAGAAATTCACGGCGGCCTTCCCTGATGTAAAGATCAAGTTACATAACGTCACTGGAAGAGACGGTTTGAAGATGCTCCGGTCTGGCGACGTAGACTTCGCCGTAGGTCCGCCTATTCCGAACACTCCAGAAGATCTGGACTATCGACCGGTCCTCGATTTCAAAACCGTGCTGATTACTCCCGAGGGTCATCCTCTTGCCAAAAAGACCAGAAAGACGATTCGCTTGGAGGACATCGAGCCTTTCGGCCTTATTCTTCCTCCCCGATATCTCTCCACTTGGCGGATGGTCGAAACCATTTTTACGAAGTATTCCGTTAACTATTCGGTCAACCTGGAAGCTGGAGGATGGGAGGTCATCAAGAAATACGTGGAGCTAGGTCTCGGCGTTTCCATCGTTATTTCAATATGCCTGGACGGCTCCGAGAAAGTGGCCAAGATTCCCCTCGACAAATACTTCCCAAACCGCGACTATGGAGTCGTAATTCAGAAGAGTAAGTATCTCTCGCCTCAAGCTCGACAATTCATTAAACTGATCACGCTCCGATCCTCCCGCCCTACGGCCTCAACTCGAAAACCTGCGCCAGATTAGTCGTAAGTGATGCCCATAGATTGGAGAAGGTGGCATCCACTTGGAACTTGAAGATTACTTCTGTGTAAGTCTTTGTCTCTGACTTACCGTTGAACGAAACTATTCCAGAGTCACAGTTATAGGCAAGTTGCGACGCTGGTCGTTTATTATTTTAGACAGTTAAACCATCACGTTTTGCCTTGCCGTTTATGATATGGAGCATTCTTTATTTGAACTGACCGCTACCACAAATCTGGTTTGGATAGTGCAGAAACACACTCAAACTGGATTGGTCGTTCTGGAACAGGAGTGTCATTCAACATCATACCTGTCCAACCGAATGGATATTGCAATGGGTATGGTGGCACGAACGAGTGTCCAATCTCTTCCTTGACACCGAACCTTCCATAGTAGGCAGGATCTCCATAAACCAGTAAAACACCAACACCATCTTTGGTGAGCATTTCTATTCCAGCGTTTATGAGGTGTGAACCAACACCTTGTTTCTGATGTTCTGGAGAGACAGCAAGAGGCGCAAGAATGTATCCAGAGATACTAGAGTCAAATTGCAAGAAGATTGGACTGTAGGACACATAACCAATTACTTGATTATCAAGTTCAGCAACTAATGATTTGATTGAAGAACTAGTTGTTTCTTCAGAGAGTTCAACAACAAGGTTCTTGATGACTTTGTTCTCTTCATCAGAGAAAGCAGTTTCAACAACCTTTAGAATTGAGTCCAGATCTGCTTTTTGAGCAAGTCTAATTGTCATCATTTTTATCAACTATTCCGGCATATTTACACGACATATCCTCAAATTATCTATCTCAAATTTGTAACGCTTTACTTCTTTCAGTGCGTTAGCGCGTTCGTTCTTTTTCGCCTTAGTCATTAGCAGATTGAAGTTGCTTCTCACCATCATCGTTTAATCGTTCAAAGATTACATTGGTATAAACCATTGGCATAGCACTAACTTCTCACGCACTAGACACCGTTTTCTGTTCAACAGAAAAGGCGGTTTATCTAATTTTTTTGGTAAGGGTTTTATCTACAAGATGTATCGAGAAGTTCGATAGTTTTAGGGGATATCGCTTTGCTAACTTGGCATCACGCCGTTGCTTTTTAGCGACTATGGAGATGGCGTGGGCGTTTAGAAACTTCTTGCCACGCGGTGTTTTGTAGTTATTGTCGTTTAACCAGTCTGCTATCTGTTTAAAGTTCAATCCTTCTGTTCTAAGTTCTACTATCTTGTCATATAGAAACTGCTGATATTGAGAGTAAGGTGATGCCCATAGATTAGAGAAGGTGGCATCCACTTGGAACTTGAAGATGACTTCTGTGTACGTCTTTGTCTCTGACTTACCGTTGAACGAAACTATTCCACAGTCACGGATTTGTTTCCTTCCACTGTAAATGACGGTGCTTTTTTAATACTATCCTTCAGAAACTCTCGGCTGCATTTTCTCGGCACTCCTCACGCGCATTAAATAAAGGATGCGCTCACTACCCTCAACTACTTCTCGCCGTTCGACAGTGAACTTATCCGCAAAAGCCGCCTGAAAGCCTTTCTCGCTATAGTTTGGGAATATATCTTCGCGCGTCGTCAGCATTCGGATAACTTGCGAATCACTTTTGGGTACGAACTCAATGATCAGCCAACGTCCCAGCTTAGCAAATAAGTTCGCCGCCTGCTTAAGAGGGACGTTGTTTCCAATTGCGAGATGATGAATCAGCGCAAGCGCCATCACCACATCGCACTTTGCTCTTTCAATAAAAGAAGCTCTTTCCGCGTTGGCCCAGCCAATCGCCGGCGCGGGCGCGCTCAAATCCTGAAGAAGCGGCAAGACGTTTTGCGGGCCATTTTCTTCTTTTTGCTGAAGATAATTTTTCTCGACCGCTATTGGATCAATATCCTGAGAGACCACTAACTTTGCGTGGGGCGCCGCAACTCGACTGAATTCCCCGGTGTTGGATCCCAAGTCCTGAATGACTCCAAGGGGTTCATTAATTTCCCGTAGAAATTGCGAGACCAAATCGCGCTTTGCCCGTCCTGCTGAATCACTGTAATTGGTCTTACTGTAGTAGTTTCCCCATTCGGTCTTGGCGTTTGGGAGATGGAGACGCCGTATGGCGGAGGCAAGGCTTTCAATAATGCCCTGCAGTCCGGCACGAGATATTTTCCGTCCGCCGCGAGCGGTGTTTGTTTTTTGATCTCCCGTTTCGCCAGCTGCGATATCCGAATACGAGGACTGAAACTTGGCGTGAAGATGAATATGAGTTTGCAGGCTCATATTCAACCTCGTCTTGAACGGCAGGAGTCGGCTTGCGATGTCGAGTGGAACTCCGTCGATATTCGAGACTAAAAGTTTGGCAAGGCCAACATCAACATAGTGCATCAGCGCCAACGGACCCAAAAAATGCTGGCAGAACTGCCGGTATGCGACCCACGGCTCGCCCTCCCGATATGGCTCAAAGGACAGAAGATCGATGAATCCTGGCCTTCCATTAATGAACTGCACATTGTAGGCTGAGGCATCCTTCAGGCTCCAGCCGTGTTTCAGCGCAATCGTTTGGATACGAAGCGTCAGCATCGCCGCGTCTTTCAGTTGACTAAAACACCACTCGTACGGATAGGAGATATAGGCGATTTGGGTCGGACGCAAAATCCGATGGCAGGACTTGGCTCGCGGGATAGCCGCTGACGTCACGTCCTCATGTGACAGAAGGTAGCCTTTGTCAACTAACTCACGGTATAGATCCGAATCAAAAAATCGATCGAAGGTTTCTCTATAAACGGAGTTGATTTGCCGATAGATAGTGCTCCCATGCCTAAAGATGAAACCACTGGGGTCTCGAAAGGACGAACTCAGTGACTCAATCAATGTGAGAGCGTCCGAGCAGTAAGAACGAGAGATGTATTAGATCTCGGGACCTAGCGCTTGGAATCAGAACCCTGATCCACATTCTCGCCCTCTTCGTCTACGAGAGTCCTGGCGTCCTTTTTCCCAAAAAACGTTTTAATCTTGTACCAATACGCCTTGATCACTACCAACCCCGCAGCAATTGCAGCAATCAGGCCCTGCAAAATGATGCTGCCGGTACCAGGATCAAGATAGGCAAGCGCGGTCACAGGGAAGACGAGGGCAACGAAAAGAAGAAAAGATCTCATGTGTTTTTTGCTATGAATACCCTAATAGTCTACCGTTAATGGCCTAATAGTCTACCGTTAATGGACTGCACATTGTAGACTGAGGTGTCTTTCAGGCTCCAGCCGTGGTTTGGCGCAATCGTTCGGATACCAGGCGTAGGTATCGCCGCATCTTCCAGCTAACTAAAGCACCACTCGTAGGGATAGGAGATATAGAGAATTTGAGTAGGTCGCAGACTGCGGTGACACAACTCAGTGCGAGGCAAATCCGTCGATGTCACATCCTCATGCGACAGAGGGTAGTTTTGTCGACTAAGTCACGGTACAGATTGGATTCAAAAAACCGATCGACAGTGTCGCCGAAAATAGCGTTGACCTGCCGATATATCGTAGTCTCGTGCTTCAAGACAAAACCATTGGGGTCGCGAAAAGAAGAAGCAGGTGACTCAACAAATGTCAGAGCGACCGACTTTTTAAAAAAAGCGGATTCTTGTTTGATTAAAAAAACCTACTGTCGTGGTAGGAATCAATCGACGCGATGCCCCAAAAACATTTCTCTCTCACAAACCTGAAAATGAAACGCGAAACGTCTTGGGGCGCATTCCTCGCCTTTTTTTTGCCACTCGCATTTTTCGCGGAACCGTTGGTGCTTCTTTACCAACAATCCGATGACATCTGGATATTGTTGATTCCAATAACGTGGGTTTTAGTAGTTGGAGCAATTGCTTTTATCGGGTTTATTGTTACGGGAATTATTGCCCCAAGGCTACTAAATATTTTTTTTGCGGGCTTCGCTGCCACTAGCTTAATCTCGCTGAAACTCCTCTATATTGATTTCATTGCCGCAGCTCCAATCACGGTTGTTGGACTCACTTGGGTTGCGTTTTTCTGTGTAGCTTTCCTGCTTCTAAGAAAGTTTGGTCACGAGAGAAGCAGACCATCGAAACCAGTTGTCGTCGGGGTATTGGTAATCTTCATCGTGATCCCACTAGTAATGTCCTCTGACCTGACAAGATATTTCCTGAACGACTCGTCACGAAGTTCTAGGCAAATTACAACAGAAGTAGAGGAGCAGTTACGGTCAATAATATTCAAAGAGAAGCCGAATATTTATGTCTTTGTGCTTGATTCACTCATACCCGCTCAAGTAGCTAGCCTCTTTTTTGGGGATGGTAGCGCTGCATATGAAAGCATACTTACAGAGACGTTTCAGATCCCGAAAGGAGTGACGATTCAAGATAGTGTCCCGACCCACAGATCCCTTGGCCGAATCATGTGGCTTGATTTAAATGATCACGAAGATGATAGACCAAGGGGTTTTTATGGAGAGGATAAATCTCCCTTATCAGTGGTGCTCCACACAAATGGGTACCACCTAGCCACTGGGAGTCAGAGAAACTTCAGGAAGAAACCAGGATATTATGTTGACGAGATAATCATGGCCCCGATGTTGTTTGGTCGGTCACTGCTCTGCAATTATCCGCGAACATCTCTCAGACAGGCGTTCAGAGGCTATGGAGTCTGCGAGTTTTTTAGCAATACGTTCTCGACAGGTCCGAAAAAATCTGCGAATGAATTAAGCGAGAAACCTTCAACATGGCGGGAAATGTTGAGAGAGACCATTTACGAACAACATCGATCGGAAAAACCTCGTTTCATCCTTACCTACACTTTTTATCCAATCGGACACGTAGATGACTCGTACGAACATCGTAATAAGGCACAGCGCAATGCGTATCGAGAGTATTTCAGGGAGAAAAGTATGGAAGCTCGAGACCTAATCTTCGACTTATCTAATGACATCATGAGCAAAGATCCGAATGCGATCATGATCATTGCGGGTGACCATGGAACCTATATTACTCAAAGAAGCAATGAACACTCAGGATTAGAGTTAATCGATCGACATGGCGTTGCAATCGCGGTGCTGGAATCGAAAAACACCTGTGTGATGAAATTTAGCGAACAGGGCCTTAATTCAAACGCGTCTGGTTACCACACCATCGCGACTGTGATACTGTCTGTGTTTGAATGCATCTCTGGTAGTTCACTGATCGACAATCTGCCTTTGAAGCCTCTTTTGCCTCAGGATCAGGTTGAGAACGACTGGGAAAGATTCATTTCCCGACACCTGCCCACGGGAAATCGTGCTAGGCTGAACTCCGTTGATTAGCCAACATCGTCGAATAGTCCATTACTATTTTTGGCCTAAAAACATTTGCCTATCTTAAAGATGTGGGCGTATTCCAAAAAATACCCCTCTAATTCTCCCCAATAAATCATTGTTCTGCCGGTTTTCTGCTAAAACGGTTTTATCTACAAGATGTATCGAGAAGTTCGATAGTTTTAGGGGATATCGCTTTGCTAACTTGGCATCACGCCGTTGCTTTTTAGCGACTATGGAGATGGCGTGGGCGTTTAGAAACTTCTTGCCACGCGGTGTTTTGTAGTTATTGTCGTTTAACCAGTCTGCTATCTGTTTAAAGTTCAATCCTTCTGTTCTAAGTTCTACTATCTTGTCATATAGAAACTGCTGATATTGAGAGTAAGGTGATGCCCATAGATTAGAGAAGGTGGCATCCACTTGGAACTTAAAGATAACTTCAGTGTAAGTCTTTGTCTCTGACTTACCGTTGAACGAAACTATTTCACAGTACCCGATTTCCCCGGCGTACAGGGATTATCGAAGTCAGCGCTTTTTTCAGAGCGACATGATAGGAGAGTAACTGTAAGGGCTTGATTAGATGCGGCGGGGGATTTCACTCTTCATCATAACTACCCAGCAAATCAAGGCTCAATCATCCAGGAACCCACTGGCAAGAATTGCTCTTGCAGCAATCCGATGACCGTTCTCGCTCCAATGTCTGTCGTAACTATAATCAAAGCGCTCTTGTTCGCGGATCCATTCTTGGTAAAAAACCGGATGAAGGTCGAGTACGTTGGTATCTGGCTGTTCAGTTGCGAGGTGTTGAAGGTAATGAAATGCTTGGTCCTCATGGGATTCTCTCGGCCTCGTTTCAGAATACCTTTCGTAAATCGCTGATAAGTTTCCATCCAAGACTAGCAGAACGGGCTTATCGCCAACTATCTCTCGCAACCCGTTTAAGAAAATCTCTACTGCCCGAAGCATGTGTCGGAGCCTTTCTAACTCTTGATCTTCATCAATAAGTTCGTTGACCGTCAAGATATTCGAACCCTTCAAATTAGACTTGGTGTTGAAGCTTTCCCAAATCGCCATGACCCTTTGCTCTATCTTTAGATCGAGATAGAGATATCTAACAAACGCGCTTGCCCGGAAAAGACGCTTAATGCCAGACGGTTCATAATCTCGCCTGACCAACCTTTCTTCGTCGTCAAAATAATGAAAGCTTGGGGCATTTTTGTACTTCAACCAAGATTCATCAAAATCATTCTTGATAATCAAAAACACATAATTATCTGGCCTCAAGATACGCTCGGCAAAGCCCGCGAACGCCAAATACTGTGAGAGCGGAGACCCGCTTGCGCCGAGCGGATAGACCTCTATATCGCTCTTATTTTTATGCAGTAGACCATGAAAGGTATCTTCATTAGCGACCTGCACGGCCTCGACAAAACTGTCTCCGATGACAACCACACGCTTTTTTTTAGAAGACCTTCCCTCGTCAAAAGTTGTGTTCGTCAGAAATCCAAAATTATTTACTCTTTTCTCTACCACATGAGAGAAATCGAATCCTGTCTGTAATGTTAACGCCCTATTCTCTTTGAAGTGAATGATTGGATTGTCCTCGTCGACCGGATAAATTTCCAGAGAATCAGAGACAGGAAGGACTCGGAACACGATTTCCAAAAAGACGGCGCAAACTACAATCAGGTAAAGCAGATACAACGAGACGCGACGCATTCAATCAATCCAGCTCGTACCGCGATTTATAGTCTTCTGACAGCTCTGCAATTTGCTCTTCTTTTAACAGAAAAAAGTTGCCAATAGCCAGGACGTCTAGTTCTGTACCCATGAAGCATCTGAAAGCATCAGTTGGCGTGCAGACGATGGGCTCTCCTCGCACATTGAAAGATGTGTTGACCACGAGAGGGCAGCCCGTCTCCTCTTTGAACTTTGATATCAAAGCATGGAATCTTGGATTGGTATCCTGATGAACCGTCTGGATTCTGGCGGAGTAATCAACATGTGTAATGGCCGGGACAGTCGATCGAGGCACATTAAGCTTGTCGATACCGAACAACGATTCCTCTTCTGCCGTCATGACTCGGCGCTTGTCTTTTTGCAAATCGGCCACCATCAGCATGTAAGGGCTGTCCCCATCATGTTCAAACCAGTCGGCGACATCTTCACTTAGAACGCTGGGAGCAAATGGTCGGAAGCTCTCTCGATACTTAACTTTTAGATTCAGTTGTTTTTGCATTCTCGGAGAACGGGGATCCGCAATGATACTGCGATCCCCAAGTGCACGAGGTCCAAATTCCATCCGGCCTTGCATCCAGCCAATTGCTTTCTCTTGCGCTAATGCAGCAGCGACCTTGTCGATAAGCTCAACCTCGCTGAGTCTTTTGAACTTTGCTCCGCACGCGAGTAATGAAGCTTCTATATCGTTGTCACTGAATTCAGGGCCAAGATACGAGCCTTTCATGGCGTCTCGCCCAGAAGATGCGAGGCGCTCTTGCTCATGATGCAGGTGCCAGGCAGAAAACGCTGCCCCTAGGGCGCCTCCCGCATCTCCAGCAGCAGGCTGGATCCAGATATCATCAAAAATTTTCTCCCGCAACAAAATTCCATTAGCAACGCAGTTTAGCGCTACCCCCCCCGCCAAACACAAGTTTTGCTCACCTGTTTCCTTAGCAACACCTCTTGCGATCTGCACGACGACGTCTTCAGTGACTTTTTGAACAGATGCTGCCAAGTCCATTTCGCGTTGAGTGAGTGCTGTCTCTGAAGTGCGGGGCGGTCCACCAAAGAGCGAATCAAACTTCTTATTGGTCATAGTAAGGCCGGTCGCATAATCAAAGTAACTCATGTCGAGCTGGAAACTGCCATCATCGACAACCTTTATCAGTTTCTCCCTGATCAGCTCTGCATACTTGGGCTCACCGTAGGGCGCAAGACCCATCACCTTATACTCCCCAGAATTGACCTTAAACCCGGTGTAATAAGTAAACGCTGAATAAAGTAGCCCAAGTGAATGCGGGAAGTGAATTTCTTTCAGGACTCGAAGGTCGCGCCCCCTCCCCAATGCCACAGACGCCGTGGTCCACTCACCGACGCCGTCCAGAGTCAAAATCGCCGCGCTCTCGAACGGCGACGGATAAAACGCGCTCGCGGCATGTGACAGATGATGCTCTGAGAATAGGAGACGTTCTTGCCAGTTGACATAGTCGCCGAGGACCCGGCGGAGCTCTTTGACGAGCAAAGATTTTTGGAACAGCTTGTCCTTGATCCACAGGGGCATAGCCTTACTGAAACTCTTAAACCCCTTTGGAGCAAAAGCCAAGTAAGTTTCTAGTAAGCGCTCAAACTTTATGAAAGGCTTCTCATAAAAAACCACATTCGCTAGCTCGTCCGCCGCGATTCCCGCCTCGGCTAGGCAATACTGGATTGCATGAACCGGAAATCCTGCATCATGCTTTTTGCGAGTAAAACGTTCTTCCTGGGTTGCGGCAAGTATGTCGCCGTTCTTTAAAAGGCAGGCCGCGCTATCGTGATAAAAAGCAGAAACGCCTAGGATGTACACGCGCTTACGTCTAGAAGAGCGTGTAAATAAAGGGTGCTACCACCGATCCCTTTGCTATTATCAAAAGCCCGCCTAGAATTAGCATGATGATAATAATCGGTGCAAGCCAGAGTTTCTTTCGCATCTTTAGAAATGCCCAAAGCTCTCTAAGAAATTCCATGTAAATCTACCCCCTAAAACTGACGTTTAAATGCATCTACGTCTGTCTCCTCGCTCGAGCGTTCTCTCCAATGCGATGGTCGAGATATCGTTTTCAACCGTAACTCATCTCGACCAAACACCCGCATCATGATGCCAAGAGGGACGAAAAGGCCAAAAAAAATAATACCCATTATGACTGGACTAACGATCATCCCTAGAACCAGCCCCAGCCTCATCCAGATCCTATTCAGCGGCAGCAGGAGGTCCGCTTTGAATAGAGTGATCAGCAGAAAGGCGCCCGACAAGAAAATAAAACACGCGACTAAAGACTCGACACTAGTCCACCAAAAGTAGCCCGCTAAAATCAGAAAAACTAGGGAAAAGAAAGACCCGAATTTTCGATTCGAAGGAAGTTCCAAGCTTGACAAATTCATATTCGACGGGTTGACTGTTTAATTAAGGGTCAGCAGACTTTAACTGGAAACTTCAGGAAACAATGAAGTCTACCTAAATTGATCTTTTTATATAAATTGCCTACGGAAGGTCCACCGCCTTGCTCAATTCGCACTAATCAAAAACAGAGTAAGGTAATGCCCATAGATTAGAGAAGGTGGCATCAACTTGAAACTTGAAGATGACTTCTGTGTAAGTCTTAGTCTCTGACTTACCACACAACAAAACTATTCCACAGTAACTGATTTGTTTCCTTCCACGGTAACAGGAAAGTAATCTTCCCACAGTCTCGTTGCTTTGTTTGTTGTATCAACCTTAGGAAAAGTTTCGAACGCAAATCTATTCACATAGTCTGCAATTTGTACGTTCATACTTGTTTCTAATACTTATGTCAGCAGTTAGCAAGACTGCCATGTAACTTCGCCCTCATTAAGAGTGCCAGTGCATTTGTTTATCCAGCGGCCATCAGTTGAACTACCGGTTTCTCCTATAACTACTGAATGATCCTTCCAATTTCCATCAGTATCTTTATAAGAAATACGAACTGTTTGGTCTTTTAGTTTTTGCCCAGGTTCGGATACAACGGTAATGTGAAAGTCGTCTTTACTAACGCCAATCTCTGTTAACGTTGAAGTTATAAAGTCTCCGACCCATTTGTCATTACCGCCTTCCATATAGTAATAGTTTTTATTTGTGCTAATGATCCTGCATTTACCACCATCACCTGCACGTTTAAGATACATTTGGTTCCAAGTGCCATCAGAGTTAATACCGTTAATTAGTGTGTTGCTACCCATATCGTTCAACTGACTGAGCAATACATCTTTAGCAGTTTGTCCTTCCTTAGGTTGATCTAAATATTTTGAGCGTATGCTACCTTCTTGCGTGTATACAGAGGTAGCACCCATCTTACAAAACGTTTCTCCCGCATCTGGATTGTTTAGGTTGTTAGAAGGCTTTGCTACAGCAGATCCCGAACACCTTGGCACATATTGAGCAATACCGTCTGTAGAACTACAACTCCAGCCGCCTACCCAATTGCTTGTTTCACAATTACCAGGAATCCAAGAGATTTGTTCTCCGTGTAGTTCTGGTCTTGACTCCTTACCGAAGGTTACAGTAACTACTCCGTCTTTAATCTCTACGTTGTCTGAATACTTGCCTGTTATTTCACTTGATGCAGGAATAAGAGCATCGGCATTATCACCGGGCAGCCTACTCTCTAGCGAACACATCAACTCAACAGCCCTACGCGCTGGGCCGGTAATAGTAAAGCCTTCCGACATTTGTGCTCGCATAACATACTTGCTATACAGCGGTGTCGCTATTGACGCCAGTATGCCAACAATTGCTACGGTCAGCATCAACTCAATTAGTGTGAACCCTTGTTGCCTTTTCATACTTCAGTAAACGATTTAAAAGGACCTGCTCGATCCTCGTATACGACAACGTCTATTTCAAAACCTAAACGAGTAAATGTTTGTGTTGCGTATCACATGGACGTGCTGGTTTTAAGACCCTTTCTCTACAGTCTCAATTCTCTACTTCCCTTTGGTAAGCATCAAAACTCATTTGCTACGCCTATATCTCGTAGTTAGAAGCAGCAGTCGAGTACCTTAAGATTTAAGGGGTTTTAGTGAGATCTTTCGAATAGAGTTGTTCGTCTAACAAACCTTGTATTCATTGCGACTACATTCGTCGATCGCAGTTTTTAGTTGCTTTTGTCCCTCTTCATATAACCGCATAAAGTAGAGATTTGCTTGCGTCCAACTCATAGCACTAACTTCTCACGCACTAGACACCGTTTTCTGTTCAACAGAAAAGGCGGTTTATCTAATTTTTTTGGTAAGGGTTTTATCTACAAGATGTATCGAGAAGTTCGATAGTTTTAGGGGATATCGCTTTGCTAACTTGGCATCACGCCGTTGCTTTTTAGCGACTATGGAGATGGCGTGGGCGTTTAGAAACTTCTTGCCACGCGGTGTTTTGTAGTTATTGTCGTTTAACCAGTCTGCTATCTGTTTAAAGTTCAATCCTTCTGTTCTAAGTTCTACTATCTTGTCATATAGAAACTGCTGATATTGAGAGTAAGGTGATGCCCATAGATTAGAGAAGGTGGCATCCACTTGGAACTT
>Ga0255776_10006017_pt1 | contig 12478 bp, 8 predicted proteins | sample 071ome_19_FD_179974 | JGI IMG/M metagenome (GOLD analysis project Ga0255776, IMG submission 179974) | Coastal salt marsh microbial communities from the Groves Creek Marsh, Skidaway Island, Georgia - 071413AT metaG (version 2) | ecosystem: Environmental > Aquatic > Marine > Intertidal zone > Salt...
AAGACTGGAATCGCCCGCGAGATAATTAAAGCAAGATGCGGGTTTTTCTTCAAACACTTCGAAGATCCATCTTTGCAAATGTGCAAGAAGGGAATCATTCACGGGAGATCGAAATTTCAAGGCAATATCATGGGCATCACGGTCGATCAAAAGGTTGAAAAAATCACGGCCTGTTCGGCCCATAGAACCGATCAAAGGGTTTCCGGTTTCGATATGAAGATCACTTTCGAGGCTAAGTGATTGCTCAAATCCATCGATTCTTTGCAGAGCACGAAATTTCCACTTTTCTGATTTCACATCGCCCCACATCAACGGTGCTGGCTGGAGACTGTAGATATGCAAAGGGGAGATCCTCCCGTAGTTTTGCAAAGTGTCCAGAAACAGAGGGGGCAAAGTTGAGACACCAAAAACAGAAAGTCGTTTAGGTAAAACTTCCGGATTTTTAGGGACACTCAACTTGTTCATTTGCAAAACAAGTTCAGGAAGAGATTCCACCCCGATTTTATCTCGTAATTCTCGCCACAAGATGGCCTGCCAATTGTGAGGCCCAGATGGAGACTCTCCCCTACTCCAGTCCAGAATCATATCCGGTCTGTAGGCAAGGTATGAATCGTACAGGGTGGAAATCTGTCTGCATAAACGGAAAGCCCGGTCCTGATCCCAGTTTTCCCCCATGTAGGAAATAAGAGAAGAGAAGGAATCAGAGTGTGAATGAATCAATTCTTCCAAGATTTCATAAATCGCCCATGCCATTCCCTCTTTGGTATATGGATTTTCGGCCGAATCATTGCCAAGAAAGCCTCGTAAGATCAACCAGACTGTTTCTTCAGGGAAACGAAACCGGGCATGGGCAAAAATTCCAGACTTTTCCGCAATTTTCAGTTTTAACCAAGTACCCATACCACGGCTTTGGACTAAAAAGTCTTCTTCGTCGAAAGGTCCAAGAGGATTCTTGATTAAGTTTTCCGCACAATGCTTTGCTAATATTTCGGGATCATTCGACCCGCACACAATCATTCCATGAGCCTGCAACGGCAGGTCATTGATTTTAGGAAAAAGAGATATAATAGGATTGTTCAAGAAGATATAGAATAATGAGACTTATGAAATTGTAGCCTTCAATTAAATCCAAAATAAAAAAGGGCATATTAAACTACAGGAAGGACATATATCGTCTTTTCAAAAAATTAAGGAAATTTGACCAACCAAGTTTTGCACCTGTCATGCCTTTTGTCTACTCATAGGGAATGAAAATCATCAATTCTCAGAATATTTTGTTAATTCGTGTAATCGGACTTTTTACAGTCATGACCATATTCGCGGTTATTGATGGTTTTGGTAAGGAACAACCGATTGCCCAGTCAATGGCAGACACTGCCAGGGAATTGATTGCATCTATAGATCATAAAAAAAAGGCTGAACTCGTTTATGTGTTTAAGAACTCCTCACGCGAAAATTGGCACTTTTTTCCAAACTGGTCTGGTCGAAAGGGAATTCCTCTCAGTCAGTTTTCAAACAAGCAAAAGGGGTTTATTAGAGAATTGCTTCATTTACTCTTAACTTCGGAAGCCTTCCAAGAGCAGGAAAACGTTAGACTGATTCATGGATTGAGAAAGGATTTCAAAGATCCTAATAACCCCATGAAACTCTATTATCTATCGATTTTTGGCTCCCCATCCACTAGTACAAATTGGGGTTGGAGATTCGAAGGGCATCACCTTTCCCTCAACTGTACTTTGGTTAATGGCAAAATCCTCTCGGTCACGCCATCCTTCTGGGGGGCTTCGCCTGTTCGAGCAAATAATTTGGATGACCGTGAGATTGAATTATTTGTCGAGGAACAGGTTGTTTGTCTTTCGCTAGTTGAATCATTAACGGAGAGTCAGAGACAAAAGGGTGAGCTCAATCGAAGTAAGGGTCCTCAAGCAAAACCCAAAATATTCCGGGAAGATTTTCAGAATGATTCCGGACTTTATTTTTCTGAACTTAAAAGCAAACAGCAGGAGCTGCTGAGAAGATTGATCTTTACTTTCGCTCAAAAATACAGGCCCGAAATACTCGAAGAAGTCGATCAACGGAAACCAATCATTGATGCAGAAACCATTCGGTTTTCATACCGCCTTAATTCCGAACGATACATCTCTTACTTTCGTATCCTCAGCAAAGAATACCTTATTGAATACGACAACCAAGGGGGAAACCATATTCATGCTGCCTGGCGAGACTTTGACGGCGATTTCGGGAGGGATTTGATAAAGGAACATAAAAGTAAGGAAAATCACCATTAATGAGTCAAAGATGTTCGCGATCGTAACTTCAATAATTTGGGAAAGTTACCGCAAGCTCATGCTAGAGGATTTTGGACGGGCTAGAACCCGTTTAGAAAGTGGCACGAGAGGTGGGATTCGAACCCACGACCCTCGGTTTAGAAGACCGATGCTCTATCCAGCTGAGCTACTCTCGCATTTCAGGATACTCAATATTCTTCAGTGCAGCATTTCGCAACGACAAATCATAACTTGAACTCATAAATTAGTCGTTTTCGTTCAGATTGGCTTGATTATCAAAATCCTTCTTATTGAATGGATATCTAAAACATAAAAAATTACCATGAAGATCTCTTTTCCTTTCGCCATTATCATCGCATTGCTTTCAACAAATTGTCTGTCCGCTCACTGCCAGGTGCCTTGTGGAGTTTATGGTGACTCAGCCAGATTCACACAAATGTTGGAAGATCAAACTACCATTGCTAAGGCGATTGCACAGATTAATAATTTGGCAGGTAAAAAAGATGCCTTGTCTGCTAATCAGTTATCCCGCTGGGTGAGCACGAAAGAGGATCATGCAAATAAGATTCAGAAGATTATTGCCGAATACTTCCTCACCCAAAGAATAAAATCTTCTTCAGAAAAATATGAGGATTTGTTGAAAGGTACCCATTCCGTGATGGTTGCAGCGATGAAATGCAAACAGGGAGTGGATGCCAAGAATGCGGAATCTTTAAAGACAGCGATCGAAAGCTTTCAATCGGTCTACGAAAAATAAGGCTCGAACGCCTTATTTTCTAAGCCCCAGCATCCTGCCATAAGCCTCATCCCACTGGGGCGTCTGCCTAGGTTCATATCTTTTCGGCTCAAAGGAGTCGGCGACAACCTGCCGGGCATCTGCCAAGGAACTCAATTCGCCCGCAGCCATCATTTGCACAATTACATTGCCCACCCCGGTGGCCTCAATGGGTCCGGCGATTACCTCGCAACCGGTCGAATTCGCGGTCATTTGGTTGAGTAGTTTATTCTGGGTGCCTCCTCCCACAATGTGCAACTGGGCAAGGGACTTACCAGTTTTCTTGCGTAAATTTTCCAAAACCTCGCGATATTTCAGAGCCAGCCCTTCGAGGGCGGTACGGACGATTTCATTCTTGGACTGTGGAGCGGACTGGTCGGAAGCAAAGCAGCGGTCGGCAATTTTTTCGGGCATTTTCCCAATCGTGGAAAAAACCGGATCATCCACATCGAGAATCGCTGAAAAGGGACGAGCCTCTTGGGCCATACTGGTGAGCTGCCCGTAATCAAAATCCTCTCCGGCAGATTGCCAGTGCCGGCGGCATTCCTGCACGATCCACAATCCGCTGATATTCTTGAGGTAGCGAATATCCCGACTGACTCCAAATTCGTTGGTGAATCCAAGTTGATCGCTCTCAACATCACAGAGCGGCTGATCGAGCTCCACCCCCATTAGCGACCAGGTACCCGAACTGAGGTAGGCAAAATCACTCCCGGGCTTAGATGGCACACCGGCCACCGCAGATGCGGTGTCGTGCGAACCCACAGTGTAAACAGGCAAATCACCACAGCGAATTTTTTCCTGGGAGGCACCGGTCACCAACCCCACACGATGCCCAGGCTCCCAAAGTTCACCGAGCATGTGGGTGGGGATACCAAGTTGTTCGAGCATTCCACGATCCCAGTCCCGGGTCTTTTGATCGAGCATTTGGCTGGTGCTTGCCATGGTGATCTCGTTGCCCTTCTCTCCGGTGAGCCAGAAATTGATCAAGTCGGGCGTGAAAAGGAGACGGTCGGACTCGCTGAGGCAGGGCTGGGCCGCTTCGTTTTCGGCCATTAATTGAAAGAGCGTATTGATCAACAGGGGTTGAATGCCAGTGCGGGCGTAGCACTCTTGCCTGGAAATCTTGGAAAAGAGCAGGTCGAACATCGGTCCGGTTCTTGAGTCCCGGTAGTGGTAGGGCATGCCCAAGAGGTGCCCCGATTTGTCGAGGTGACCGTAATCGAGCCCCCAAGAATCGACGCCCACGGACTGGAGAGCACTCCCATACTCGGATTGGGCTTTGGCCAAACCTTCCAAAATCTGCTGAAATAAACCGACGGTGTTCCAGTGAATGGATCCGTTCAGATGGACCGGGCCATTGGGAAAGGAATGGACTACTTTGAGGGCGATGGAACTGCCGTCGTATTCACCGGCAAGCACCCGACCACTCTCGGCTCCAAGGTCAACAGCGAGGTAGATTTTTTTTGAATTCATGGATGAAAAACAAGAAGCGATGGTACCTAAACCTGCTAATTGGCATATAAGGTAGTGTCGAGGAAAAGAAAGGATACAGAACCCGAACACCCCACCAGTTCGGAGCCCGAATTGCATGGTGCTTGAAGAAACCGCCCAATTTGCTATGATAAAATAAGCAATTTCATCGGCGGGATTCGCTTATTTACTCAAACACAAAAAGAAAATGATTTTTGATCCACTTTATCTACTGGTTATCGGGATTGGCATGGGGCTTAGCCTCTATGCTTCAAGCATCACCAAGGGGCGCTTTCGCAAATACAGCCAATATACCACCCGATCTCGGCTGACAGGGGCCGACATTGCCCGCAACATTTTGAAAGATAATAATATCCACGATGTAACCATCGAAAGGGTACCTGGGGAACTGAGCGATCACTACGATCCGCGTTCCAAGACCCTGCGTCTGAGTCAGGCGGTCCATGATTCCAACAGCATGGCTGCATTTGGGGTTGCGGCACACGAGGTGGGGCACGCCATTCAGCATGCTAAGTCTTATGCCTTGCTATCTTTCCGTTCTGCCTGGGTTCCGGTAGCCAATCTCGGAGGTGGATTGTCGATGATCGTGATCATGCTCGCTTTCTTTCTCGGTGGAGTGCAAACCGCAACTGGAGCCTCCCTTTCGTGGTTGGGAGTATTGTTGTTCGGATGCACTACCCTGTTCACCCTGATCACTTTGCCGGTTGAATTTGATGCGAGTAACCGGGCCATTGCTTGCCTGCAGCGAGGTGGCTATGTCACTGAAAAGGAACTGGACGGAGCACGCAAGGTGCTCAACGCTGCCGCTATGACTTATGTGGCGGCATTTGTTACCTCTTTGCTCACCTTACTTTATTGGGCATTTCGTTTGGGACTGATTGGCGGGAGAAGGGATTAAGTTATTCCGCAACTTTTCTGTTCTCCCCAAGGTTTGTTCAGGTTGTCCTGATTTTTAGCACATACCCTATTGAATGTTGTTATTTGAGGCATTCTGGGTACACTCCTGTCCTTTTAAAAAACACAAACCAGCACATTTCATGTATCGTATTTACAAATTTAGTCTCCCAAATTTGTTGTTTTGGACTTTTCTTGTTCTCGCATTCTCCTCGCTCTCTTTAAGTGCAAAGATCGCTCTCAAAAAAGACTACAAGATATCTTTGGTGGGGGCAGGAATGGGGTCCCGTATGGTGCATTACGGACATTTTGAAACCGAAGTCCAAATGCGCTTTCCACATTACCGCTTGGTAATCCGAAATCTTTGCGATGAAGGCAATACTCCTGGGTTTCGCCCTCACCCGGGCCGAGGTCAGGAAGAACAATTTGCATTCCCAGGTGCGAAAGAATTGGTGCCTGCCCGTTTTCGGGCAAACACCCAACCCGCAGGATTCTTTGAAACTCCCGACCAATGGCTTACTCGCCTACAAACTGATATCGTCCTTGCCTTCTTTGGCTTCAATTCCTCCTTCACTGGGGAAACTGGTCTTGATGCATTTAAAAAGGAACTGAACGGATACATTAAGCATACCCTTCGCCAACGCTACAATGGTGAATCCCAACCCCTTATTGCTCTTATCTCTCCGACCGCAGTGGAAGCCACGCCAGGGGTAACAGATGGAAGCCTGCAAAACAAAAATCTTGCCATTTATACCGATGCGATGAGGCAGATTGCCCGTAAAAACCGAATTACTTTTGTAGATTGTTATCAGCCCTCTTTGGATTGGTACAAGGACGGGCAAAGACACACTCTTGATGGGGCCTTGCTTAATGATTTAGGAAACCGAAAGCTTGCCAACCTCCTATGCGACCAAATTTTTGGCCGGGGTAACCCAAAACCGGAAAAGAGAGAGGCCATCCACGACACAGTCATGGATAAAAACTTCTATTGGCTGAATGACTTCAAGGTGCCCAATGGTGTCCATGTATATGGAAGAAGATACAATCCATATGGCCCCAAGAACTACCCATTTGAATTACAGAAGACCCGACAATACACAGATATCAGGGATCGTGCTATCTGGGCGGCTGGCATTGGTGCTGGGACTCGTTTATTTTTTGAGGATGAAGCCCCTGGAAATTCCAGATTGAATGGACGCTGGGAATTTGTCGGTGCCCCCTCCCCGGTTCTTTCTGGGTCCAAGTCATTGAAGAGAACTGGAAGGGGAAATACTCAGGTTGTGGTGGATCAGCTAAAATATCCACACGAGGTTACCGACTCCAACGAAGAGTTTTTCTTTTGGGTCTATTTGGATCCCAGAGACACACCTAAGCAAATCATGGTACAATTTCATAATGGGAATTGGGAGCACCGTGCCTACTGGGGGCAAAATCTCATACCCTACGGAATTGATAACACTACTGGAAGAAAACGCCTCGGGAACTTACCAAGGTCAGGCACATGGCATCGTCTTTCAGTACGAGCTCACCAAATCGGTTTAGCGGTGGACTCAAAAATTCAGGGAATGGCTATTACCCAGTGGGGAGGGACCAGTTACTGGGACCGGACAGGGGTTCATTTCGGGCGTATCAACCTTGAAGAGGAAGATCGTAAAACCCTAAGGCTCCCCCGGGTTGAAACCAATTACCGCTCCGACGACATTAAACACGGCAAGCTTCAGTATCTTCCCGGTGACCAGGCGGTAAAACAATTGAAACCTGCATCAGGATACCAGGTTGAGCTTTTTGCCGACGAAAAAAGATTTCCTGACTTGGCCAACCCTGTGCAAATGTCGTTCGATAACCAAGGCAGGTTGTGGGTCGCCACCATGGCCAGCTACCCACATTACCGCATTGGTGACCCCAAGCCACAGGATAAGCTTATCATTTTTGAGGATACGGATAACGACGGAAAAGCAGACAAGCAGACCAATTTTGCGGACGACCTGCATATCCCTATCGGGTTCGAGATCTCTCATGATGGTGTCTATGTGTCCCAGGGTGCGAACCTAGTTTTACTGAAAGATACGGATGGAGACGATCGATACGATGAAAAGGAAGTGGTACTGAGTGGATTTGATGACCACGATACCCACCACGCTATATCTGCATTTTGTGCCGACCCCTCAGGTGCCCTGCTCATGGGAGAAGGGATTTTCCTGCATTCCAATGTAGAAACTGTTTTTGGACCTATACGGGGAACCAATGGCGGTTTTTTCCGCTATTCTCCACAAAATAAAAGCCTCGTTAGGCACGCCCAGTTGAAAATCCCCAACCCTTGGGGGATTTGTGTGGATGCCCACGGACAGGAATTTTTCCTACACACATCGGGCCCCGCCCTTGGGTGGATGCTCCCGGGTCAGGTCAATGCCCGATACGGAGCTGCATTGAATTCCCAAGATTTACTTTCGTCCAACAAAGTAAGACCGACATCGGGGTTGGAGATTGTATCCAGCAGGCACTTTCCTGATGAAGTTCAAGGAGACATTCTAATTAACAACAACATTGGTTTTCTGGGGATAAAACAACACCGGGTGATAGATTCGGATCCAGGGTTTGAAACGAAATACAGGCAAGACCTACTCTTTTCCACCGACACGAATTTCCGGCCCGTTGATTTGGAATTTGCTCCGGATGGGTCCCTTTATGTTGTCGACTGGCAAAATGCCCTGATCGGGCATATGCAACATAATGCCCGCGATCCCAACCGGGATCATGCCCATGGTCGAATTTACCGGATCACCTACCCTTCAAGGCCCTTGGTCAAACCTGCCAAGATTGCCAACGCTTCCATTCCTGAATTATTGGAAAACCTCAAGCTTCCGGAATTGCGCACCCGTTACCGCACTCGTCGTGAATTGCGTGGAAGAAACCCAAATCAGGTTGCAGCAGCAGCTGTAAAATGGGCCGACTCGCAAAGCGATGATCGTTTAAAATTGGAAGCTCTATGGGTCACCTGGGGTGCTGACCGTCTTAATAAAGATCTCCTTCTTAAACTTTTGGACTCAAAAGACCATCGGGTACGTTCCGCTACGGTTCAAGTATTACGAAACAATCTTTCCAATTTTGAGAATGAAAATGATTTACTTCTAGCTGCTGCGGGAGATACCCATGGCCGGGTGCGCTTATCTGCTCTAACCACGGCTACTTATCTCCCCCAATCTGACGGGCTTGAGGTGATCGATAAAGCCAAAGAAAAGGGCGTGGGGCCAACCTATCAATCCAGCCTGGATTTCGCAGAGAGCTACCTCTTGAAAAACCAACAGGCTTATGAAGAGGATAAACACAAAATTGTCGTTCCTGAACATCTATCTCTGTCTGAAGGCCGCCTATTCATAAAGGGTGCTGAAATTTACGAGAAGGAGGGATACTGTGGAACCTGCCATCAGGAAAACGGCGGGGGGTTACCCGATGCCGGATTTCCTCCGCTGGCCGACACAAAATGGGTCAACGGCGACGAAGAGCGCCTCATCAAGCTCACTCTCAAAGGGTTAATGGGCCCTATCGAAGTCAAAGGTCGAAAATACCCAGGCCTCGTTCCAATGACTCCTTTCGAATCGCTTCTCGATGACTACGATGCGGCAGCTGTGCTTACTTTTATTCGAAATTCGTTCGGGAACAAATCGGACCCTATTCTACCTTGGCAGGTCAACAAGGTGAGGAGCGAAATCAAAACCAAGCAAGGCTTTTACAGTCCATCTGAACTCCTATCGGAGCACTCAAACCCAAACTGATCCAGTTTCAATGGAGCACCCCTCTCCCATCGAGAGGGAGATCACAACCTTAGCTAGAAGCCAATTCCTCGGTTAAATCTTCCAAGGGATAAGTCCAGATTTCAGACAGAGTGGGGTGATACCAATCTGCTTTAAGAAGATCTGCGGGGGTCGCCCGGAGAGCAACTGCGACCGATAAAGAGTGTATCAGTTCACCTGCATCCTTGGACACACATTCAGCACCGAGAATCCGACCCGAAACCCGGTCGGCATGAACCGAGACATATCCGTACTTTGCTTCCATCAGTATAGACTTGCCATGATCATCAAATGGATAAGATGCAGACACAGGTTCCATGCCCAAGTTCCTGATTTGATCCGGGCTCAAGCCAACCTTGGCAACTTGAGGATCGGTGAACACAACTGTAAGTAGTGATTCGTAGTCCATCGGAGGCACGGATTCTCCGAATGCATGCTTGGCAGCAGTCTCGCCCTGTTTGATCGCAATATGCACAATTTCATGAGGCCCGGCACAGTCCCCCGCTGCGTAAATACTTGAAATATGAGTTTGCTGGAAAGTATTCGTCTCCACATGACCACTCCTCAGGCAATCGAGGCCAACCTTTTCTAAGCCAAGATTTGCAGTGGCAGGCTTCCTACCCAAAGCATTAAAAAGAAAGCTCGTTTCCAATTGATGGGATTTACCACCATGCTCGAAGTTTACCCGGATTTTGTTTTCTCCAATTTGCTCGAAAGATTGAAGGGATACTCCAGTGTACAAATCTATCTTTTCTGCACGAAAAGCCTGCTCCACGACCAAAGATGCTTCAGGAGAAAAGTTCTTCAGTATGTGCTTACTTCGTTGAAGTTGAACCACCCGGCACCCTACCCTCGAGAGAAACTGGGCCAATTCGCAAGCCACTACCCCACCCCCAAGAACAATACATTCTTCAGGCAGGTAATCCAAATCGAGAACATCGTCACTGGTTTTAAAGGGGGCTTCCGCCAGCCCTGGAAGCTCAGGAGTTTTAATACTTGAACCAGTCGAAATTAATATTTTTCCAGCATTCAGTTCAGTACCATCCTCAAGCCGGATAGTGTGAGATCCAGTCAGTATCCCCTTTTGACGGAAAAGGGCAAATCTACCATCCTCCAATTGTTGTTTCCTGTAATCCGAGAACTCCTTGATTACCTCATGTTTTCTTTGTTGCATAGCAGCCAAATCAGCCACTGGTTCACCTCCTTTAAATCCAAACAACTTTCCCAGCTTCGCCAAGTGAAGAACTTCGGCGGAATAAATCAATGTTTTCGATGGCATGCACCCCCTGAGTATGCAAAGACCACTAAGCTGATCTGCCCCATCAATAACTGCTACCGTTTTACCGAGTTCGTGGGCGGTTCGAGCAGCGGCATAACCGGCACTACCACCGCCCAATACGATAAAATCAAATGTTTTTGAATTCATAGATCAGAAGTAATTAATGGGGAAAACTAATTTGTCGATAAATTGAAACACTTAGAATTAATATTGTTGGATTTAAACAATTCATATTTCTCATCATTTGACTGTTAGGCTGTATAAAATTGGTTTGATTCGCCGTTGATTATATCCAATTATCTCAATTTATGATTAGGCTTCAAGAGTATCAGGCTGGCGAAATCGTTCTACCCGAAGGAGAATTAGGCAAAGGCTTTTGCATTTTAGAAAGTGGAACACTTGAAGTAATCCGAGATGACCGGGTGCTTAGTGAAATTGACATGAAAGGTGCAATATTCGGAGAGCTCAGCGAAATTCTTGGAATGAAACGAGATGCATCCATTCGGGCAAAAACTGTTTCTCAAGTTAGGCATGTGGAAGAGAGCGTTTCTGATATTGTGGCAAAAAATCCAAAAGTTGCGATTAAGCTTATCCGCACCTTAGGACGAAGGCTATACCGCATGAACAAAATTGCTACTCGTGGAGACAGTGAAAACGCGATTCTTAAAAAAGCTACCAACAGTGAAGAAGGGTCCCCCGTTGATCACACTATTCGCATCTTGGTAGTAGATGATAAACCTAATATCATAAAACAGCTTTCTGAAATGTTTGCTAAAAGCGAATGGATTGTTGAAGGTGCTGCTGACGAACCATCCGCCTTACAAGCCTGTGAAAATAGTAGCTTCTCCGCGATACTTATAAGCATGGGACTTCCCAATGACGGAGCCATTGGTTTACGACGTAAATTAAAGACCAACCATCGGGTGTTGAATACACCAGTAATTGGTATGATCGTAATGGGCGATGAGGCAGCTCAGAAAAAAGCCTTAGATTCTGGTTTTGCAGACTGTATTTCCAAGCCTTTCAACCAGAATAAGACTGAAGCAGTATTGTACAAAGTCCTTAATTTGGACTCATCAGCCCGCTACTTTAAATTTATAGATGACTTTCTATTTTTTGGGCTCCCTCCAGAGCTCACTCCATTTGTTATTAATGATATCAAGGAGAATATGGATCAAAGAATTCGTAACACCATAAACGAAGGAATTCTTAAAATCATTATTGATGTTTCAACATTGGAAGAAGTTGAAGAAGAAGCTATTGAAGTGGTCGGTGAATTTTCTGAGAAGATTGAAGATATGAAATTACCGATGCGTGGTGCAATTATTGCAACTGGAGAAGATGCAGAAATGTGGAATAATCTCGATGGTTGCGAAGATTGGGCAATTTGCGAAAATCTTGAAGAAGCAAAGCAATCCTTTGACAAAGAACTCTCCGAAGACGACGAAGACTAATCATTCCACCCCCCAGTTACTTCCTCGGGTTTCTTCTTACTGCGTGAGTGAAATCAGAACAATATAGATGACTTCTTCCAATGCCGAACTTGTCCGCTCTGCTTTTCTTTCATTACAAGAAAGTATCAGAGACAATCTTTTCGACATCGACCCTCGTTTAAAAATTACTGAGGACGAATGGATTCGTGAAGAAGGGGGTGGAGGAAGAACCTGGGCTTTCGATAAAGGGCAGGCTCTTGAAAAAGGTGGCATAAATTTCTCGGATATTACCGGCAGTGAATTACCCCCTGCTGCCACTCAGCATCGAAAAGAACTTGCAGGTTTACCATTTCGGGCGATGGGAGTATCCGTTGTTTTCCACCCGTATAATCCCTATGTCCCTACAAGTCATGCAAATGTAAGGTATTTTGAAGCTGGTCCCGAAAATGAACCGACTGCTTGGTGGTTTGGAGGAGGATTTGACTTAACCCCATATTATCCATTCCACGATGATGTCATAACAT
>Ga0255776_10006035_pt1 | contig 12449 bp, 12 predicted proteins | sample 071ome_19_FD_179974 | JGI IMG/M metagenome (GOLD analysis project Ga0255776, IMG submission 179974) | Coastal salt marsh microbial communities from the Groves Creek Marsh, Skidaway Island, Georgia - 071413AT metaG (version 2) | ecosystem: Environmental > Aquatic > Marine > Intertidal zone >...
CGTCCTCGAAAGCAAAGAAAAACTGTTCGTAGGAATGCAGATTACGATGACTGCATCGCTAAACTCTTCAGTCTCTAGCCTGAGATCGACTGCTTATCCACTTTCTCCCTAACTCCAGCACGTGTCCCACTCGTGCTAACCACACGCTCCCAAGCTTCCAGCACAGATTTTCGTTTTCTAATTCGGCTCTGGTGACCTCGCAGGTTGGCTGGAGTTTTTAGCTCACTAGAGAAAATGATTCGCGAAGGCTCATAGGTGCGAAGCACATCAACACCCACAAGGCATAGATCTCCATCAGGTGCCAGTTCTTTCTCGAGACATTGGCCTGATCCAGATCTTCAGGCTCGCAAAAGAGCATCGTGCCCACTAGGCCAAGACCTGAGTAGATAAGCCCAGCTAAACCCGTAGCAGTTGCCGGACCTAATCCTTTTGGATCTAGGCCACTGAACAGGTAGCCAATAAGGCCCACAAATACACACGCTAGTGCGCCAAACATTAGGCAAGTCATAACACCATCGGCTCTTGCGTTAGCTTTTGACCTGTAGACGCCCAAAAGAACTGGGCTGGCAATCAACATGGAAGCGGAGACATCTACGACTGCACTCAAACCGACCTGCAACTCTATGGAGACCAGTAGACAGATGAGAACCGCAACGGCTACGACAACCTTTATCGTTGTGGATGCAGGATTTCTTTGATCACCTACTGGATGAATCACTTTTGCGCTAAATGCATACCCCAACATTGAGGCAGCCAAACCGTAGCCCAAGCTTATCAAGCTAAGCGCTATCTCCTGCTCAAAGCCTTCTGGGCTTTCTACTGAATGAAGCAAAGAAAGAAGGCAAATGGCGCTGCTAGTAACCCCTAAAGGTATCCCCGCCCAATACCAAAGCTTGGCAACCTGCAAACTGGTGAAGAAACGAAAGACCAGAGTGATGATCACTAAAGGCGCAATTACCTGCTGAATCGCCGGTGGGTAGAGCAGGTCTTCAAAGCTGACCACTAGAGATGCCCCAACCACAAGCAAAAGGAGGGCAGTCGCAACGACAAAATAATCCTTCAAGTTACTCTTTTTCATGGTCTATCCACTTTAACCCTAGCTCTAGCACGTGTCCTACTCGTGCTAACCACACGCTCCCAAGCTTCAAGCATGACATCTACTAACCACTTCTGATGCTACGGCTGGCTGGATAACAGGGGTTTAACGCAAAATAATACGAAATACAGCGCTTGCCACTTGGAGATAGTTAATGCCTAGAAGGATATTCATCTTACTGTTTTTTGGACTATCAGCAGTCTCTTTTTATTACTCTGAGCTAAACCTCCTTCTACTTTTTGAAATCAATAGCTTCGTTATCGTTTTTGGTATTCTTGCGCCTATTGTGTTTATTCTTCGGCAGAGAGAAGTCGCTCACTGGTCTGAATCGACCTTGGCTCTTGGAGTTCCTCTTGGCTTATTGGGCGGCACGCTGGGCGTTACTGGTATGGCCGACACTTTGTCGCTAGCCTATGCAGCCTATCCGGCCAGCGCGATCATGTTACTCACGGTTTTATATGGTGGGATCGTATCAGCCTTTGGATACTTCGCGGTTCACAAAGCTCCACCTAGCAATGGTCAGCTGCCAATTACAAGTCTTGTTTCTATACTATTTCTATTCGCCTCTATTATTGTCTGGATGATGATCGATTCAGGCGGTTTATCGCTTTATCTTTCTGCTGAGGCAGCTTCTGTCTTCCTCGCGGTCCTTGCATGGCAGACATTCACGACCAAGCAACTTAGCTTCCAACGCTTGGCTGAAGGCGCCTTGTTCGCAGCTATTCTTTGCCTAATTCTCGCGTTAATTCAGTGGTACAACAGCGGGGGTCTTGATCGGGACGCCATCAATCTTGCCATTAACGGTCTTAACTACGGACTAATAATCTATATCGTTGCTTATGTAGTTTCGCTATCAAAAGAGGACACGCGATCAAATACAATAATGATAGGTAGAGCTAACTGGCACTGGATGGAGGTTACAGCGTTCATGATCTTCATGTTGTTCGCACCAGAGACGTTAAGAGAAACGCTTTTGAACGAGCAGGATGATGAAGCGCAGGTTAAAGAAACTGAACACCTTGAACAAAGGCTTGCCCGCCTAGAGCAGCGTATTTCCGACATTGAGAGCAAGTGAAATGATGCAGTTGCTCGCAGGTGCCTGAGCCACGCAGAGGTTGCATGGACTGCTCTATACCTGCACTTGATTGTCTTATGTCGGGGCCACCGGAGGTGTCTGAGGCAGGGGGTCGGGTAATCGTGTGCCTGACTTTGAGTTGTACCTGAGCAGATACTTAAGACGCCAATTTTGAAAAAGTTAGTCCAGCGAGTACGTCTCGCTTAATACTTACCTAATCAACGAGAGCGCTAGTGACTAGCGCGGGTCATCAGTGACCTTCCGACAATCTAAGCTACGATTGTACAGAGCGTTTTCGATCCTCGTATTGCTGTTTAGTTAGCTTTTCTTGCTTCGACTCTCTCTCGTTGACTAAGTGCTCTCTAATTGTTTCTGGGGCAAAAAGCATGAAGATCATGAAAGCCGACACTTCCAGCCAGTGCCAATTAGCTCTACCTACATCCATTTTCCGGTCTTGATTTCTAAGATGAGCGCTAACATAAATAATCACGTGACTCACCAGTCCATAAACGATTCCAACGGTCGCTATGGAAATTGCTTCCCGGTTAATTCCACCAATCCGGTACCAAATAATTAACGTCAAAACTAAGCACAGAATAGAAGCAAGCAATACTGATTCACTGAGCTTCTGCGGCGAGATCTTAGATCTAAGCGATATTTGAATCGCAAAAACAGAGCAAAATACGAATAGCGCTTCGTTAGAAATGAATTTATTAATTCCAGCTGCCCCTGCCATGGCAAAGAAGACCGTCCCTGTGAAGACCATCATGAACAGCAAATATGCCCTCAAGGAGAGGTGCACTTGAGTTTGAACCTCTGGTGACTCTTTTACGGCAAAGTACCCTAACGCTGAAAAACCCCCGCCATAGAGCACGCACACGAAGCTAAACGACATCGCAGCCCCCAACTCCCTCGGATCTTGCAAGTTCGCCGCCATTCCAGTTATGCCAACGCAGCAAGCAATAAGCCCCAAAGGTACTCCCAGCGAAAGATAAACACTTGACCAATGAAGCACCCTGCACATTAGCGAAAGCGCGAGGTGTGCTGCTGCTAAGGGTATTGCCACTAACAACAAAGGCAGTGGGGTAAATAATTGCCCAAATGAAATATCTGACGACACGTAAAAAACAAGCGCGAGCGCGAATAGGATCGTTATTATTACGCTCCGAAATAAAGGTGTTAACACCACTATCTCTCCTTGTCCCTGCATTTGAACAGCCTGAAATCTCGTCAATTATCTAGATTCTGAGAAGTCCAGATAAATACTTTGTTATAGCGCGTCAAGACCACTTACTTTTCGTTGACTGATCTACCACACCAAACCTGATCCTTCCGTTTACAAACAGAAAATTAGGTTGAACTTAGCGACAATGCAAACTCACCCCTTATCCACTTTTTATAGCCGCGCGTGATGATTGAGGCAGAACTCGACTGTTGCAGCGCTTAGGCTGCTCGTCGATCAACACGCAAACCAGCCAGACGCTGCATTACTACCGACGGAGGTCGAACAGAGTTCCAGTATTGCTCAAGATCTCAACTGCATCTTCTTGTCGTCGAAATTCGCTACAAGTGTGTATGTCCTTGCCGGATGCCGGAAGTTCGCGGGCTGCCGAAAATCCGGTTACAGTCGGGGAAATCATCAAGGAATCTAATCAATGCTCAATTCTGACTTTACGCTCAGTCAAGCCATGTACGAGTGTCGGGCCATGCGGCGACTCAAAGCTGATCCTGTCAGTGACGAAGTCTTGATCGATCTCATTGACGCCGCAAACCAGGCAGCCAGTGGCAGCAACGCCCAAATGGCGAGGTGGATTGCAGTGAAGGATCCAGCTCAAAAGAGAAAACTTGCCGATCTCAACCGGCTTCACGGAGAACCCTATATCGCAGCAGACAGGGCGAACCCGAGAGACGACAAACAGCGCCGATTACTCGACGCGGTCATCTGGCAGATGGACCACATGCATGAGATACCTGCGCTCATTGTTGCCTGTTATGACTATGAAACCAGAGTTGACGGGCCCGAGATTTACCGGAAAGCGGGATCAGTTTGGCCAGGAATTCAGAATCTATTGTTAACCGCTCGCGCCATGGGCCTTGGGGCGACACCGACGACTTTGGCCCTGCGCGACCAAGACATGGTCCGAGACGCTCTTGGGCTTCCGGAAAGTTTTGCAGCGCTGTGTTTGCTTCCCGTTGGCTATCCCATGGGACGATTTGGGCCTGTGACGCGCAAGCCAGTTGAGACCATTATGCGATTTGACCGCTGGTCATAACGTCACGCTTGGGCCTACCGAGTGACACCAGAACTTTGTAGAACCATTCCGTCATAGCGGCCTGATGGAAAAGATGACGAACATGAACTGACTGACGTGGACATAGGGTTTAACAATCCCGACCACTTCAGCTCCCCCATTAGTGAACGGTCAACTGTGAGCATCACGTCCAGGTCGAACCCTTGCCATGTTGAACGACGCTTACTGATCAATCTGATGAAAATACGGTTCTAGGGCGGCGCCGAGGCCCTTACTATTGAGTGGTTTGGTGAGTACATCAGCAAAGCCTGCCTGAAGGAAAACTTCCCGTGCGGCCTCGTCTGCGTTCGCGGTAAAAGCAATGACAGGTAACGATAAGTCTCTTTGAATCCACTCGAGCAATTCGAGCCCTGTATGTTCGGGCATTTGGATATCGGTAATCACAAGATCGAAAGCGCGACTTTTCACCAGCTCAAATCCAATCTTTGCTGATTCTGCCATCATCAAATCGACCGGCATTTTCGCAAGCATCGCCTTCATCACCACCCTATTGAGCGATGTATCTTCAACATACAGAATCCGAAGCAACCCTGCTTGCGAGTCATCTGCCGTTGATGCCTCTTTGATCACCGCTTTTTCAACCAACCGATCGCTTAAAGGCTCGCCCTTGGCTGCTTCTGGTTGTTCAACCTTTGCCTCGTCTGCGAGTTCTGTGGAGGCCTCTCCCGCAGTCTCTTCTGCAACCTTCTCAGACTCGATGCCAGCCAACATTAAGTCATCCGGCTGCTCATCTCGCTTCTCAGCCTCTTGGGAAGTGCTGGAGGGGGATTCTGCGGCCTCACGCGTTTGCACGAATTGCAGCCCAAAGGTAAACCGCGACCCTTCACCAAGCGTCGATTGAATGTCCAGCCGACTATCTAAGGCGTTCAAAATACGATTGACAATGCCGATACCGAGGCCAGTCCCCGTCTGGTAGCCCGTAGAGAACTGCTGCTCCCGGGAAAAAGGCTCATGGATCTTCTCGAGAAAGGACTCGCTCATACCGATGCCTGTGTCCTTAACCGTGACATCCAGCCGTCCACCATGCTCGGTTTCCTCGAAATCGAACATCACTTTCACGTCGCCCTGTTCGGTATATTTGCGGGCGTTGCTCAGAAGATTATTCAGCACCTGCATGAGTTTGGCCTCATCACCAAGCACCGACCGATGGGTTTCCCCAAATTGCTCGACTTCGAATCGCACAGGCGTGTCACGAAACATCACTTGACCAATCCGATCGACTCGATCGATTAGATCGCTTAGCGAGAACCAACCGAGTTCAAGTTCAATCCCCTTAACCTCTGCTTTTTGAAATTCCAACAGTTGATTGATGAGATCCAGCAATGCTTCTGACGACTCAATGCCTATACCAACAAAACCATGAATGTCAGGATCATCTGCTTGTGTGGACATAGAGACCAAGTCGAGAGACGCGATGATGCTGTGAAGGGGCGTGCGCAACTCATGGGATACGTTGGCAATGAATTCATCCTTGGCCGCAAGCGCGCGCTCAAGGTCTTCGGTCCTCTCTTCAACCTTGGATTCTAGACTCGCCAATAACTGCCGATTGTCCTCGGCTCGAGCAGCCAATTGATCGCGGAGGTCGTCAAGGACACCGGTCAACTGTTGCAGCTCATCCTTCTCGCGCAATGAATCACTTTTATCTGTCGGGTTGTCATTCGCCGAATTTTGCGTTGCTCCTATATTGACGGCCGTGCTGATCGCTTCCTGAACAGGCCGAATCACCCGACGACTGACGGTAAAAAAAAGGAGCAATTGTGTAATCAGCAGTGCGCCGAACACCACGTACAGCGGAAGATTGATATCGCGAAGCCTCGCTTCGAAAGCACGCCTTTCATAGCCAGCGAGCACCACACCGCTCGCACCTTCGCTCGTAAAGTCAACTTCCGAAAAAAACAGACGACCAGTGCTCAAGTCATCAACAATGCGCTCCGCGTGAGACTCAGGGAACACCGCAAACGGAGCTTCGCTGGAGCGGTCGCCAAGGTAAATAGCCACGACCGAAATCCCGCTTGCTTGGCCTAGGTAGTCATTAATATCCGATAGAAGATTGAGCCGTTCGAGTTCTAAGGCCGCAACCACTCGAATCGCTACTGCTTGCGCCGCGCCATCAAGCTCACCTTGGATGCTTTCAGTGAGCGACTGTTTTTGCCTCTCTGGAACGATCCATAACAGGATCAGTGCGGTGATCGCCGCGGCAATAATGCCCGGGAGGGTCACTCTAGTAGCGATGGAGCGGAAGTTCATAGAGGGCTGGTGTCTACGCCTAGATTATCGACGGACTCGGACCATATCACACCGGCGGCACCTGGCGTGGCTCTGACAAATTGAAGAATCTCCTCAGTCGAACCGAGGAATCTTGGCGGATCCGCTCGGCCGCCAAAGGCCAGCCTTAACCAGTGCCGCTGGAAAGCAGATGCATCTCTTAGACCCAGTACGGTCGATAGTTCATCAAGGACACCAGAAGCTTTCGAAGGTAGCACCAAATCGATATTGGATCCATCTTCCCAACGAACCTGACGCCCCATTAACACCGAACGAGGATTCGGGAGAGAGCTGCGCGATGCTGCCTGTGGGCCTGTCTCACTCTGATGGACAATCATGACCCATTGCCCGTCAGCCTTCGCAGTCAGGGGCGAGAGTGCCGTTGCGGCGAATGCCAGCAGCGCCAATAGGCTTAATTTTTGAATGGTTGCAAATCGCACAGACTTAGATTCCGAACGCTACTTGAACCCTGAAGGTCGTCCCATTGACCGCTCTGCTGTGACGATCAACGTCTTGGTGAGCGTACTCAAACTTCGCCGACGCTCGTGTGCCGAGAAGCCATTCAATTCCTACCCCTGCTTTTTTGTTGTGCCCGCCCGCAAAATGAAACTCGCTGCGATCTACCTTTAGAACATCACCGAAGACGTATGGCTTGATCGTCCCTGACAGCGGGAAAGCGAGGCGCTGGTAGGCTGTCCAACTGGTTTCTGAGCCTTCGCTTCGAAACAAGAACACCTCGGTCATAGATTCGATATTCCTGCCCTGAAATACTGCCGAAGTCGCGAACGCATCATAGGCTAAGTCTTCTGGACCCATATGACCCATCATCCCGCCGTGATGGTCTGAGCCGTGAGATGGGTCAGAAAAGTGATCAATCAGCGTATCTTTGTATAGTGAGGCTCTTACCTTTAATTCATCGGTTGGCCAGAAACCTGCTGACAGAGTCAAGCTTTGAACGCCTGATGGAAAGATATCGTTATGTGCCGATTGCCCGGACCCTAAAACCACATCATAGAAGGCGCGTTTCGCCCCTAGGTTTTCTCCAGACAGACGCAATCCCACCTCGTGGACCGGCACAAACTCGCGGAAAGAATAAGGCCGATCGATAGTCGGAAAAAAAAGTCGACCATGGTGGTAAGCGTCATTCCACTCATTAACCGGTGTATGCATCTTGCCAAAGCTCATCCAGTGATTAGCGGAGAGCTCATAACGCAATCGAAGCCGCTCCACTTTCACCGTGTCCGACCGGTAACGTTTTGGCTGATAAGAGATTTCGCTCAGTATCGACCACTTAGAACTAAAGCGCCCGGTTATGAACAGCGCCGATTCACCCAGCATCACATCCTCGGCAAACAGCTCGTCCTCACCAGCGGCGGCCTCAAAGTGCCCGAACACCCGAGCATTCCACTCACCCGCGCTCATCCCGTAAGCCACCTGACTCAGGCAAAACAGCGCCATTGCGGCTAATCCACAGGTCGAGCGAGCAAAACGATCAAGAAATTGCCGATCACCCACGTGAACATTCATTGCAAAAAGGGGTTTCATCATAATTATCTAACTGGATTTGAACGCTTAGATCAGCGCAATCATGAACAGACTTAGTCCATGGGCTCTGCGCTCCATGGTACCTATCAATCGAAGACTCTAAAAATTGATTCCCGTCGTAGCAGCACACTGAGTTAGCCGCTTCAACCACGGTCCTTGTATCACTCTGACTACCGAGCAACACGGCTGCCCTAATTTTAATCTCAAAAGTGAATATGATCAAAAAGATTAGATCAAGCGATGAGTCTCAAAAGCACGCTCACGTGCGCCCCTGGGTATTGGTTTGAAACGATCAAATCACCTCTGCAATGAGCCTTGTTCCCAAGGGTTAAGGTGAGTTTCCTGTGAGGAATTTTGCACAAGCATCGAGCCCATGACTTCCCAAGTGGCAGCAACTTCAAGCTAACCTTCGCCGGCTCACGCTCGTGTATGATCTTTGGATGCCTAAGAGGAAGGATGTATGACAGCCAAACTGCCATTAGAAAATATGAACGTCTTAGTCACCGGCGGCGGGAGCGGGATTGGGCTTGCTTGTGCAGCATCCTTTTATCGCGACGGTGCTAACGTCACACTGATGGGACGGTCCGAGCAACGCCTTGCCGAGGCCCGAGCTGCGCTCGAGGCAATCGATGTTCCTGGCAAGGTATCGATTGACTCGGGTGATGTGGCAAATGAGAGTGATGTCGAGCAAGCGGTTGATTCCGCAAGGCTTGGCGGCTCACTCGATATTTTGGTGGCCAGTGCCGGGAGGGGGGCGTTGTCCCCAGTTACGGCCACCGACGCGGGTGAGTGGAATGACGTACTGGCAACGAATCTGAACGGCACATTCTACAGCTTTAAACACGCCGCCAGGCACATGCCGAATGGAGGCGCCATGTGCGCCATTTCATCGATTGCTGGTGTGCGCACGCACCGATTGATGAGCACTTATTGCGTCAGCAAAGCGGGTATCGACATGTTAGTCAAAAATACCGCCGACGAGCTTGGCCATCAGGGCATCCGTGTCAATAGCGTATGCCCAGGACTCGTGGAAACAGAGCTGGCAAGTGCATTACTGGAAACGCCGCCCGTCTTGGAAGACTACTTGAACTGTATGCCCATCAAGCGTCATGGGACAGTCAACGACATCGCGTCTGCGGTCCGTTTTCTTTGCGGTCCTGAATCATCCTGGATAACAGGCGTCATACTCAGTGTTGATGGCGGCCACCACCTGCGCCGGGGGCCCGACCTGACTCCTTTCGTGCCTGGCAGCGAGGGCTGACCTCAAGTAGCAGATCCTCCGGCGTCGATTCGGTAGGTCTCCATCGCGGTTCGATAGAACAGCTGGTCCCGCTCATCAGTTGAGAAGTCCTGCACTAATTTCTTAAAGGCGTTCCAAAGCACTCTGTAGGAGCAACTCTGCCGGTCAACCGGAAAATTACTTTCGAACATACAGCGCTCAACTCCAAAAAGCTCAATCGCTGTCAAGTAATACTGGCGAGTGAGCGCAACCAACTCATCGGAAGTTGGCGGCTGGGCACGCTTATGCAAACCAAAGCCATTGACGGGCATTACGAGCCCACCGAGCTTCACCTTCACGTTCTCGAGTTGGCTGAGCATACTAACTGACCGCCTCCAGTCCTCAAAAACCTGCGTCGCCTGCCCCGCATAGGGGCCGATTCCGAGGGGTCCACCGAAGTGGTCCAAAACGATATTTGCCTCTGGAAAGGCGGATGCCAAATCGGTGAGCTCATCAATTTGGTGGTGGTAGAGCCAAGCGTCAAAGGACCATCCTTGGTCTACCAAAACCTTAAACCCACGACGAAATTCCGGACTCGCTAACATCCCTTCAAAAGGGTCGCTGTGCGAGTTTCGTATCGCGCTGTCTGCATGCCAACCAGCAGCGTGACGGATCCCTCTGAATCGTTCGCTGGCGCCAGCGTGGCTTGCTAACACTCTCTCAATCTGCGGAGACATTAAGTCAGCAAAACTGACGATAGCGGACGCGATTCTCGGTTCACCATAACGACCGGACGCTGACATAGCAGCAATGCCGTTGACAAACTCGGTCTCACCGACCGGCTTGAAAGCCTCGTCTCCTGTTGCTCGGTACATGCTCGCGCATTCAACAAAAACGGTGTGCTCAACGCGATGACCGTCATTCACATCGATTAAAAACTCGTCCAACAAATATCGGTGTGTCGGATGATCCCAAAGATGGTGGTGTGGATCACATATCCGCTGGTTTGGGTCGACCACTGGCTCAATGACCTGATCGAGCCAAGATTGATTTTGATACCCCATAGCACCCCCCTATAAGTCGACTTGCAGCTTATCGACTGATTTCGATACCCTGCAACTAATGGTGCAAATCGCCCTTATCGATTACACCTTTCAATGTGTGTCACCAGTACCTCTAAAACACCCGAGTCCTTGTTATGACCTTTGATACTCACGTTGTGCACACCGACCTCAACTACCTGATCCCAGATGGTTTCGAGAGCGCCCCTCAATCTGTGGCTGTTCGAAACGCAAGGCGGATGCCCAAGGAATCCTGGCAAACGCTTGGTTTTGAGTTGTTCCACTTCCCGTCGGTGGTGAAGAATTGGGACGATGATCATGCCATTGCTCAGCTGCACTACAAGGAACTTGTCGAATTCGCCATCGAACAAACGGGCGCCGATGTAGCCACCATCTCAGGGCACATCAAACGCAATCCCGGAGAAGCGGCAAAGCATGAAGACCTTGGTCCGATTACCTTCGTTCATTCAGACTTCGCGCCCAGCTACCGCCAAGTGATTATCGACCGTCATGCGGAGCCTGACTCCCTCCCAGACCTGGTGATGGGCCAAAAGAAAGCGTCGAGCGAGCACCCCGATTTAAGCCAAGCATCCCGCATATTGATTCTGCAATTTTGGCGGAATTTAGGACCAGAGAAGATGGATCTGCCCATCGCATTCTGCAATCCCGCTAGTATCGATACCGCATCGCTTCGTTTTTTGCCGGTCGAAGACTACGCGGGATCAGGGACCTTTTTTGAGACCATTGGAGTCGAATCCAATAACGTGGAAAACCATGATTGGCGTTACTTCCCGGAGATGAATCAAGACGAAATGGTGGTATTCAGAACCTTTGATACAGCGCGTCAGGCCGAGGATCTACCAGACTGGACTCCACATTCAGCGTTTCGAGACCCAGCGGTAGCACTTGGGGCGCCGGCTCGTTCATCCATAGAATGCCGAGTTCATTGCTTCTTTTTCGATGAGTAATCTTCTTTTAAGAGACACCCACCGCTGGCTTGGACTGATTGCGGGTGTGCAGCTTCTGCTCTGGACAGTCAGCGGCCTCTATTTCACCCTGATTCCCATTGAGACCATTCGCGGGAATCATCTCCTGGTTGACCAGCCAGACCCAGCATTGCTTGTGAACACCAACCTCATCAGTGCCAGCGATTTAGTCCAGCAACATGAAGGTCTCGCATCGCTCACCATTAATGATATTCGTTTAACTCAGCGGCTAGGCCGATTGGTTTACGTGGCAGAAGACGCAGCTTTTGATGGGCAAACAGGGGAATCACTGGCACCACTCTCAAAAGAAGAAGCCATCCATATCGTTCGCGCACGCACCCGCCTTGAACCCATCAGCGCAATGAAACTCCTCGAGACAGCGCCCGATCACGAATTTAGAGGCGGTCCTTTACCTGTCTGGCAAGTACAAACCGACGTAGAAAATGCCCGATTTTATGTTGAGCCTATGAGTGGCCGGATAAGAGCAGTAAGAACCGATGCCTGGCGATGGTTCGATTTCTTATGGTCTCTTCACATCATGGATTACGAAACCCGAGACAATTTCAATCACCTCCTCATCCAGTTTCTTTCCGCGTTGGGTCTGCTTACTGTACTAAGTGGCCTAGCATTATTTGTCACTACCGAAATTCGCAAGCGAGAGAGGATTCGTTCAAAGAATTGAACACGCCCGTTGCAACCCATGGATACCTGGTTGAGCCAACAATTCAGCAGACGAGCGTCCTAAGACCTTGCGTTCGCCAAAGACGGTATTGACTGGGACAGCAGTGGTACCCATCGAGCGACTCCATCACTAAGTGCCACTCGCACAGACTGAAATTACAGTTGTCCAAACGCAACCTTCGGCTCAAAGGCTTGGAGGCTTAGAGGCT
>Ga0255776_10006036_pt1 | contig 12449 bp, 8 predicted proteins | sample 071ome_19_FD_179974 | JGI IMG/M metagenome (GOLD analysis project Ga0255776, IMG submission 179974) | Coastal salt marsh microbial communities from the Groves Creek Marsh, Skidaway Island, Georgia - 071413AT metaG (version 2) | ecosystem: Environmental > Aquatic > Marine > Intertidal zone > Salt...
GACTTATTAATCGTGGTCGCCTACGGGTTGATTCTGCCGGCGAATGTTCTCGCCATACCCGCACTGGGCTGTCTCAACGTACACGCGTCTTTGCTCCCGCGCTGGCGCGGTGCGGCACCGGTGCAACGTGCCATCGAAGCCGGCGATACCGAAACCGGCGTGAGTATCATGGCGATGGAAGCCGGGCTGGATACCGGACCGATTCTAGTGTCGCGACGCCTCAACATTCGCAGCGACCACACCAGTGGCCAGCTCCTCTCGGAGCTCGCAACAACCGGTGCTGAAGCCCTGGCTGATAGCCTCGATCAAATCGAAACACTGATCGCCAGGGCCGCACCGCAGCAGGATGACTGTGCAACCTACGCCCACAAAATCACCAAAACTGAAGGCGATCTAAATTGGTATGCCAGTGCCGAGGAGCTGGCACGTCGCATTCGAGCATTTCAGCCTCAACCCGGCTGCTACACCCATCTCGATGATGAGCGCATCAAGATCCTGGCAGCTAACGCCGAGACTGGCGGCGCCGGTCAGCCCTCTGGACAGATACTGTCGGCGGATGAAAACGGCCTGCGCGTGAGTTGCGGCGAGGGGGTATTGGCGATTACCGAGGCGCAACTGCCAGGCGCAAAAGGCCAGTCCATTGCCGCATTGATCAACGGGCATCGCGACTTATTGCGAGCGGGTCGGCAAATGACTTCGCTGACCCGGAGTTAACAATGCCCTCGCCCAGAGCAAAAGCCGCCGCTGTTATCCACCGGGTTTTGCAAGGAGAATCTCTTAATCAGCTACTACCGCACAGTTTCGAATCGCTGGAATTAGGCCAGCGCGCGCTCTGTCAGGAGCTGGTCTATGGAACGCTGAGAGAGTGGCCGCTCTATCAGGCCACGTGCCAGAAGTTTTTGCGAAAGGCGTTGAGACGAAAAGACCACGACCTACTCTCGCTCATTTGCGTGGGTCTCTATGAGCTAGACAACCTCCGAACACCACCGCACGCAACGATTTCCGAAGCGGTCAACGGCGCGCGCGACCTCAAGAAGTCTTGGGCGGCCGGAATGGTCAATGCTGTGCTCAGATCGTATCAACGGGAGCAAGCAGGTCTTAGGGAAACGCTAACCCCCGCGGCACAATCCGCCCTCCCCGACTGGCTATTTGAAATACTCACAACCGAGTATGGGGAGTGTTTTGAACAGATCGCCGAGGCGGCGCGAGGAAGGCCGCCCCTATTTTTGCGCGTGAATCAACGGCACCTGAGCCGAGCCCAGTATCTACAGTTATTGAGCGAGGCTGGCATCGCAGCCGCCCCCGCGCCGCTGAGTCCAGAAGCAGTGTTAATCGAAAAGCCTGTGGATGTCTCGCTATTGCCCGGTTTTGACAAAGGGTGGGTGAGTGTTCAAGACGTTTCAGCGCAGCTGGTGGCGGGCTTGCTGGCAGCAAAACCAGGGGAGCGAGTGCTCGATGCCTGTGCCGCGCCTGGCGGCAAGGCGTGCCATATTCTTGAGCAGCAACCTGCACTAGCAGAGCTGACGGCAATGGATATCAGTGAGCAGCGGTTGCAGCGGGTAAGAGAGAATAGTGAACGCCTCGGGCTCGCCATGACAACGGTGACCGCGGACGCAAGCAAACTGCAAGAGTCGATCCGCGGAAAGCAATTTGATGCGATCCTGGCTGACGTGCCCTGCTCGGCAACGGGGGTTATTCGTCGCAACCCCGATGTGAAAATTCTCCGACAACTCGGCGATATCGCCTCATTTGGCGCGCAGCAGCTCGCGATTCTCAAAGGCCTCTGGCCGGCACTCAAGCCGGGTGGCCGACTCCTGTACGTCACCTGCTCACTTTTGAAGGCGGAGAACGACAGCATTATTGCTGCGTTCACTGACGACAAAGAATCAATTATTCATCCTCTATCTTTAGGACAAGGGCGTCCAACACAGTTTGGCTGGCAGACTCTGCCCCACCCCTCAGGAGGCGACGGCTTGTTTTTCTCCTTGCTTGAAAAGGCCGGCTGAGCCGAGCTTTTACCTTGCCAAGCATCGTGACTAATCCACATGGCGTGGGCGCTTTGAGTTGGTTTAAGGTGATGGCGGCGTGGTCGAGGAATCCATAATCCGGTGAAAATCATTATCCTCGGTGCGGGACAGGTCGGCGGTACCCTCGCTGAACATCTCGCCGACGAAAAAAACGACATCACGGTCGTAGATGAGCAGGCCACTACGCTAAAGCGCCTACAGGAGCGATTGGATATTCGCACGGTGCTGGGCAATGGGGCTCATCCCGTGACGCTGATGAATGCGGGCGCCGAAGACGCTGACATGCTCATCGCTGTGACTGACAGCGACGAAATCAACATGCTTGCCTGTTCGGTTGCCTTCACGCTTTACCGCACGCCCACAAAAATCAGCCGGATACGCTCCGCCAATTACCTTATGGAGCACCAGGCCCTTTTTGAATCAGGGGCGATACCCGTCGACGTCATCATCGGCCCTGAGCAACTGGTGACGCGCAATATCGAGCAACTCATTGCTAACCCGGGCTCTTTGCAGGTGCTTGATTTTGCCGAAGGGCGCATTCGACTTGTCGCTGTCAAAGCAGTGGCGGGCGGGCCCATTGTCGGGCGAGAGCTTCAGGAAATCAGGGGGCATATGCCGAGAGTCGACACACGTGTTGCGGCGATTTTCCGCGCCGGGGGCGACCCCATCATTCCCGAAGGTTCAACGGTCGTGGAGCCCAATGACGAGGTGTTTTTCATTGCGGCCAAGGAGCACATTCGGGACGTCACGTCAGAACTCCGTGAAGTCGACAAGCCCTATCACCGCATCATGATTGTTGGCGGCGGCAACATTGGCGCCACGCTGGCCAAGCAACTGGAGTCCGCCTATCAGGTGAAGGTGATAGAACGCTCTTATGATCGGTGTCGAACGCTGTCGGACATGTTGGAAAACACCATCGTGTTGCACGGCAGTGGCAATGAGCCCTTGCTGTTAAAGCAAGAAAACATCGAGAACACTGATGTTTTCTGCGCGCTCACCGACAATGATGAATCCAACATCATGATGTCGATGTTGGCCAAAAGGCTCGGTGCAAAAAAAGTCATTACCTTGATCACCAACGCAGCCTACGCGGACTTGATTGGCGACGATATCGACATTGCTATTTCCCCTCAGCAGATCACGATAAGCAGTCTGCTCATGCACGTGCGGCGCGGCGACATCAGCGCCGTGCACTCTTTGCGCCGGGGTGCAGCGGAGGCCATCGAGCTGACCGCTCATGGTGATGCGGGCTCTTCGAAGGTGGTAGGCCGTCGTTTGGATGAATTGAATTTACCCTCAAGCGTTACGGTGGGGGCAATCCTCCGCGGTGATGAAGTGCTGATTGCCCATGGCCACATGGTGGTGGAACCCAACGACCACGTGATTTTATTCCTCACCGACAGGACGCAAATCTCGGCTGTCGAAAAGTTGTTCGCAGTGGGTTTCGGCTTTATCTAATGCAGTTCGCCATGGCGTTCAAAATTATTGGCGTCCTGCTGATTTTATTCAGCACCACCATGCTGCCATCGCTTTTCCTGGGGCTCGTAGCAAACGACGGCAGCGAATCTGCTTTTGCGACGGGATTTGCCGCGACGCTGCTGGCCGGGATCACCCTGTGGTTGCCATCAAGGCATATGAGCCGCGACCTGAATATCAGGGATGGGTTCATGGTGACAGCACTCTTCTGGCTGGTGCTTGGTTTATTCGGCGCCATTCCGCTCTGGCTGGCACCCGAACTTTCTCTCACCCCTGCGGAGGCGATTTTCGAATCGATCTCGGGACTGACAACGACTGGAGCCACGGTCATCACAGGCCTCGATCATCTGCCTCGCTCGCTGCTTTTGTACCGACAACTGCTGCAATGGCTCGGCGGTATCGGAATTATTGTACTCGCGGTCGCTGTTTTACCGATGCTGGGCATCGGCGGCATGCAGCTCTACCGCGCAGAGAGTGCGGGCCCCTCAAAAGATCGGAAATTAACGCCGCGCATCACCAGCACAGCCAAAGCGCTGTTCGGTATCTACTTTTTGCTCACAATGGCCTGCTCGGCTAGCTATGTGGCCGCCGGCATGCCCCCGTTTGACGCGCTGTGCCACGCCTTTTCTACCGTGGCGATCGGCGGATTTTCAACACACGACGCCAGTCTGGGACACTACGAACAAAACTCGGTGCTACTGGTGAGTTCGGTCTTTATGGTGCTGTCTGCCATCAACTTCGGGCTACATTTCCTCGCCCTGCAGCGACGTAATATCCGGGTATACAGCCACGACTCGGAAACCGCTTTCTTTATCACGGTGATTGCCCTCGCCAGCATCGTTGTCTGCTGCCTGCTACTCGCGACAGAGACCTTAGATCTGGAGGACAGTCTCATCCATGGGCTGTTTCAAACCATCTCTATTGCAACGACGACGGGGTTCACAACACAGGACTTTTCAGTCTGGCCGCTGTTCTTGCCTGTATTGCTGCTGATGCTGAGCTTCATGGGCGGCTGTGTTGGGTCCACAGGCGGTGGAATGAAGGCAATGAGAATTTTGCTGATATTCAGACAAGGCATGCGAGAACTTAGACAGCTTTTGCACCCCAACGCTGTGATCCCGCTCAAGCTGGACGCCCGTCGAGTGCAAACAGAAGTCATCAGCGCCGTATGGAGCTTCTTCGCGGTGTATATGTTTTGCTTCGTGCTGATTTGGCTGGCACTGCTGGCAACCGGCCTGGATTTTATCTCTGCTTTTTCCGCAGTGGTGGCGACCATGAACAACCTAGGGCCGGGGCTGGGTGACGTCGCCGCTCACTACGCGGCGGTTAACGAGTCTGGCAAGCTGATCCTCTGCCTTGCCATGCTCATGGGGCGACTGGAAGTCTTCACGCTGCTGGTGCTGCTAACCCCTGCTTTCTGGCGACACTAAAATCAGGGTCCACTTTTGCAGCGTTATTTGATGCCACGCGCCTGCTGAATCACCTCATAGGCGGCCGTGATCTCTTGCGCCCGCTCGGTGGCAACCCGCAGGAGTTCATCGGGCACCCCCTCGGCGATCAACTTGTCAGGATGGTGCTCGCTCATGAGCTTTCGATAGCGTCGCTTGACCTCGGCATCGGTAGCCTTTGCTTCGAGGCCAAGCGCTTCATAAGCCGTTTCCAGCTCTGAAGCGCTGCGACTTGCAGCTCCGTAATCCCCGCCCCCCGAGGAGCGCCTGTAACCACCGTGCTGAAATTGTGACTGCGCGGTGACCATCGAAATCAGTTGCTCTACTTCCCGACGTGGGAGTCGAAGCAAGTCTGACAGCCGGAATATTGCTGTGCGCTCGGCGCTTGAAAAATTACCGTCCGCCAACGCAATGCCGACCAGGAAAATCATCAGCGTGTGCTGCGCCTGGCGCCGTGGGCCGAGACAGTCGTTGAACTGCGTGACGGTGGGACCGGGGTCAAAGCCCGTGGTAGCGCCTTTTTTGAAGTGCTCAATAGCACTTTGCCGCTGCGCGGGATTGAGCCTGAGCTGGTTAAAAAGCGCCTCGGTTTGTGCGATTTCTGCCTCAGAAACGCGCCCGTCGGCCTTAGCGACGAAGCCCAGAAGCGTAAAGGTGGTCTCAAAGAACTGAGCCCGCATGATGGTCACGGCCTCGGGTCCCGACAATTGCAATGCTCGCCATAATCCCTTGTCGAAGGCGTGGCCAATCACCAGGCCAAACAGGAGTCCGGCAGGCCCAAAGGCGAGAAACCCGATCAGTCCAGCAACCAATTTTCCTGTTGTGCGTTTCATCGATACCACCGTATCAGTCCCTGAGGGGCAAGGCCTGCCAATCGCAACAGTGATTGCGCACCACTGCCCCCGAGATGGTCGCGGCGCGAGACTGATCGATCGCATTGTTGGCCGAGATCGCCCTGAAGAGCGGCTCCTTCCGCAGATAATCCATGCCGGCCACACGGATGTAGGGAGCGGGTCATGTAAACGGATTGCAGTGTCAGCGACAGATCTAGCAGGCGGAAAATTGATTATGGCGCGGGCAACGCAGTTATACTAATCCTTTGCACCGGTTTTTAGGTTGTTTCCCGTGACCCCCGCGACATTTCAAGAGGCTATTCTCCGCCTGCAGGACTACTGGGCCCAATTGGGTTGCGTAGTGCTGCAACCACTGGATATGGAGGTGGGAGCGGGCACCTTTCACCCCGCCACCTTTTTGCGAGCACTTGGCCCGGAGAACTGGAATGCGGCCTATGTGCAGCCCAGTCGTCGGCCTGCAGACGGGCGCTACGGGGAAAATCCGAACCGGCTACAGCACTACTACCAGTTTCAAGTGGTGATGAAGCCTTCTCCCGCGGATTTTCAGGACTTGTATCTCGGCAGCCTCTTTGCACTGGGCGTGGACCCGCTGGTACATGACATCCGTTTTGTAGAGGACAATTGGGAGTCACCCACACTGGGAGCCTGGGGATTGGGCTGGGAGGTTTGGCTGAATGGCATGGAGGTCAGCCAATTTACTTATTTCCAGCAAGCTGGCGGACTCGAGTGCCACCCCGTGACGGGGGAGCTGACCTATGGGTTGGAGAGAATCGCCATGTATTTGCAGGGGGTGGAGTCTGTCTATGATCTCATCTGGGCCGACACCCCGTCTGGTCAGGTGACTTATGGCGATGTGTATCACCAGAACGAAGTTGAAATGTCGAAGTTTAACTTTCAAGAGGCCGACGTCGACTATTTGTTTTCCCAGTTCGAGTTTTGTGAAAAAGAAGCGATGCGACTCGCACAGAATGAACTGCCCTTGCCCGCTTACGAACACGTCATGAAAGCGTCTCATACCTTTAATCTCCTCGACGCTCGGCACGCCATCGGCGTCACCGAAAGACAGCGCTACATCCTCCGCGTTCGCGCTTTGGCAAGGGCCGCCGCGGAGGCCTATGTCGCAGCGCGGGGAGCCCTGGGCTTTCCCCAAGCGGACCCGGATCTGGCCGAGGCTGCTCTGCAGCAACTCGCGAAGAGTCAGGGTGCTGAGGCATGAGTACCACCGACCTCCTGTTCGAGCTGGGCACCGAAGAGCTACCTGCAGGCGAAATCGACAGCATGGTGACGGCCCTTTACGAGGGCATCCTCAATGGGCTCAACGACGAGGGTTTGCCCTTTGCTGAAGCGCAGTACTTCTCGACACCGCGCCGCCTGGCGGTGCTGGTCAGAGGGGTTGCGGTAAAAGGTCCCGACATTCAGCGAAGCGTGGTTGGGCCGCCACTGTCAGCGGCTCAAGACAGCGAGGGTGAATGGACGAAGGCTGCAGAGGGATTCGCTCGAAAGCAGGGAGTGGCCCCTGATGCTCTGGCCATTGTCGAGGAGCAGGGTGTGGAGCGAATTGTTGCTCACGTGTCGCAGAATGGTGCCGACGCAGAGGCAGTGGTCCCTGATATTGTTGCCCGGTCTGTCATGGCCATCCCGGTTTCCAAGCGAATGCGCTGGGGCCGCTCCCGACATGAATTTTTAAGGCCCGTACAGTGGCTCGTCCTAATGCTGGGCGAGCAAACCCTTCCCCTCACGCTTTTCGGGTTATCGAGTAGCAATGAAAGTCGAGGGCACCGATTCCACCACAACTCAGCCGTGCAGATTTCTTCGCCCGCCGGCTATCAAGAAGCGTTAAGAGCTGCGCATGTGCTCTGTGACGCCGACGAGAGGCGCAATTTGATTGCCGAGCAAGTCTCCGCATTGGCCGGCCCGAGCGAGTCTGTTGCGCTGGCAGATGATCTCCTTGATGAGGTAGCGGGTCTGGTTGAATGGCCCGTTGCTTTGCGCGGCAGTTTTGATGAGCGGTTTCTTGAGGTGCCCGCTCAGGCACTCATCTCAGCGATGAAAAGTCACCAGAAATACTTTCACCTGACCGACACCACTACAGGTGCGTTACTGCCGGCCTTTGTCACCGTCTCTAATATCGAGAGCCGGTCTCCCTCCGAGGTCATTTCGGGCAACGAACGTGTGATTCGGCCACGCCTGAGCGATGCCGCATTTTTCTTCAGCAACGACAAGAACACGCCTCTTGCATCGCGGCAGGAAAGATTGGGAAGCGTTGTGTTTCAACACAAGCTGGGGACCTTGCTAGACAAGACCCACCGTATCGCCAAGGTCGCATCTCGGCTGGCCGCACAAATGGACGCTGACGCAGAGCTGACACAGCGAGCGGCAGAACTTTGCAAGTGTGATCTCGTATCGGAAATGGTTTTGGAATTTCCAGAGCTTCAGGGGATTGCAGGGTCGCTCTATGCCGCTCACGACGGCGAACCTCAGGCAGTCGCGGAGGCGATCCAGTCCCATTACCTGCCCCGATTTGCGGGTGATCAGCTACCCAGCTCTGCCGAAGCCTCTGCCGTTGCGCTCGCCGACCGTGTCGATACCCTGGTGGGGATTTTCGGCATTGGCGAACCCCCGACAGGGTCGAAGGACCCCTTTGCGTTACGACGCGCTTCGCTCGGTGTCATTCGAATACTGATCGAACGTTCTCAACCGCTGCCGCTGAACGAATTATTACGCTACGCGCTCGAGCAGCATACTGCTGAACTCGCGCCCGACACAGTCGAGACCGTGCTGCACTACATACTGGAGCGCTTGGGCAATTGGTACGACGATGCGGGGATCCATATTTCTGTGGTCAGAGCGGTACTTGCGACAGAGGGTACCGATCTATTTGACATTGACCTCCGCGTTAAGGCTTTGGCCGCCTTTGCGCAGACAGATACCGCGGAGCACCTTGCCGCGGCCAACAAACGCGTTGCCAATATCCTTGCCAAGGCCGACTCATTGGACGGCGCTGGGATTGATGCGGATTTGCTCACCGAAGCTGAAGAGACTGCGCTACTTCGGGCAATGACTGACCTGGATGCCACGATCGGGCCTTTGTTGCTCGAACAGCAATACGAGTTGGCGCTGGGGCACCTGGCGCAACTCAGAGCGCCAGTGGACGACTTTTTTGAATCGGTGATGGTGAATAGTGATGAACCTGCCATCAGACTGAACCGCTTGCGACTGCTCAGCGCTCTGAGAGGGTTGTTTACGAGAGTGGCGGATTTGGCGTTGTTGAATGCGGCCATGGAATGACGGGATCTGCATTAGCCTGGTTGGGGGTCGCCGTTGCGGTGAGCACTGCCTTGGTGATGAGTCTCTTGCAGTTGCGCAGGCAGCGAGCAGAACTCGATGCGCGGCAGCAGGAAGCGGTTCATCACTTGACAGCCGCATCGCTCGCCGATGAGAGATGCACAAAGCTTGAGTCCGAGCGCACCGCCCTTCAAGAACAGGTGTCGGATCTAAAGGCCCAGCTCAGCGCGCAAGCCGCTACGCTCTCAGAGCGTGAAAGCCATCATCAATCTCAGGTGAAGTGGGCCGAGGAGTCTCGGATGACGCTTCGAACCGAGCTGGAAGTCATCGGTCAAAAACTGCTGTCATCATCCGGTAAAGCTCTGGAGACGACGAACCAAAAGAGTCTGGACAGCCTTTTAAAACCCCTCGCCGAGAAGATTGACCAGTTCCAATCCCGCGTCAATCAGGTTCACACCGACATGGTTCGCAACAGCGCTTCACTCTCGGCGCAAATCAAGCATCTGGAGTCCGTCGGCGTATCGATGTCCGGCGAGGCGCAGAACCTTACCCGCGCATTGAAAGGAGATAAGAAACTCGTCGGCAACTGGGGCGAGGCGCAAGTAGAGAAAACACTTGAGCTGGCGGGCCTGCGAAGGGGGGAACATTTCGATGCGCAGGTCGCTGTCAAGGACGAGCGGGGCGACCGGCATCTGCCGGATTTCATAATCCGCCTGCCGGAGGGCAAGAATCTGGTGATCGACAGCAAGGTATCACTGGTCGATTACGAGAGAGCGGTCACGGCTGAATCCGACGCCGACCGGACAACTGCGCTCGACGCCCACGCCAAAGCGGTAAGACATCACATCGACGCGCTGTCAGCCAAGGATTACGCGAACCTGCCAGGGATGGACAGCCCGGATTTTGTGCTGATGTTCATGCCAGTCGAACCAGCCTATATCGAAGTGATGAGAAGCCACCGAGAGCTTTTCAATCACGGTTACCAAAAGAATGTGATTTTGGTGTCACACACCACCCTAATGCCGATTCTTCGCACCGTCGCCAACCTGTGGATGATTGAGCACAGCAACTGTGAAGCGCGGGAAATCAGTGAGCGCGCCGGCGATATTTACAACACGGTATGCCTGCTTGGAGAGCGCCTGCTCTCGCTCGGCACGTCGATATCAACAACGGCAAACAAGTATAACGACGCTGTCAAAGCCGTTCAGGGAAAACAAGGGCTGTTGGGAAAAGTCTCACGCTTTCAGTCCCTGTCGCAACGGGCCAACAAAACCTTTCCGGATGCGCTTTCGCCCATTGAGCCTGACGTGGAGGCGATTCGACTCGAGGACCAGTCAGAGTCACAGCCGCCTGTCAGCCACAAGGAGCACGACGAGCCCTAGTCGGAAGTACTTCTCCGCGAATTGAGGATTGCTCTCATCAAAGCCTGACACATTGGCAGTCATCAAATGTCCAGATTAGCGACGGCCAAGGCATTTTGCTCAATAAACTCCCGGCGAGGCTCGACGTCGTCGCCCATCAGCGTCGAGAACATCTGATCAGCCATAAAGGCATCTTCGATGGTCACCTGCAGCATGCGCCGTGCCTCAGGGTCCATCGTGGTCTCCCATAGTTGCTCGGGATTCATCTCACCCAGCCCCTTATATCGTTGAATAGAGCACCCTCGCCGAGCCTCGGCCAACAGCCATTCCAGGCCTGTGGCGAAATCCTGCGTATCGAGCTGCTTCTCACCGCGCTGAAAGTACCCATCAGCATCGATCAGACCATTTAGGCGCTCACCCAGACTGCGGATTGCCAGATATTCAGGCGATGCGAAAAAACCCCTGCCCAGAACCGTATCCGTTGCCACACTATGTGCCGTACGACGCACCACAGGGTAAAACAAGCCTCTCTCCGGGTCCTGGCGAACGAAGACTTCATAGTGAACCGCTTTATCCTGCAAGGTTAGTAAGCACTCACTTAGCGACTGGGCGAAATTCTCTGCGCTCGACTCGGAACTCAGGTCATCAGCAGAAATCGACGGGGCAGCCATCAATTGCCAGAGCACCTCTCGTGGATACACCCGCGCGAGACGATGGATATCCGCCTGAACACCCTGGTATGCAGACACCAGTTCTTCCAAGGCTTCTCCCCTCACTGGAGGCGCACCCTCAGTGGTGAAGATCGCCGCATCCTCAAGCGCTGACTGAGTGAGGTAGTCCTCCAGGCCCGCTTCATCCTTGAGGTATCGGCTCTGTTTGCCGCGGGTCAACTTGTACAGCGGCGGCTGCGCGATATAGACATGGCCTCGCTCAACGAGCTCGGGCATTTGACGGAAAAAGAAGGTGAGTAGCAGGGTGCGAATATGCGAACCGTCGACATCAGCATCCGTCATGATAATGATGCTGTGGTAGCGGAGCTTGTCGGGATCAAACTCGTCTTTTCCGATGCCGCAGCCAAGCGCCGTTACCAGCGTACCCACTTCAGCAGAGCCCAGCATTTTGTCAAAGCGCGCCTTCTCGACATTGAGTATCTTGCCTTTAAGCGGAAGAATCGCCTGAAACTTTCGATCACGCCCCTGCTTCGCCGACCCCCCTGCGGAGTCGCCCTCAACGAGATACAACTCGCTCAAGGCGGGATCCCTCTGCTGGCAATCTGCCAGCTTGCCCGGCAAACCGGCAATATCGAGGGCGCCTTTGCGCCGCGTCATTTCGCGCGCCTTGCGCGCAGCTTCTCGCGCTCGGGCGGCGTCAATCATCTTTCCGACTACCTGCTTGGCGTCGTTGGGGTTCTCAAGCAGGAAGTCATTAAAAAACTGGTTCATCGCCTGCTCAACCGCTCCCTTGACCTCACTGGAAACCAGTTTGTCTTTGGTCTGGGATGAGAATTTCGGATCGGGCACTTTGACCGAGACAATGGCAGTCAGTCCTTCTCGCGCGTCATCCCCGGTTGTTGAGACCTTAGCTTTCTTTGCAAGCCCTTCTTTTTCAATGTAATTATTTAGACATCTGGTCAAGGCTGCCCGAAAGCCGGCCAGGTGTGTACCGCCATCCCGTTGCGGAATATTATTGGTGTAGCAGTATAAACCCTCCTGAAAACCGTCGTTCCATTGCAACGCCACCTCTACCTCGACACCGTCCTCAGCGGCAGCTTGGAAATGGCACACCTTGGCAATGGGTGTCTTACTTTGATTCAGAAATTCGACGAAGGCTCTGAGGCCACCCTCGTAGGCAAACAACTCCTCTTCACCCGTGCGCTCGTCCTTGAGTAAGATCCTGACGCCGCTATTCAGAAAAGCCAGCTCCCGCAAACGCTTTCCCAGCACGTCATAATGAAAAACAATGTTACTGAAGGTGTCTGGTGACGGCGTAAAACGCACG
>Ga0255776_10006037_pt1 | contig 12445 bp, 15 predicted proteins | sample 071ome_19_FD_179974 | JGI IMG/M metagenome (GOLD analysis project Ga0255776, IMG submission 179974) | Coastal salt marsh microbial communities from the Groves Creek Marsh, Skidaway Island, Georgia - 071413AT metaG (version 2) | ecosystem: Environmental > Aquatic > Marine > Intertidal zone >...
TGGCTATTGGCAGATACGTTGCACAAAGGGCGGGCATCGGTATCAACGCAGGTCGCATCCGTGGCATCAACAGCAAAATCAGAGGCGGAGAAGTTCAGCACACAGGCGTTGTCCCTTTCCTCAAAAAATTTGAGGCGACTGTCAGATGCTGCACTCAAAATGGCATCAGAGGTGGATCAGCGACTGTCCACTTCCCAATCTGGCACCAAGAAATAGAGGACATTCTTGTCCTTAAGAACAACAAAGGCACTGAGGACAATCGTGTTCGTAAACTAGATTACTCTATTCAAATCAGCAAGCTTTTCTATGAACGTTTCATCAACAACGAAGACATCACCCTCTTCAGTCCACACGACGTTCCTGGTTTGTATGATGCTTTTGGCACTCCTGAGTTCGATGGTCTCTATCGCCAGTATGAACTTGATGGATCAATTCCAAAACGATCTATCGGCGGTCAAGAACTTCTTCTGGACCTCCTGAAGGAGAGAGCAGAGACTGGTCGTTTGTACATCATGAACATCGACCACTGTAACGAGCATTCCTCGTTCAAAGACAAGGTTAATATGTCTAATCTCTGCCAAGAGATTACACTTCCTACTACTCCTCTCCAGCATATTGATGGTGGTGGTGAGATTGCTCTGTGTATTCTCTCTGCCATCAACGTTGGTAAGATCAACAAACTAGATGATCTGGAAGAACTCTGTGACCTCGCAGTCCGTGGTCTGGAGGAATTGATTGATTACCAAGAATACCCTGTTGAGGCAGCAAAACGCAGCACTATCAACAGACGTTCTCTTGGCATTGGTTATATCGGACTAGCACACTACCTCGCTAAACAGGGAGAACACTATGACGATCCAACCGCATGGAAACTCGTCCACAACTTGTCTGAATCTTTCCAATATTACTTGCTCAAGTCAAGTAACACCATCGCTAAAGAGAAGGGCGAGTGTGGATATTTTGATCGAACCAAGTATGCAGACGGTATCCTCCCAATCGACACTTACAAGCGTGACATCGACGAGTTCTGTGGAACGGAATTGAGGCATGATTGGGAGAGTCTTAGGTTTGATATCACCACCTACGGTTTACGGCACTCAACACTGTCCGCACAGATGCCATCGGAGAGTAGTTCCGTTGTGTCAAATGCCACAAACGGAATCGAGCCTCCTAGAGCATACATGTCCGTTAAGAAAAGCAAAAAGGGACCGCTCAAGCAGATCGTTCCTCAGTACGGTAGTCTCAAGAATAACTACACTCTTCTCTGGGACATGAAGGACAACGATGGTTACATCAAAGTTGTCGCTGCTATGCAGAAGTTCTTTGACCAGGCAATTTCTGGCAACTGGAGTTATAATCCAGAGAACTATGACAACAATGAGGTTCCTGTTTCTGTCATGGCAGGTGACTTCCTGAAGACATACAAGTATGGATGGAAGACTTCTTATTATCAGAACACATATGATATCAAGAGTGATGAACCACAACTAACTGAGGAAAGAAAAGAATCTATTGAGGATTTACTCAACCAAATTTTAGAGACCGAGGAGGAAGATTGTGACAGCTGCAAAATTTAGAACTAGCGAACCAATGCGTAGTAAAGTAGAAGGTATGACAGTGTTCAACACTACCCAGTTGGACAGCACAAAACAGAAGATGTTCTTTGGACCCCCTCTTGGTGTTCAACGTTATGACAAATTCAAGTATCCTGTGTTCGATAAACTTACACAGCAACAACTTGGATACTTCTGGCGTCCTGAAGAGGTATCGCTGCAGAAAGATCGCGCTGATTATCAAGTTCTAAATGATGCCCAGAAACACATCTTCACGTCGAACCTCAAGTATCAGATCCTCTTGGACTCTGTACAAGGTCGTGGTCCTGGCATGGCTTTCATGCCTTACTGCAGTCTACCCGAGCTTGAGGGTGCCATGAATATCTGGCAGACTATGGAGATGGTCCATAGTCGCTCCTACACTCACATTATTAAGAATGTATATGCTGACCCCTCTGAAGTCTTTGATAAGATCCTAGATGACGAGAAGATTCTTCAGAGAGCACAGTCAGTAACTCGTGCTTATGATGAGTTCCTCAGAGCAGCACAAGAGTGGGGTGCTGGAAGAATGTGGGAACATCAACTTGATGGCGTTCCACTGGCACAAAATGAACTCTATGAACTCAAGAGAAAACTATATCGAGCGGTCGTTAATGTCTATATCCTGGAGGGAATTAGATTTTACGTCTCGTTTGCTTGCTCTTTCGCATTCGGGGAACTTAAACTTCTGGAAGGAAGTGCTAAAATTATCGGACTCATCGCAAGGGATGAATCACAACACATGACCATCACCCAGAACATCATTAATAAGTGGGCAGCGGGTGATGATCCTGATATAGTCAAGATTGCCAAGGAAGAAGAGGTGAATGTTTATGCAATGTTCCAACAGTGTGTCGAAGAAGAAAAACTTTGGGCAGAATATCTATTCAAAGATGGTTCTATTATTGGTCTTAACGACAAACTACTGGCTAAGTATGTGGAGTGGACTGCCAATAGACGTTTGAAGTCTATTGGACTGAAGGCAATCTTTGACACTCCTATTAGCAACAATCCTCTGCCTTGGACAGAGCACTGGTTATCCTCTAAGGGTATGCAAGTAGCACCACAAGAGACTGAAGTCGAGTCTTATCTAATCGGGAGTATCAAGCAAGATGTTAAGAAAGATACGTTCGCTGGTTTCCAGCTATGACGCAAAATTCTTTGCCTGGTTGGAAGGTAAAAGCACTCCAAGATCCAAACGTGAGCACCCGCCACGCAAGGATCATAATGGACGGACCCAAGTCTCTCAGCGAGGCGTGGGTCCTAAGCGCCATGCGCCTCAAGTACCAGATCCTTGGGACTGACTAAATACTTATAGGTTATATTATGATGAAGTGGAAGAGTATCCAAATCCCTGGCGATATAATGGCAGCGTGTTTGACGGGAGCCTTATTGGGGATAACTGGGGTTTTGTTTATCTCATTACCAATCAGTCCAACGGTCGATCGTACATTGGGCGAAAGTATTTTTGGCAAAAAAGAAAACCCAAGGGTGCTAAGAGGCGAGTTACTTCTGAAAGTGACTGGCGAAAATACTATGGATCCTGTCCAGAACTGAAGGAAGACATCAAAGAGTTTGGGAAGGACAGTTTTCAACGTGTCATACTGTCTCTCCATACCACGCCTGGTCGTGTAAACTATGAAGAGACACGACAGCTCTTCCTTCACGATGTCTTGACCGCGAGCTTGACAGATGGCACTCCTGCCTTCTATAATAGCAACATTCTCGGTCGATACTACCGTAAAGATTATTTTAACTATGATGAAACGAACTCTGGCACTGGTAACTCTGGCAACAGCTAGTGCTGCCTGTGCCTATCCGTCTATCTCGCAGATTGATCCTCCTCCTGAAGTGGTAGAGATTCCTGTGGTAGCATATGAACCATCTTGGAAGTGTGAGGACTGTTCACCTAACGAAAAGTATGTCCTCGAACAACTCCAAAAACAAACCAAGATCTCAGATCGTAATGCTCTTGCAACGATCATGGGTAACATTAAACAGGAAAGCAAGTTCATTCCCAACATATGCGAGGGAGGGGCTAGAGTTCCTTACAACGCTTGCTATAGTGGGGGTTACGGTATTATTCAGTGGACCTCAGTAGGACGTTATCGTAACCTCGGTAAGTTCTGTGATAAATATGGATGTGACCCAAGCAGTCTGGAAGGTCAAACTCGTTACATGATTAACGAAAGTGTCTTCCAACGCTACTTGCCTGAGTTTGAGGGCAGAGGTAAAACTGTCCGTCAGTACATGGTTCCTGCTTATTATTGGTTAGGATGGGGTATCAAAGGTCCTAGGGAGACCTACGCTTATCAGTACACTAAAAAACTTGTTTGGTCATGATTTTGAGAGCATTGAAAAAACTTGCTAAACCATTCACTGGTATCCCTGCACCTAAGGTGCTTAAAGATGACCCTTGGTTTGGTCCTGCTCCTGTTCTCTCAGAGAAGCAGCAAGAGTATGTTGAGATGCGTAAGGTATTAGAGGAAGAGAAGCAACTCATTCCTCAAGAAGAAGATCAACCCAGCAAAGAGGTTGACAACATCCATGAGGTGATGTACAATATTGCTACCAAAGGTGGCAACACTACCACTCAACTTAATCCTATGCCAGAGTTGGGTGGTGGTTCTGAAAACTTCCAGTCTGGTCCTGGTGGTTGGATGTCTGGCACAGGTATGCGCCAGTTTGGTTAGGGTCACTGACCCTTTTATGTTTCAGTAGCTCAGTGGATAGAGCAACCGCCTTCTAAGCGGTCGGTCGTTGGTTCAAATCCAACCTGAAACGCCTTGTCGGTATGGCGGAATTGGTAGACGCGCTGGGTTTAGGTTCCAGTGTCCTTGCGACGTGGAGGTTCAAGTCCTCTTACCGACATTCGGGTGATTAACTCAGCGGTAGAGTTCCTCCTTTACACGGAGGCAGTCGGGGGTTCGAATCCCTCATCACCCATTATTTTAAAGAGGTTAAATGTTGAACAATGTTATCTGCAAGATGCAAAAGATGCAACAAAGAACTGACAAGCACTAGCAAGGTTCAGTTCTGTGGTTGTCCAAATCAAATGAAAGTCGTTGATGATACTGTTGGTGCTGTAGACCTAGGTCAAGTAGTTCTGACCAAACATGAAAAAAATATTAAATATCAGGGAATTCTGACCCCTGATGACCTAAAATACCAGGAGGAACGACGCAAACGCAAAGTGCGTCGCATCACATTTGAGGAACGCTAATGATCAATCTGGACACCCGCTTTCACAGTTATCTGCACACAAACAAGTGCTTTAATATTAATGGTCAATGTGAAAATGTAGTAGCATACGGGTGGACAGATGATGGTTTGACCATCGATGGATATTATGTCTTGACAAAGAACTATAAACTCTTGTATAATCTTGAGGAGCAATGCATTGCGTTGCAAGAACGTAGCGGAATGTAGCTCAGTTTGGTAGAGCACTCGCTTTGGGAGCGAGATGTCGCAGGTTCGAATCCTGTCATTCCGATTGGTAACTTACCAACATTATTTCTAATCATGCAAATTTTTCTAGACACTGCCGATTACAATGCTATCGCTGAACGTTATGCGACTGGTCTTGTCTCTGGTATCACGACCAATCCTACACTAGTTCGTAAGTCTGGTGTAGACTATTACGATTTTATCCGTACACTTTCAAGAGACTTTGCTTTTGAAAGTATCTCTGCAGAGGTTGATGGAAAAAATGCTGATGAGATGATCGAGAATGCTCAACAGTATATCAAGATCGGTTCGGAAGTTACCATCAAACTCCCTCTTACTAAGGAGGGTCTTATCGCATGTAAGATCCTCTCTGAAGAGGGAGTAAAAACAAATGTTACTCTCTGCTTCTCTGTAGCACAGGCAGTCATGACTGCTGTAGCAGGTGCCACATACATCTCACCTTTTGTGGGACGCATGAACGATAACTCTTTTAGTGGTGTCGAATTGGTACGTGCTATTGGTGGTCTATATAGTGCCAAGCGAGTGGAAACTAAGGTTCTTGCCGCTAGTCTCCGTGACGTTCATCACGTCTCTCGCTGCCTTTTGTATGGTGCTGATGTAGTCACTCTGCCTACCTCAGTATTTGACAAGATGTATAATCATGTCCTGACTGATGCAGGACTTGCTATTTTTGAAAAAGATTTCAAGGAGATCAATGGTTGAAGTTACAGTTGCTGACTTTGAGAAGAACTTCGATGCTTACTTAGATCGCATCGAAGCAGGCGAAGAGTTCCTTATTAGACAACCAGATGGTAAAGCAGTTGTTGCTGTGCCATATGGAGAACTGGAAGACCTAGCAGATGAAGTGGGTGAAGAAGAGTGGTATAATATGTTCAACAACCACGATGATGCTTCATGATTGAATCAATACTAAAGAATGAACTCTACATGGGTTACATCTTTGGTATCATGATCCTTGGAGGTTTTATCCGAGAGTATCATGCTTTAGAAGATGTGTATTCCCTTGCTAAGAAATACATTAAAGACAATCGAATACTTATTATGATCACCTCCCTGTTGGGTGGTGTTCTACCTATCCCAGGGCGTGTTGCTCTCTCAGCACCACTTCTTGATGCTATCGCACCAGCAGATAAAAAGAAACGATCTGCTTATGGTGTAATTGATTACCTATCTACCCATCACTATTACTGGTGGTCTCCCTTGGAGAAAACTGTTGTCCTTCCGATGGCAGTTATGGGAATTACATACTCAGCATGGTTGGGTATGATTGCTGTTCCTCTTATTATTACTGTAGGATATACATGGTGGTATATCTTCAGTAAAGTTGACCCTGATAGTTTGGATGTTCTCCAGAATGTTCGTGCTTTCAACTGGCAACGTGCTTTGAGAGGATGGGCTCCACTGATTGCTACTATTATTCTACTGCTGAATACTGGTAAAGATGGAGCACTCTTCTTCTTCCCCTGGTTTGGTGCGATGTGTGCTTACTACAGCATCATCTACAAAGATTGGAAGTGGGGTCGCTGGATCGATGGTAAGTTTGCTATCGTTGCTACGATCGTCCTTGCTTTTGGTGGCGTCGTTGGACAACTCAACGGACCTATCAAAGCATACTTGACAAGCGCACCTCCTGGTGCTATTATTCCTGCATCCCTGGTGGCGGCAGTCGCTGCTTTCATCATGGGTTCATCTGGTAAGTATGCTGGCATGGCATCCATCCTTATTAAGGTCTTCGGTCCTCAATATCTGGTGTGGTTCCTTGCTACTGAATATGCTGGTTACCTCTTGTCACCAGCTCACAAGTGCCTTATGATTGGGCAGCAATACTTCGGCACCCCAATCCGTAAATACTACAAGGTCATTGGCGGATTGTGTGCTATACTGGTTGCATACGCAGGTCTCACTACCTTTCTTCTATGACAAAACCCACTGTTATCCTTGAACGTGCCCCTTACCGCTACGTTCAGTGCGGTTTGCTAGAAATCAACGGCAAACCCGACTATCGTATTCAAAAGTTCAACGAGTGGACCAAGCGTTATACAGACATGTATTTCCTTGACAATCAAATGCAACTGGATACCTGCCTTGAGGATCCAGAGTATACCAAGTGGTTAGATCCCGACCCTGAAGTGGGTGCTTATCGTAAATTTGACTGAGGTAGTATGAGTATTACAAATCATCTAGAGACTGCTGAAGAGGCAGTCCGTCAAGCACTCATCAATGCTCTCGCTGAGGGTGATGATCATTGGTTGAGTGAGTTGTTTGATCTTCTGAATCAAACAAGTGGTCTGCGAAAGAAAGTTTCTAATACTATTCGTTTCACAGATAACCAAACACAGTGGGCAAAAGACTGGAGTGAATACAACTTCAATCTTACATCTGATTATCTCAACCGTCCTGGTGGAGATCTAGATGCAATGGACAACATTGATTTTGGTGGAAACATTAGCATCAATACTGATAGTCCAGATGTAATCTCCTTTGGGGATTACCAGTCCCGAGAAGACTAAAAACTCGCTCTGGTCGGGATGGGTTTTACGACCCCTCGGGTTTCTTACTTCCTAAAAGTAAGTGGTGCGGATGGGAATACTCCCGCCTGGTTTCTTGCTTCCAGTCAAAGAGCAAGTGGTGGATCCAAATGACCCCTTCCGTGTGGTTGATTTCTCATTTCTCAACTGAATAAAAAATGAGTGGCGTGCATGTGTCCTGGGAGATTGACCTCTCCCATTTCCTGCGGAGTTAGTTCAGTGGTAGAACGCTATCCTTCCAAGTTAGATGTCGTCGGTTCGAATCCGATACTCCGCTTACCATTTTATAAATACTTCTAGCTCAGAGAACTGTCTTCAGGACTAGAAGTATGTCAAAAATTCTTGCGAATCAGATCGCTAATTATGGAGATGATGCTCCAATTGAATTAAAAGAAGGTCTGAACATTCCTGCTGGTAAACCAATTCAGGCAGCAGGTGCTTCTGGAACTGCTGGACAAATTCTGAGCTCAACTGGTACTACTGTAGAGTGGATTGATAACTTTAGTGGTAGTTATAACGATCTATCTGACACACCTACCATTCCAGCAGCACAAGTCAGAGCAGATTGGAATGCTGTTGGATCTATTGCTGAGATTCTAAACAAACCAATTGTTCCTCCAGTCCCAAGTGTAACTGTAAACGCTCCTGGAACTGCTAATCTAACGTATGCTTCATTGAATGGTGAGTTTACATATACTCCACCCGACCTTTCTAGTTATCTAACAGCAGAAGTAGACACTTTAGACACTGTAACTGGCAGAGGTGCTACTACTGCCAACTCTATTGATGTTGGCGGATTGAATGTTGGTGATAATATTTCCATTACCAGCTCACCTCATGGACAAATACAATTCCGAGCAGATAGTAATGGATCTGATCAGGGACGTATTCAAGGTGTAGAAGCTAACTTGAGCATAACCCCTGGTACAACGGGACATGTTAGTATTGGTACTTACTCGATTTTTTATCCTGATGGCAATGTAATTCTGAATCTTGGTGGGCAATCGGGAACAACACAATTCAATAATGGATTCTCTGTGACTGGTGGATCTATCAGTGGTATTGACATTGAGGATCTAGATAATGTTGATATCACTGCTGGTCTTTCAGATCAACAAGTTCTCAAGTGGGATGCTGCTTCATCATCTTGGAAGCCTGCTAATGACTTAGTTGGTGGAGCACAAGGCATTCAGTTTGTAGATCTTTCTGTTTCTACAGCACCTGCTGGTTCAGCAGCACTATCATACAATAATACAAATGGTGTCTTTACATATACACCACCAGACCTATCAGGATACGCTACAACTGCTGCTGTTGCCAACGCTGCTAATTGGAACACTGCCTACAGTTGGGGAGACCATGCTGCTGAGGGATATCTAACAGCATATACTGAGACTGATCCTGTATTCACTGCTTCCGCTGCTGCTGGCATTACTACAGCAAAAATCAATCAGTGGGACACTGCTTATAGTTGGGGAAATCATGCTAGTGGCGGATATCTAACCATTGAAACTGATCCAGTATTCAGTGCTTCTGTTGCTGCTGGTATTAGTGGTGCTGAGGTAGCAAACTGGAACACTGCTTATGGTTGGGGAGATCATGGAACACAAGGATATCTAACATCGACTGGTTCTATCAATACTCACACTGATGTAACGATTACAACACCAGTTAGTGGTGAGGTTCTTTCTTACAATGGATCGCAGTGGGTAAATACAAACGCTGCTTCTATTGCTAACGCAACCATCTCTGACACTGCTCCTGGTTCTCCTACTGCTGGAGATCTATGGTGGGAGAGCGACAAAGGACGCCTCAAGATTTACTACAACGATACTGATAGTAGTCAGTGGGTTGACGCATCGCCACCACTAGCACAGCCAAATGTTCCTGTTGCTGCTGGATACATCACACTAAATGGAACTTCTCCAACGTGGTCTGGAACTACTGGATACACAGTAACTGGAGCACAACCTGGAGGTGGTGGAACTGATTATGAAATCACTCTGACATTCCCAACAGCATACTCAGCAAGAACAGATTACATTGTTCAGGTTACTTTTGATGGAACTAATTATGTTGCTCAAAATGGAGCACAAATTGCTGTTGCTAGAGGAACTGCTAGTGTTGTATTCACTCCAAGAAGATGGGATGAGCAACCACTAGGTACTGGTGAAATCATGGTTACAATTACCAACCTCTAAATAAAACTGGAAGGAGCATCTTAAGAAATGGCAATCAATTTTCCCTCAACAGCAGGGCAGGCAACTGACGGAACTTTTACATATGTAGCAGCAGGTATTACCTACTCGTGGAATGGTGAGAGTTGGACTGCTGCTGGTAGTGGTGCTACTGCTACTGACCTAACAGTTTTTAGTGTTACTAATGCTGCTGCTTCTGGTGGTGGATCACTGGCATATAATAGTAACACTGGTGATTTTACATTTACTCCTCCAAACCTTAGTGGATATCTAACGTCTGTTGGTGTTATCAATAATCACACTGATGTCAACATCACAAACATTGCTGATCAGCAACTACTAAGATACAGCAGTTTCTCTGGTGACTGGGAGAATTGGACGCCAAACTATTTGACAGCAGAAACTGATCCTGTATTTGCTGCTTCTGATGCTGCTGCTGTCACTGCTGCTAAGATTACTAACTGGGATACAGCGTTTGGATGGGGCAATCATGCTTCTGCTGGATATCTAACCACTATGCCATCAAGAACTACAGCACAGGTTACGACAGCATCGCTTCTAAGCACAGGCGAAGCGAATGTTTCTATCACAACTCCGCCAACTTATGCGCTTCTGAAGATTCAGACATCTCATGCTGCTTGGGTAACTCTTTATACTGATACTACAAGCAGAACTAATGATGCTTCTAGAACTGAGACAACCGATCCACTCCCTGGTTCTGGTGTAATTGCTGAAGTTATTACTGGAGGAGCAGTAACACAGTTGATTTCTCCTGGAACGATTGGTTATAACTCTGCTGGCACTGGAACAACCTATGCTAAGATTGTGAATAAGAGTGGAGGAACTGCTAGCATTACGGTAACACTAACATACGTTCAACTAGAGGGTTGATATGGATAAGGAATACGTTGTAACGCTTCACAGGAAAGAAGACCTGGAGCAGTTTTACAATGAAATGAAACTTACCAATTTTCCTTTGGTAATGAAGCGTCCTCTTAGTAGGAACACCCACTACATGATGACAGAGGAACAGGCAGAACAACTGCGTCAAGATCCTAGAGTGTGGGGAGTTGAAGCATTAGATAGCTTCAAGATTGCTAGGCAAGCAGTAAACAATGAACCTTATGTAAAGACAGGAAATTTTTGGAAAGATGATACTATAGCACCAGCAACTGTATCATCTAATGATTTTCAATGGGGTCATATTCATTGCGCTGGTAACCAAGCACAGAGAGGTAAAGGTCAGTTTGGACCTATCAGCTCTGGTGGAACTTATGAAAGTGTCAGTGATGCTGTCGAAGTATTCAATAATGGACGCCATGTAGATGTAGTCATTGTTGATGATCCAGTATCATATGATAGCGAAGAGTGGTATAGTCCAACAACTAATCAGACAAGGTTTGTTCAGTATCAATGGTTTACTGAGTTGAATACTGCTGTTGGATCTATCGACGATGATGGTCAGACATTGCCAACAGGAACAATTACATACGGAGACAATGCTTCCACACCACAATATCATGGCAACCATGTAACAGGAACCACTGCTGGACAGCATTATGGTTGGGCAAGGGAGGCAAACATCTATAATATTGCGGTGACTGATTCTTGGCCATCGGGACAGCAGGTTGGTGCCTTACTTATCTTTGATTACTTGAGAGCATTCCATCTCAACAAAGCGATCAATCCAGAGACAGGATTTAGAAACCCCACTGTAACCAATCATAGTTATGGTGGTATTATTAATATGAATACACCAACGGAAACCTTACAATTTGGTGACCTTACTGAAGTATATTATCAAGGAACGGTATATAATGCTGGCAATCCTGGTCCTTCTGGATGGACTGAAGCAGGCGTTGAAGCAGATTTTGGTGTCAGGTTTGGTGTCTCAAGTTACCCATCATATAGTGCTGCTGTTGCTGCTGATGTACAAGATGCTATTGAAGATGGTGTTGTAGTTATTGGCGCTGCTGGCAATGAGAACTTACTGATGGCAGAGGTTGGTGATTTGAATTGGAATAATATTCTTAATGTAAACAACGGAAATCAAGTTTTCTATTACAACAGAGGCGCTTGGCCAAATACTCCTGACAGTGGTGCTATCAACGTTGGTGCTCTAAGTAAACAAGCGGACTTCAGAAGATCTACATACACAAACTTTGGTCCTGCTATTGATGTCTTTGCTCCTGGTGATAACATTCTTTCTGCGTATGGAAATACTGGACTGAATGATAGTAAGTATCCTGCTGGAAATTATTTTTATCCTATCAATGGAACTAGTATGGCATCACCTCAGGTGTGTGGTGTTGCTGCTATCCTTGCTAGTGGTAAAGAAAGATTTACAAATGCTGATGTCCTAGGATTCCTGAATAAAAAATCCATCTATGGTGACATGACATTTGACGTTGCTGGTGGTGGATTGGATGATAACTCATGTCGCCAAGGTAGTCCAAACAAGTATCTACATGTAGAGAATCCTAGAGAGATTGTTGGATATGTTGCTGAGGTAGTTGGTGAGAGAACATCTGGCATGACTTTCCCTAGACCGAGGATGTATCACCAGGCATAAATAAACCTGAGCACTAGTATCCATTTGGTTGAGTTAGATGGCTGATCGTTTTCCACTTATCGTCAATGCTGTTTCTCTAAAGATTGA
>Ga0255776_10006043_pt1 | contig 12432 bp, 9 predicted proteins | sample 071ome_19_FD_179974 | JGI IMG/M metagenome (GOLD analysis project Ga0255776, IMG submission 179974) | Coastal salt marsh microbial communities from the Groves Creek Marsh, Skidaway Island, Georgia - 071413AT metaG (version 2) | ecosystem: Environmental > Aquatic > Marine > Intertidal zone > Salt...
TGTTTTGTCGAAATTATTTTCGAAACTTTTGTAAAGGGTCGAATGCATGCAAACTAGCTTTTTAAAGCCAAAAATTATTGATGTTCGCTCAACCGGTGTAGGGCAAGCCAGAGTGGTAATGGAGCCTTTTGAGAGAGGTTATGGGCACACGCTTGGAAACGCATTGCGGAGGGTATTGCTTTCTTCAATGCCAGGGTTCGCTCCTACTGAAGCCAAAATAGATGGTGTATTGCACGAGTATTCCTCCATAGACGGAGTGCAGGAAGATGTGGTGGATATACTTCTCAACCTCAAGGGGCTTGTTCTTAAGTTACACAACCGTGACCAAATCACGTTGTCCCTATCGAAGGAGGGTGAAGGAATTGTTACTGCGGCTGACATCGAGAGTAACCATGATGTAGAGATCTTAAATCCGGATCATGTGATAGCTCACCTCGCCCCAGGCGGAAAGCTAAGCATGGAAATCAAAGTAGAGGGTGGTCGAGGATACGTTCCCTCCAATACAAGAAATTTGGATGGTGATGATAGTAGAACTATTGGAAGCCTTATGCTTGATTCATCTTTTAGTCCTGTTAAAAAGGTCAGTTACGCCGTCGAGAGTGCTCGAGTCGAGCAGAGAACCGATTTGGACAAGTTGATTGTGGACATTGAGACCAATGGAGTTGTAGAGCCAGAGGAGGCTATAAGATTCGCTGCTCGAGTTTTGATGGAACAACTCGCAAGCTTTGCTGACTTGCAGGGTATGGAGGAAGAAACAGTTACTCCGGAAAAGCCGCAAGTAGATCCAGCGCTTCTCAGGCCAGTTGATGATCTCGAACTTACGGTCCGCTCAGCAAATTGTCTGAAAGCGGAGAGTATTTATTTTATTGGCGATTTAATTCAACGATCAGAAGGTGAATTATTAAAAACACCTAATTTAGGCAGGAAATCCTTGAATGAAATTAAGGATGTACTAGCTTCGAGGGGTTTGAGCCTTGGAATGAAGGTGGAAAATTGGAATTCATCTCTGTCCGAAACAAATTAAAATATTCGACTTTGTTTAGGTAAGGAAAAAAGGAAATTGTAATGCGTCATCGCCTTGGACTTAGAAAGCTTAACCGTACTAGCTCTCATAGGGAGGCTATGTTACGTAATATGACAAATTCTTTACTTCGCCATGAGGTAATTAAAACGACATTACCTAAGGCGAAGGAATTGAGACGTGTTGCTGAAAGGATCATTACGCTTGGAAAAAAAGCCAGTGTTGCTAACCGCCGCTTAGCTTTTTCTAGGCTTCGCGACCGCGAGATGGTCGTTAAGCTTTTTGATGAATTAGGGCCACGCTACGCTGCTAGAAATGGTGGTTACTTACGAATATTAAAGAATGGTTTTCGGCAAGGGGATAATGCTCCTATGGCTTATATTGAGCTTATGGATCGGCCTGAGCCTGCCCCGGTCGCTGAAACCAAGGATGATTCTGAATAGTAGATTTTCGATAGACCATTTTAAAAAACCGGCTTCTAGCCGGTTTTTTTCTGTCCAGTTGGTCGATAGCTTCGCCCTGTCCTCAGTGCCTGCGCAGTATGACCTGATCCCCTCTTAAGTAGCTGGGAGGGGGTTCCTTGTTCAACAACCGAGCCACCACCAAGGCCTCCCTCTGGGCCCATATCAATAATCCAGTCAGATCTGGAAATTAGATCCAGGTTATGTTCAATGACTATTATCGAATTTCCTCGATCTCTCAGTTTGACTAAAACTTTTATCAACCATGAGACATCATGGAAATGAAGGCCAGTCGTTGGTTCATCTAAAATATAAACGGTTTCTCCGCCCCCCCGTTTTGAAAGCTCCGCGGAAAGCTTCACTCTTTGCGCTTCTCCTCCCGACAGCGTTATCGCACTTTGTCCTAGTTTAATGTAACCTAGTCCCACCTCTTCAAGAATATCCAACTTCTTTTTGATCGAGGGGATTGACTTAAAGAACTCTGCAGCACCAGTTACGGTGAGATCCAGTACTTCTGAAATGTTCTTTCCGTGGTAGGTTATCTCCAGCGTCTCTTGGTTGTAGCGACTCCCTTTGCAAGTCTCGCAGGTCACATAAACGTCGGGAAGAAAATGCAGCTCGATTTTTATGCTGCCATCTCCCTGACAGGCTTCACAACGCCCGCCTTTGACATTGAAAGAAAATCTCCCGGGCGTATAGCCTCGTTCTTTGGACAATCGTGTTGAGGAGAATAGGTCTCGTATCGCGGAGAATACCCCCGTGTATGTAGCTGGATTAGAGCGTGGTGTTTTCCCAATCGGGCTCTGATCGATTGTCACCAAATACTTGATGCCATCTGGTATTTCTAAATTGTCGAAGGGTTCCGCTAGCTGTTTGACCCCTCTCAAATCTTGAGTGATAGCAGGCGCTAATGTTCGATTAATTAGCGTTGATTTTCCTGATCCAGATACTCCTGTGATAGCAACCATTAATCCAAGAGGGATTTTTATGTCGACATTTTTTAAGTTATTCCCTCGAGCGCCCACAAGGCTCATGAATTTTGTTAAGGGCCCCACTTCTAACTGCTTATGGGGCGGTATTGCTGCTTGCCCGTTTAAAAATTTTCCGGTGATCGAGGCCGAGCTGTTGGTGATATCCTCGACTGATCCTTGGGCAATAATTTCTCCGCCTTGTTCTCCTGCCCCCGGCCCCATATCTATGATGTAGTCTGCTTCGGATATCGTTTCCTCATCGTGCTCTACTACGATCACAGTATTTTTGAGTTTTTGTAATTGTCGAAGTGAATCGAGAAGTTTTCGGTTGTCTCTTTGGTGAAGTCCGATAGAGGGCTCATCTAAAACGTAGGTTACTCCCGTGAGTCCTGAACCAATCTGTGATGCAAGCCTAATGCGCTGGCTCTCCCCGCCTGAAAGAGTTTCTGAAGATCGAGAGAGTGTTAGGTAACCCAACCCAACCTCTACTAGAAAACTAAGTCTTTTTATAATTTCTCGAGTGACTCTATCCGAAACTATTTGGTATTGCGAGATCGGTTTTAAATGTTTGAAGAAGTCTAAACAGTCCTCTAAAGTTAAATCGCAAACATGCGCTATGTTTCGATCTCCCACAAAGATGTTCAACGCCTCAGCTTTGAGTCGAGTGCCCGCACAGGATGGACATTGCTTCAGACTGATGTATTTTTTTAATTCCTCTTTGACAATTTGTTCCTTGGTCTGGCTGTATCGGCGCTGGAAGTTGGGGACGACCCCCTCGAAGCTATGTATTTTTTTTATTGTCGCCCCGCCTCTGCTAGCGTAATTGAAATTAATTTTTTCTGATCCAGAGCCATGAAGAATAATTTCTTGTATTCGGGTATTTAGTTCCTCGAAGGGTTTCTCTAATTCGAACTGATAGTGTTTTGCCAAGTCTTGGAGCACCTGATAGAAGAAGCTATTCTTTCTATCCCATCCCGGTATTGCTCCTGCGGCAAGAGATAATTCTGGATGTAGTATGATTTTTTCTTTATCAAACAGGTCCAACTTCCCAAGACCGTTGCAAGTCTCGCATGCTCCCATAGGGTTGTTAAACGAAAACATCCTTGGCTCTACGTCGTCTATCGCGTAATCGCACTGAGAGCAGGAAAATATGGACGAGAGGGTAACTTCAGTTTCGTTCTCTAATGATGCGAATGTCACTTGGTTATTCGCTTGACCTAATGCCGTTTCAATTGACTCACACATCCTTTGTCGAGAGCTAGATGATGCTTTTAGTCTATCAACTACTATGTCTAACTTTTGGATGTTACTCCCAAGGTTTGTGAGATTGTCGTCAAGATCGACATACTTTCCGTCGCAGCGCATCCTAAAAAATCCGCGACTCTTTAGATGATCGATCTTGTCGCCTAACGTTTTCTTATGAGCAAGCCTGATAGGGGCAAGGACTGCTATTCGTTGGTCAGTATAAGAGTCAATAATTTCATCAGCCATATTTCCTACTGAAAAGGCTTTGAGAGGAGTTTTATGCTCTGGGCACCGCACTTCACCTGTTCTCGAGTAGAGTAACCTCAGGTAATCATGTATCTCCGTCGTGGTTCCTACTGTTGATCTTGGGTTTTGATTTCGTGTTTTTTGATCAATTGCGATTGATGGGGATAATCCTTCAATTAAATCGACATCTGGTTTTTCAAGAACTTCTAAGAATTGACGTGCATAGGTAGAAAGTGATTCCACATAGCGTCTTTGTCCCTCTGCGAATATCGTGTCGAACGCGAGTGAGGATTTTCCAGAACCCGATAATCCAGTGATGACGATGAACTTCCCTTTTGGGATATCAAGGTCAATATTCTTTAAATTATGCGTGCGAGCGCCTCTGATGCTGATCACGTCGTTCTCAATCTTCGGTTCGCTTTGCTTCGTGTCCATAAGTAACTCAGAATTTTATGGGTAACCTGGTACTATACCTCACTTGTTATTTGCTGAACCCCTTGTAACCCGCAAATCTCCATATGAAGAGCACTGCTTTTACTCCGCAAGAGCGCATCACTAGTATTTCCCTTGCTGGCGTCTTCAGTTTGCGAATGTTTGGTATGTTCGTCGTGCTCCCCGTGCTATCCCTCTATGTCGGCTCCTTTGATCAGGTGGATGGCTTATCTGTCGGTTTTGCGATTGGCATCTACGGGCTTACCCAAGCGATTTTTCAAGTCCCCTTTGGCAGGTTGTCAGATTCCTGGGGAAGGAAAAATACTATTTACGTCGGATTGATTATTTTTGCAGTAGGTAGCGTGATCGCAGCGCTTGCATCTAACGCGCTTGTGCTTTGTCTTGGTAGGGCCGTGCAAGGGGCGGGGGCAATCTCCTCTGTAGTTATAGCGCTTAATGCTGACTTAACCAGAGATGTAGTTCGTACGAAGTCCATGGCAATCATTGGTATTGCAATAGGTATTACCTTCATGGTCTCGATCGTTCTCGGCCCACTTCTTGGGGCCTTGATTGGAGTTCGGGGCATATTCATCCTCACGGCGGTTCTGACAGTTTTTGCTGGATTCGTCATAAGGATGTATGTACCTGATCCCCCCGCTCAGATTGCGGCAAATCCCTCGAGCCGCGCGTTGCTTTCGAGCGTTTTAAAAAACCCACAATTAAATCGACTGAATTTCGGAATTTTCTCTTTGCACGGAATACTGATGGCCACGTTTGTTGTGGTTCCTTTTCAGTTAAGGTTACTAATTGATGAGCCCAATACTTGGGCGGTTTATTTTTTCGTGATGCTCGCGAGTGTCTTGGTTATGTTCCCGCTCATGCTCTTATCAGAGAGGAAAGGGAAATCGAAAGAGGCTTTTTTGATATCCATTTGCTCGATAGCCCTCGCTTGTCTCGCACTATATATATTTCGAACAGATCTTTGGGTTTTCGGCATTTGCTTAGTGCTTTTTTTCGCGGGTTTTAATCTGCTCGAGGCGACACTCCCGTCGCTTGTATCAAAAATCGCTGACGCTAGATCGAAAGGGACTGCGCTCGGTGTTTACAGTTCCAGTCAATACATTGGAACTTTTCTAGGTGGCGCAACTGGCGGGTTGATCTTGGACGCGTTCGGAAACAAGGGAGTATTTTTATTCTGTGGACTTTGGGCAGGCATTTGGATTGTTATTGCTGTGGGATCGGTATTTCCGGGGAGGGAATTTCCCGGAGACGAGGCGTCCAAGGAGAATGCGCACCGATAGGCTATAGTTGTGTTTGTAGCGACTAATTTTGCCAGTCAAGCTAACATTAATCTGGTTTAATTTTATATTTAGGAGAAGATCGTGGCCTCTGTTAATAAAGTGATATTGGTTGGTAACCTAGGAAGGGATCCTGAGGTTAGGTATATGCCCAGCGGAGATGCCATGGTCAACCTCAGTATCGCGACTGCTGAAAACTGGAAAGACAAAAATGGGGATCGCCAAGAAAAAACCGAATGGCACCGCGTAGTCATGTTTGGGAGACTGGCTGAAATTGCCGGTGAGTACTTGAAAAAAGGTTCACAAGCATACATCGAAGGCAGATTACAAACGAGAAAGTGGACCGACAAAGAAGGACAAGAAAAATATACAACCGAGATTGTGGCAGATCGTATGCAAATGCTAGGCGGCCGATCTGGCTCTTCTGGTGGTGGAGGTAACTCCGGAGATAATTCTGCTGAGAGTTTTAGCGGGGGTATAGACGATCTTGAGGATGATATACCCTTCTAAACGCAGGTTGCGGGTGTCAGTCTAATGTCGAGTGTTGGTAGGGACAGGTTCGTTATTCACGGCATGACCTGTGGAGGGTGTGTTGCCTCTGTAAAGGCCAAGCTAGAAGCAATCGTTGCTTCCGCGGAGGTTACTCTCGATCCGCCAGAGGTCACCGTTCCGGCCGGTGTGACCTCTCTAGAAGAGCTGCAGGCAGCTCTTCAAAATACTCGATATCGCTTGCAACGAGACTTATCGGAAATGGAAAGCCGTTTTTCGGTTCGTGATTGGTTCCAAACTTATCGTCCGCTTTTACTGATTGTTTCATTCATTTTGGGTTCGAGTTTGCTCGTACAACTCCCGAGTGGAGAGATCTCCAGCAGCGAGACGATGAGATATTTTATGGCTGGATTTTTTTTGGTTTTCTCGTTCTTTAAGTTATTAGATGTTCGCAGTTTTGCGGATGCGTATGCTAGTTATGATTTGTTAGCTGGCCGAACGAGACTTTGGGGTTTAATTTACCCGTTTATTGAACTGGCGCTAGGTATTGCCTACCTGGTAAATATATTTCCTTTTGTGGTCAATTCCGTCACATTGATTGTGATGACATTCTCGGCAATTGGTGTGCTTAGGGCAGTCCTATCGAAACAGATAATTCGTTGTGCATGCTTGGGGACCGTGTTTCAGCTACCCATGTCTACTGTAACGATTATTGAGGATACGGGGATGGCCGTTATGGCCGCGTTAGCCCTGTTTATGATTTAGCGTTTTTCCTGATCAAAAATCGGAAGACCTCGGAACCTTCGTCGCACAGTAAAAGTTCATGGCCGGTTTGACGGCAAAATGCGTTAAAGTCGGGCACAGATCCTGGGTCAGTAGCAAAAATTTCTAAAACTTCCCCTACGTGCATATCGTTGAGGGATTTCTTTGTCTTCAAGATCGGGAGAGGGCAGTTAAGTCCCTTGACGTCTAGGGAGACATTAATCGGGGTTTCTGATGTTTCCGTCATGCTGGTATGCTTTTCGTCAATTTTCTAATACCTGTCAGATTATAGCCCTATTGTTTGATCGTCTCGGTTCGGTGAGGATCTTAGGGTTATGTCTGTCAGTCACTGGTGTTAATATTCTAGTTCGCGCGACAAAATGTTGTTGTTTCGTAGTAACTGGATTTTTTGGGGGTAGGGATGAAGCTTAGAGACGTCGAGCTCGGGGATAAGTACACCGTCGAGAATGGAAGAATATTCCTCAATGGAACTCAAGCGCTCGTCCGCCTACCGATTATGCAGCATCTCAGGGATGCTAGGAAGGGAATCAAAACTGCCGGATATATATCTGGTTATCGAGGTAGTCCACTCGGTCAGTTCGATCAACAGTTGTGGATCGCAAAAAAACACCTAGCGAAAAATCACATTGTGTTCCAGCCGGGGGTCAATGAGGATATTGCTGCCACAGCCCTCTGGGGAACACAGCAAGTTGGTATGCATGGGAAACCTAAGTACGATGGTGTGTTCGGTATCTGGTATGGAAAAGGGCCAGGCGTCGATCGAACTGGTGACGTATTTAGACATGCAAATCTAGCTGGTACTCACCCGAATGGTGGTGTCCTTGTGTTAATGGGTGATGATCACACTTGTGAATCTTCTACGACTGCTCATCAAAGTGAATACGCGTTAGTCGATGCAATGATCCCAATACTAAATCCAGCAGGAGTGCAGGAGCTCCTTGACTACGGTTTAATTGGTTGGGACTTGTCTCGCTTTTCTGGAACGTGGGTAGGTTTGAAATGCATGAAGGATACGATTGATGCAAGCGCTACCGTAGATGTTGGTGAGGACAGGGTGCAAACAAAGATGCCTGGGGATTTCGCCTTGCCTGAGGGAGGATTGAACTTCCGGTTTCCAGATGCTCCGCTTGATCAGGAGGAGCGTTTACATAAACACAAGATCGCGGCCGTGCAGGCGTTCGCGCGAGAAAACGCTATCGATAAGGTTGTGCTCGAAGCGGAAAATCCTCGCATCGGAATTATTAGTTGTGGAAAATCGTATTTAGATGTCCAGCAAGCGATGCATTACTTGCGCTTGAGCGAGGAGCGAGCGAAGAAGATTGGCCTAACAATCTACAAAGTTGGAATGACTTGGCCTCTTGAGCCGACCGGCATTCAGCGTTTTGCTCAGGGTTTGGATTTGCTCATCGTCGTGGAGGAGAAAAGAGGTTTGGTAGAGTCTCAAGTCAAAGAGATTCTTTATGGAACAGTGGGTGCGCCGAGAGTTATTGGGAAGCGCGATGAAAGTGGAGAGATATTGTTTCGTTCGAACGCTGCGCTTAGTCCCAGCGAGATTGCACTCGAAATTGGAAATCGACTTTTACCTCTAACGGATGACGAGGCGCTGCGTGAGGCTGTTGAGGAAAGGCGAAGAATACACGAGCTTCCGATCAGTGCGCCCGCAATGGAGCGAACACCGTACTTTTGCTCTGGCTGCCCTCACAACACGGGAACGAAGGTCCCGGAGGGGTCGATCGCTTTATCTGGGATAGGGTGTCATTTCATGGCCCAATGGATGGATCGAAATACGGCTGGTTACACGCAGATGGGGGGAGAAGGTGGAAGTTGGATTGGAGAGCATCATTTCGTAGAGACAGACCACGTTTTCCAAAACATTGGAGATGGTACGTATTTTCATTCGGGATTATTGGCCCTTCGCGCTGCAGTCGCATCCGGGGCTAATATGACATATAAGATCCTGTTCAATGATGCGGTTGCAATGACCGGAGGACAGCATGTTGACGGTAACTTGACGGTTCCTCAGATCACGCGACAGGTCTCAGCCGAAGGGGCTAAGAGAGTTGTAGTTGTGACCGATGAGCCATGGAAGTACGGACCAGATGCTGGTTTTTCTGAGGGTGTGGAGGTTTTCCATAGGGATGATTACGACCGTGTACAAAAGAACATCAGAAGCGTTAAGGGTGTTTCCGTTATTGTCTATGATCAAACCTGCGGCTCTGAGAAGAGACGTAGAAGAAAGCGCGGTGAATTCCCAGATCCTGCAAAGCGAGCACTGATAAACGAATTGGTGTGTGAGGGTTGTGGGGACTGTGGAGTCCAATCCAATTGTGTTTCTGTCATCCCCAAAGAGACAGAGTTCGGTCGTAAAAGGGAAATTGATCAATCTGCTTGCAATAAAGATTTTTCCTGTGTCAAAGGCTTCTGCCCAAGTTTTGTGACCGTACATGGCGGGCAACTGCGCAAGGGAAAATCAGATCAGACGACGTCTGATACCGTTTTTTCTGCAGTCCCCGATCCGCGATTGCCAGATCTCGAGAGTCCTTATGGCATCCTCGTAAACGGCATTGGAGGAACTGGCGTTGTGACGATTGGAGCGATAGTCGGGATGGCCGCGCACTTAGAAGGAAAATCTTTTGCGGCGATGGATATGGCAGGGTTGGCTCAAAAAGGTGGTGCCGTCTGGAGCCATTTGCAAATATCCAAAGAGCAGGGGCAAATTCAGTCGTCGCGGCTTGGGGCTGGCGGTGCGTCTCTGATTATTGGGTGTGACTTTGTGACCACGGCAAGTGAGAAGACGCTTGAGCTCGGATTGAAGGGAAAGACTCGGGTGGTGGTGAATTTGCATGAGCAGATGACTGGAGGGTTTACGAGGAACAAAAATTTTCAGTTCCCCCGCCACGATCTCAAAAAAAATATCGAATCAAGAGTCGGGGAAGGTAGCGTGCGCTACATCAGTGCAACCGAGATAGCTACCCAATTAATGGGTAATTCAATTGCATCAAACATGTTCATGCTTGGGTTCTCTTACCAAGAGGGTCTGCTTCCAATTGGCCATGAGGCTATCAACAAGGCAATCGAGCTCAATGGAGCATCGGTTAAAATGAATCAAGAAGCATTCATGTGGGGTAGGAGAGCAAGTGTTGACATGAAGGCGGTTGAGCGCTTGGTAAAACTGGATGAGAGGCATCCAGATCGCGATGCTCCTGCGGAAAGCTTAGATGAAATTGTCGCTATAAGAGCAAGGTTTTTAACTGAGTATCAAAATCATCGCTACGCACAAAAATATACTAGCTTTATTGCTAAAGCCGTGGAGATCGAGCGATCGAGACCTCTAGTAAAAGGATTAGCAGAAATCGTTGCTCGTAATTACTTTAAATTACTTGCCTACAAAGATGAGTATGAGGTTGCTCGATTACATTCCCGAGCGGAGTTTTCGAAGAAGATTGATGCAATGTTTGAAGGAAAATATAGCGTTCGTTATCACCTTGCGCCGCCTTTGTTTTCAAAGCGTGATAAAGAAACAGGACATCTCATTAAATCTGAGTATGGAGGATGGGTGAGATATTTGTTTAAGCTAATTGCGAAATTAAAGTTCCTAAGGGGAAGTCCGCTGGATTTATTTGGATGGACTGCCGAGCGCAAAATGGAACGTAATCTCATTACAGAGTATGAGGAGATTTTCGCTGAAGTAACGAGCGAGCGGCATATCGACAATATTTCGCTTGTTAAGGAAATCATGGCATTCCCTGAGGAGATAAGAGGCTTTGGTCACGTCAAGGAAGATAATGTCGTTGCCGTCAAGAAAAAGCTAGATAAATTACTAACTGCGCTTCGATCACCTAATCTCTATCGCGAGGCAGCCTAATCAGAGCGGGTGCTAAAAAAAGTTTGGCCCAATGCCATCAAGGTCGTCGGTGATTATCGCATCCGCCCCTTGGTAAACTAGGTCAAGTGCCCTCTCTGAATCATTCACTCTAAGTGCTATGACATGTAGCATGTGCGAGTGAATTCTAGCAACAACATCTGGATTTATTAATTTCTCGTTAATAAGCACAGAAGAGCAAGTGAGATTCTGATTCTTTATATTTTTTTCATTTAGCTCAGAGTCCCAAACGATCGCTCTTGGAATGTCATGCGATGATCGCATGAGGGTCTCTAAGCAATCAAAATTACTGGTGGCGATAATTGGGTAGTTTTCTCCTGCGTCCCAGCTATTTTTAAATATTTCTACGACCGTTTCTGCCAGAGCAATTTCTTGTCCCATCTCGGGCTTTAACTCAAAGATTGGGTAAATATTGAGCTCTTGACAGACTTTTAAAGCTTGAAACAGGGTCGGTATACGTTCGCCAGAAAACTCGTTTCCAAACCAAATGCCGACATCTAAAGTGTTCATTTGGTCAAAAAATGTTTCGCTCACTATTCCGTGAGTCTGAGCAGTTCGATCCAGCGTCGGGTCGCACATGAGGACAGGTACGCCGTCGGCGGTAAATCGAACATCCAAGTGGATTCCAAAGAATCCGAGGTTGCGGGACCATTGGATACCTGCGAGCGTATTCTCAGGGGCGCTCTGCCCAGAACCACGATGACAAAAAATTCTAGGTGATTTCCACGACTCTAGTTGTGCTGGCATTCACTGATTATAAGTTAACCGTGAAATTTGTAAGTCTCGAGGGTTCGTATAATAAGGAAATGCATTGGCACGCAGTCCAAGAATAATCAAAAAATCCCTCCTTTTCGGGTATACTACGCCGCTCAAATGGAGTGATAAATGCCTATATACGAGTACCGTTGTACCTCCTGCGGCCACGAAGTGGAAGTGCTTAAAAAATTATCTGATAAGCCTTTGGTTTCTTGCCCAGAGTGTAAAGAGGACGCGCTTGCGAAATTAATAAGCGCAGCCGGTTTTCAGCTAAAAGGTAGTGGTTGGTATGTGACGGATTTTCGAGATAGTAAAAAGAAGTCGGGCGCGAGTGAGAACTCTTCGGGATCCGAGGGACAGTCAAATAGTGGCTCTGGAAAAGCTGAAACTTCTCAAGCGAAATCAGAACCCAGCAACACCTCAACCTCCTCTGCCCCGAGTAACGGCTCCTCCGCAACAGATACTCCAGCCGCCAATTAGTCGAGGCGGCCGGCCTTATGTTCTTTCTAAACCCTTAACTGAGAAATTAATGCGTACAGATTATTGCGGAAAAATTGATAGTTCACACCTAGAGCAGGTGGTCAACCTCTTTGGATGGGTTCATCGGCGCCGAGATCACGGGGGTGTAATATTTCTCGATGTGCGCGACAGGGAAGGAATCGTACAGGTCGTGTGTGATCCCGACAATGCTGAGGCTTTTTCGATCGGTGACCGAGTGCGTAACGAGTACGTCATCCGGGTGACTGGTTTAGTAAGACGGCGGCCTGAGGGTACTATCAATTCGTCTTTGATCAGTGGAGAGATAGAAATTCTCGCCAATGAACTTGAAATATTGAATGCTTCAGAG
>Ga0255776_10006058_pt1 | contig 12415 bp, 11 predicted proteins | sample 071ome_19_FD_179974 | JGI IMG/M metagenome (GOLD analysis project Ga0255776, IMG submission 179974) | Coastal salt marsh microbial communities from the Groves Creek Marsh, Skidaway Island, Georgia - 071413AT metaG (version 2) | ecosystem: Environmental > Aquatic > Marine > Intertidal zone >...
CTTACTGATAGACTCCTGATTACGAGATTCAAGCCGCTAGACCGCTGACTCCGATAACAACAAAAATAATAAGGAAGGCCCAATGGCAGAAAAAGACTACATTGCCATGTGGTACCACGCGCGCAAACCGTATGGCATCAATGACCTGATCCAATGGGGTTGGTACGACCCGGACAACCAGCACATCGACTGGCAAACCTGGCACCACGCCGATGCCGACGGCATGGCTGGCTTTGCAAATATCCTGCGTCCTATGGGCTATCCCTGCTCGCCGCTGCCGACCTGTAATGAGACCAGCGTTCCCGGTTGGCGAGAAATCAGCCGGGCCAAAAAAGAATTCCCGACCGAAGAAGGCGAAAAAACCGTTCGCTGGAAACAAACCTATGACTACGTCGATAACGACGCCTTTCTGCCCGAAGTCGCTTGCCTGACGGAAGAAGAAACCACCCGCCTGAACGCTTGGTGCAAAGCCAACAAGGTGAGCCCCGGTAATCTGGTGTACTCCGAGCTGAGCAACATCGTCGCGGCACGGTTGGTCGAAGGCAACGATCCTTTCTACTGGTTCTACCCCGTGAACGTGCGTGGTGCCACTGGTATCACCACCGAAAGCTTCAATCAGGTATCAGGCTTTTACATGCTGACCCAGCCTCATTCCACCGCGCAGGACTGGCAGGGGCAAATGCGCCAACGCTTTAAAGCCAAGCAACATTGGGGCAACTGGAAGCTGGCTAACATCGGTAAATGGGTTGGGTACACCGGCGTCAAAGTTATCTACCGCTTTACCAGCGGCAAGCAGTTTTACATGGGTAACTGTTCGAATCTGGGCTCATGGCCACTGCCGGGACAAGACAACCCGCCTAAGCCAAACAACCTTCGCCTGGCCGCTGTGGCGCCGGGGACCGCTAACTACCCGATTTCAGCCACCATGACGGAGTGGTACGGACAATTAACGCTGACCCTGAAAATGCATCCTTACATCTGCCCGGATCAGCAAACCGTACGCGACATCGCCGATGCCTGGCGTGCTGCACTACTGAACGCCATCGCCTGACATCATTTCCAAAACTTGAAACCTGGCCCGTCCGCCCATCGCGCCTTGTGATGGGAGGCACACGGGCCGCAACCCGAACTCCCAAACGTAGCAGCTGTGACTATCTTCGCAGTCTTGGCCGCACACTCCCGCCTAAGCTTTTCTGACAGCCAAACAATGGCATCACGCTTAGGAGTCCGACGTGGCCGAAAAAGATTACATCGCAATGTGGTTCAACGCCCGTCGACGCTACGGCGTTAGCGATACCGTTTATTGGGGCTGGTTTTACCCAGAAACGCGCGCCATTGACTGGAAATCCTGGCGACATGCCGATGCGGATGGGCTGGCCGGGCTGGCCATCGAAATGCGCAAACTTGGCTACCCATCAACGCCGTTACCCGTCTGCAACGAAACCGAAGTGCCCAGTTGGAAAGACATCAAAGCAGCGCGTCAGGCCTACCCCAGCGAAGAGTCACCCAAGACCATTCACTGGAAGCAAACGCACGAGCACCCGGCCGGTACTGAGTTTAAGCCTGAAGTCGCGGCGCTTAGCAAAGCCCAATCCGATGCCATCAAGGCGTATTGCAAAGAGCGACGAGTCAGCCACGGCAACATGATTTTCGCCGCCTTAAGCCGCGTGGTGTACCGGGAACTGATCGACGGCACAGCCCCCTTTTATTGGTTTTTTCCCGTCAACGTGCGCGGTGCCACAGGCATCCAGACAGAGAACTTCAATCAGGTTTCGGGCGTTAACATGCGCGTCACGCCCGACAGCACCGCCTCCGACTGGCAGGCGCAGATGCGCCAGCGCATGAAAGCCAAAGAACATTGGAGTATGTGGAAGCAAGCCTGCTTGTCGAAGTACCTCGGTGAATGGGGCACCGCCCTGGCTTATAAACTGACCAGCGGCAAACAGTTTTACGCAGGTAACTGCTCGAATCTGGGCAGCTGGCCCCTGCCTCACGCGGATAACCCGGGTGATCCCGGGGATGGTCGTTTACTGGTCGGCGCCTCACCCGGCACCGCCAACTACCCCATTTCCAGTAGCATGATCGAATGGTACGGAGCAATAGGTCTGACACTGAAGATGCACCCGAGCATCTGCAAGGATCAGGATATGGTGCTCAGATTGAGTGAAATGTGGAAAGACGAAGTGCTGCGGGAGAGCGGGCAACTCGAAGACCAGCGTCCGTCTGAAAATAGCAAAGCGCTCTGATAGAAGCAGCCCTTAATAGAAAAGCCCGCAAAAGCGGGCTTTTCATTAGCAGGCAGAGCAGACATTACTGCGCATTGCCGTAACGCTGCTGAAGCGCCTGAATACGTACATCCAGTGGCGGGTGCGTGGCAAACAACGCAGAGAACTTACCTTCACCGCGAATACCAAACGCCACCAGCTCACCTTGCAGTTCGCTTGGCTGCTCGTAGGTTTCTTTCAAGCGCATCAGCGCTGATGCCATCGCAGCAGGGCTCACCAGCTCGGCACCAGCCTGGTCGGCACGGAACTCACGACGACGGCTGAACCAGGCAACGATAGTTGAAGCCAGAATCCCCAGAATAATCTCAGAGACAATGGTCGCCACAAAGAAGCCAATTCCCGGGCCATTTTCATTTTTGAAGATCGCCTTATCCACGAAGTTACCGATGATGCGCGCGAAGAACATCACAAAGGCATTCACCACGCCCTGTATCAGCGCCAGCGTCACCATGTCGCCATTGGCGATGTGGCCAATCTCGTGCCCCAGTACGGCCTTCACTTCGTTTTTGTCCATGCGTTGCAACAGGCCAGTGGAAACAGCGACCAAGGCATCGTTTTTGTTCCAGCCCGTGGCGAAGGCGTTTGGTGCCTCAGAGTGGAAAATACCCACCTCAGGCATGCCGATGCCAGCTTTGTCTGCCAGTTCTTGCACCGTACTGACCAGCCATTGCTCACCCGCGTTGTGCGGCTGGTCAATGATCTGCACGCCCATGCTTCGCTTCGCCATCCACTTCGAGATCAGCAAAGACACAATGGAGCCAGCCATACCAAAAACCAGACAGAAAATAAGCAACGACTGCAGGTTCAGGTCCGTGCCGTTCTGCTGAAAATAACTGTCGACGCCTAACAGGCTCAGGGTCACGCTAGCAACCAGAATGACGGCCAGGTTCGTCGCCAGGAATAAGAATATGCGCAACATCAGGTGCTCTCCGGAATTAATTCTGTACGTATGATGCCTGAAATGGGGGGATGACTCCCCAAAATCAATACGCTGCCTGTGTAAAAAAACGTGATGCCGCTGAATCAGGACGCTATCATGCGCCCTACCCAGGGGGAGGCCACGGCCTGAGATGTGCTCTGCACGAACCCCGGAACCTGATCCGGTTAGTACCGGCGTAGGAATGGGACAGCAGAGTAACAACCACTCTGCATGACAATTCAGCGGTGCCGCGGCGCCCCTACGCAATGACCGGGTCTTTGTTTACCAGCACTCAAGGTTGACAGGAAGACCCATGAAATCACCTGCTATTCGCACCCCTCTGGCTCTGGCGATCCTCGCCGCCAGCACGCACGCCCTCGCCGAAGACGCGACCCTGACCCCAGTCACTGTCGAAGCCGATTTTCGTCAGACCAATGTTCAGGCCATCCCAGAAGCCGTGACGGTTGTCGGTAGCGATGACATCGACGCCCGCAACGCCGAGCACCTCGAACAGATTCTCAGCTTTGCCCCGAATGTGAACTTCTCCTCCGGCGCCTCGCGCGGTCGTTACTTCCAGATTCGCGGTATCGGTGAGCGCAGCCAGTTCATTGATCCGGTCAACCCATCGGTGGGTCTGGTGATTGATGGCATCGACATGACCGGATTAGGCGCCGCCGCCACCCTGTTCGATGTGAAGCAGGTGGAAATTCTGCGTGGCCCTCAGGGCACCCGCTTCGGCGCCAACGCGCTGGCCGGCATGATTAATATTCGCTCCAACGATCCGACCGCCGACACCCAAGGCTACGTATCGGCACGCGCGGGTAACTACGACAGCTACGGTCTGGGCGGCGCCATTGCCGGCAGTCTGAACGACGCTACGCAGGGCCGACTGGCAATTCAGCAGTACCAGTCCGATGGCTACATCGACAACACCCACCTCAACCGTGATGACACCAACGACATCGACGAACTCGTCGCGCGCGGCAAACTGGCCATCGAGATCGACGACAGCACCGATCTTGGCCTCACCTACCTGTTTGCTGATGTCGACAACGGCTACGACGCCTTCAGTCTCGACAATACCCGCGAGACTTTGTCCGACGAGCCGGGTGTCGATGCGCAGGAAACCCACGCCATCGCACTAAACCTCGACAAAGCACTGAGCAACGCGCTGCAACTTCAGGCCGACGTCACCTACAGCCAGTCAGACGTGGAATACAGCTACGACGAAGACTGGTCATTCGTGGGCATTGCACCGGGCTGGGAGTACAGCTCGTTCGACCAATACCTGCGCACCTACGATCGCCAGTCGGCGGATTTCCGCCTTCTGTCCGGCCCTGAAGGCCGCATCTTGAATAACAGCAGCGACTGGGTGGCGGGTATTTACGCCATGCAGCGCAACGAAGACCTGACCCGTAACTACACCTATCTGGCGGAGCCATTTGCCAGCCAGCTGGAAAGCAGCGCACTGGCTGTGTACGGCGAACTGACCAGCGACCTGTCCGACACGCAACGCCTGATCATCGGTGCGCGTGTTGAGAACTGGGAAAACACTTACGAAGACAGCAATGGTATCAGCGGCGCGACCGACGAAACCCTGGTCAGCGCCAAAATCACCATGGAAACACTGGTGTCCGACAACCACCTCGGCTACACCTCGCTGGCGCGTGGTTACAAGGCTGGTGGCATCAATACCGACCCGGACATTTCCGAAGAAAATCGTGAGTTCGACGCCGAGTTCAACTACACGCTGGAGATTGGCCTGAAATCGATGCTGGCCGACGACACGCTGCAAACGCGGGTTGCCGCCTTCTACATCGAGCGTATCGACCAGCAAGTGAAAAGCAGCTACGCCGTACTGGATGACAACGGTCAGCCAGTCTCGTTCCAGGATTACCTCGCGAATGCTGCCAAGGGCATTAACTACGGTCTGGAGTTAGAAGCGAGCTGGGATGTCTCAGAAGCCCTCACCTGGGATCTGAGCTACGGCTACCTGAACACTGAGTTTGTTGATTACACCTACGAAACCGACGGTGAGCAGTTCAGTAAGAATGGTCGCGAGCAGGCACATGCACCGAATCATTCTGCCGCCACGGCGGTCACCATTGCTATGGCAGATGCGTTGTCACTGCGTTTGGAGGCCGAGTACAAGGACGCCTTCTACTTTTCGGACAGCCATGACGAACGCTCATCAAGCTACAGCCTGATTCATGCGCAACTGGCGTACGAACAGGAAGACTACGCATTGACGTTGTATGGCCGTAACCTGACCGATGAAGACACTCAGGTTCGTGGCTTTGGTGGTTTCGGTAACGACCCTCGTAAGGAATACGCAGAAGAGCCTTACTACCAATACGGCGAGCCGCTGACCTTCGGCCTCGAAGGCAAGCTCTACTTCTGATGAGGTTACGGTGGGCGATGCCCACCCGACTTGCATATAAGGTGGCACCGCGCACCTGTGACTGCCTGAATGTCGGGGGCGCACCGCGCCCCTTAACGACGCCTACCTTTCATCCGGAGACCTTGTATGGAAATCTCGGTAGAAATCAGCAAATACCCACTCGCCGACGACTACATCCCGGCGATAAAAAGTTTTATCGATCGCCTGAATGCCATCAACGGCCTGACCGTCGTCACCAACACCATGAGCACTCAGGTGTTTGGTGATCACGACCTGGTGATGAATACCCTGCGTGATGAGATGAAGCTGAGCTGGGAGACCTACGGCAAAGCGATTTTTGCCTGTAAGTTTATCGGCGTGAATCTTGATCCGGCGCTGAAGCCGCACGGTTAAGACAGAACCACACGATTAATCCGGTGGGCAATGCCCACCCTGCACTGCAGAGTACGCCGGAAGTTAGCGCAATCCGATGATCAGCGGGCATCTGTGCCAAGGCAGGAGCTGTTCCATACAGCTCTCTGCATTTCCGCCATCCATGGCGGTCAGATGCACAGCTGAGCATACATGGATGTACTTGCTGCGTCCCGATGATTACTTATTGCGGTAACGACATAACTTTGAATTGAGGAGCCCCCATGCTCGACACCATTATTTCAGGCGCGATTGAATACGCGCAGACCATGAGCCACTGGGAAACCGCGGCAGTCGTGTTGGGTGTTGCCTATCTGGTGCTGGCCATGCGTCAGAGCCAGTGGTGTTGGTACGCGGCCTTTGGCAGCACGGCCATTTTCAGCTGGCTGTTCTTTGATGTGTCGCTGGTAATGGAATCGGCGCTCAATGTGTATTACCTCGCCATGGCGGTCTACGGCTGGATGGCATGGCGTAACGGTGCTGGCAATAAGCCTGACCTGCCAGTACAACGCTGGTGCCTGAAGAAGCACTCACTCGCCATTGGCGGTGTCGTCGGCATCAGTTTGCTCAGTGGCTGGCTACTCACCAACAATACCTCTGCCGCACTGCCATACCTTGATTCCTTCACGACCTGGGGCGCCGTACTGACCACCTGGATGGTCACCCGCAAAGTGCTGGAAAACTGGCTGTATTGGATAGTGATTGATGCCGTTGCTATTTATTTGTACATCGATCGCGGCCTGTACCTGACCGCCGTACTCATGGCCCTCTATGTGGTACTGGCCGTTGGCGGATTCTTTATGTGGCTCAGCGCCTATCGCGATACAAACGATAGCGACGGCACGTCGATCTCGGGCGCACAGGCGTGAGCCGTACGCTGGCCGACTGCCTGAATGATTACCGGGACTGGGGGCTGACCGACAAGCCCTCAATCATCCGTCGTTTGCCGGGCGGCCTGACCAACCACAATGTGTTGCTCTCCTGCGGCACCCAAACCTTGCTGCTGCGACTCAATAATCCCGCCGCCTCCCTGAATCTGCATCGCCCGACCGAACAAGCCCTGCACCAGCAGGCCGCGCAACTGGGCCTGACACCGCCAGCCTTGTATTGGGCTCCGGATCACAGCTATCTGGTGCGCCCCTACATTCCCGGACACTCGTTAGCCGAGCGCCGGTTACAAGCAAGCGACCTGCCCCTCATGGCAGAGATGCTCGCTCAAGTGCACAAGATGCCAGCACCGGCCAACACACCCGTTTGCGATACACGGGCAGCCTGTGCGCACTATCTGGCCCATGTGTCGGAGACGACAGCACCTCAACAGACTCTGCAGCGCAAGCAAGCCCTGGAGGCGGATCTGGCTGAGTTACCCGCCATGCCTGGCAACCACCAGCGTGTTTGCCACCTCGACCCGCTCTTGGCCAACTGGCTCAAAGCAGACGCCTCGCTAAGAAGCCAAGCAACGCCGCAGCGCCTCTGGTTGCTGGACTGGGAATACGCGGCATTGGCCCACCCGGCGTTAGATTACGCAGCCGTGGCCAGCGCATTGCCTGAGGAATTGCGCACCACATGGCAGTCACTATGCCCTGTCAGTGATGCAGAATTCAGCCTCGCCAGCCGTCATGTGGCCCTCCTTGACGCTTGCTGGCGACTGGCCCACTGAGATAAGTTTGTAACTCTTTGTTAAGGAATGTGACTGACTGACCAGCACGGCCTGTCTTTTCTGTCGTAAGGTAGTCATAAAGCGCCATATACAGCGCCGCCTAAGCAACCGATAATTGAACACCTGTTTGATATTACGAGTCTGGTTACTTTATGACGATGTCGATACGCCAATGCTACCAACTGCTGGGCCTGCCGGAAGGCAGCTCCAAAGCGGCTGTGCGCAGTGCTTATCAGCGTTTGGCGCAGGCATTCCACCCAGATCGTAATCCATCCTCTGGCGATGTCTTCAGTCAGATCTCGGCGGCGTATCAGACGCTGTGCCAGCACTTAGATGGCGTGGTCGATATCCCGGAATCGGTCACCACCAGCCAGCAGCAGGCCGATGCCAATCGCGAGTTACGCCGCGGCCGTCGCGGCACTCCCGGAGACCGACGCTTTGAAATCGTGCTGGAGTCCAGCTATCTTGGGACAAAGCTGCGGGAACGTATCTGACTGTTCAGTGCGGCCCTGCTTGCTCAATCACCATCACGCAACCTCGCTCGGCTAACCCTATCGGAGCGACCCCAGTCATGAGAAGGACCTGACGTCGTGACCGCTAGCCTACTGCCCGCGCTATTGATTGCTCTGATCGCCGTGCTCCCCGCGCATGGAGAGGCGGTTTCAGAACCTCAGAGCAATACAGAGCGCCTGCCCAGCAGCCTGATAGACGTCATCGCCGACGCACAACTGCAATCCACCCAGCCGCTTATCGATTACTGCCTGACACAAGACCCAAACCTGCAGACCCGCCTGCTCAGCAGTTACGAGCAATACCAGCACAAGGTCACTGAGGCCATGGCGCCATTGGTGAGTGAATATCGCCACGACCCCGACGTCGATAAATCGCCGGAAGAACTGCAGCAGATCCGCCGATCACTGAAACGCCAGGCCGAACGAAAAATCAGCGCGTTGAATGTACAGGACCCCAGCCGCTATTGCCGTTGGATGATTAAGCAGCTGGACGATATGTCGGTGGACACCTTTCGTGCCCAGATTCGTGAGGGCTATGAACTGATGAAGCGTCTGCCCTCAAGCAACTAAGCTGAGCAAGTAAGGTAAGCAAGGCAAGAAAGGATTAACCACCCGCCTGTGCGCGATGCCACAACAACCGATCACGGTACTCCTGCGGCTGTTTGCTGGCAGGCAAACGCTCGCCACGCTGCGCCGCGATGCGTGTTGCTAACAAACGACTTAGCCAGAAGCGTAATGCCGCCCCTCGCAATACCGTATTCCACATGCCAGCCTCAAACTCCGACAGCGGGCGGACACTTTGATATCCAATGAGAAGCGCCTCGAAGCACTTTGAATCTAGGCCGCTATCACCCAACCCACTGTCATCAGAAGCACACCAATCGTTGGCAACGATCGCCAGATCGTAGAGCCAGGCGCCTTCGCAAGCGTTGTACAAGTCGAGAATCGCGGTCAGCTCGTCGCCATCAAAGAGCGCGTTGTCATGAAACAGATCCGCGTGAATCCAGCCATGGGGCAACTGACACCACCGAGTTCGCTGAGCTTGCTGAAATGCCAGCTCGTCGGTTAGCAGCGCCTGGTCGCCGACGTCCAGATCAGTCGACAGTTCCGGCGCGATACTCTGCCACCAGTCATAGCCGCGCTCATCATGGCGCGGATCAGGCAGATCACTGGAGGCCAGATGAAACTCCGCCAGTTCGCGGCCAATGGCCTCGCATTGTGCTGTCGACAGTTGATCCGGATGAGACCCGGAAAAACGCTGGCAAAGAATCGTTGGTTTGTTTTTCAGGCTGTGCAGCCAAGTGCCCCTAGCATCTTCCACCGGACTCGGGACGCACACGGCTTTGGTGCCGAGATGGCGGGCAAGGCGAACGAAGTTGCGCACTTCATCCGGTGCGTGGTTCTCAAACAGAGTAAGCACATACTCACCCTGTGAGGTAGTCACTGCGTAGTTGGAGTTTTCGATGCCCGCGCTGATGGGCGTAAATGCCACCAGCTCACCGACATCGTAGTGCGACAAAAGATCAGTGAGCTCTGCCGCTGTGAGAGAGGTATAAACCGCCATAGTAAGTGGTCAGATTACCAACGAAAGAGCACCCACTTGGGCACACGCATATTCGGTGAATCCGTACGCTCAAATTCCTCGGCTTCGCTTTGGGTTGGCGTCAGGTAATACGCCGGGCCGACTTTCGGTTGCACCTTAATTTCGACCACTTCGCCGTTTACTCGAAACTCGTAATAGGTGTTGTCACCATCGTTGCGGATGGTCACCGTTTCACCGGTAGGTTCGGCGGCCAGCGCACTCGCGGAGATTACAGCGGAGAGAACCGCAGAGATCAGGCCGACAGCCAGAGTTTTTGGCATCTTCATGATAGACTTCCCGTCCAATAAACGTCGTTCGTATCAGTGTACCTGAGGGGCACTGCCAGCGTCAGTATTCCTTCTAGAGCTTCTTCGACTTCAGGGCCAAACAAGATGTCTGAGACAACAAAACCTGTAATTCTTGTCGACGGATCGTCGTATCTGTTCCGCGCATTTCACGCGATTCCGATGCTGACCAACTCCAAAGGGCTGCACACCAACGCCATCAAGGGCGTGATCAGCATGGTGAAGCGCCTTGGCAAAGACTACCCAGAATCTCAGGTCATCGTGATTTTCGATGCCAAAGGCAAAACCTTCCGCAACGACATCTACCCGGAATACAAAGCGCACCGCCCGCCGATGCCAGACGAGCTGCGCGAACAGATCGAGCCGATTCATAACATCATCCGCGCCATGGGCCTGCCGCTGTTAATTATCGACGGCGTGGAAGCCGACGACGTGATCGGCACCCTCGCCGCACAGGCGTTAGAGCACAAACAGGATGTAATCGTATCTACCGGCGATAAAGACATGGCCCAGCTGGTGAACGAACACGTCTCGCTGATTAACACCATGAACGACGTGTTTATGGACGTTGCTGGCGTCAACGAAAAATTCGGCGTGCCGCCAGAACACATCATCGACTATCTCGCACTCATGGGCGATAAAGTCGATAACATCCCCGGCGTGCCGAAAGTCGGTGAAAAAACCGCTGTGGGCCTGGTTGCCGGTTTAGGCTCCCTCGAAGATATCTACGCCAACCTCGATAAAGTCAAAGAGCTGAGTTTCCGTGGCGCCAAAACCCTCGCACCAAAGCTCGAAGAGCACAAAGATCAGGCCTTCCTGTCGAAAGAACTCGCGACCATTAAGTGCGACGTTGAACTGGAGCAAGGCCTGACCGAAATCAAAAGCACCGAGCCGGATCAGGAAACCCTACTCACCCTTTTCCGCGATATGGAATTCAAAGCCTGGATTGCCGAGCTGTCAGATGAAGTAGGCGAAGACGTCGCTGCAAAAGTAGCGGCCAGTTCCTCTACTAAATCTTCGACTGTAGCATCTGAAAATGACGACGAAGAAAATATTCCAACGCCCGACGTATTCACCGGCAAAGGCGAATACGAGATTATTTTCGAGCAGGCAGACCTTGATCGTTGGATAGAGCAGTTAAAAGCCAGCGAATTATTCGCCTTCGATACTGAAACGACATCGCTGAATTATAAAGACGCTGAAATCGTCGGCGTGTCTTTTTGTACAGAAGCGGGAAAAGCCGCTTACGTGCCCCTCGCCCATGACTACGCAGGCGCACCTGAACAACTCGACCGCGATACGGTACTCGAACAATTAAAACCGATTTTAGAAGATAAGAATCAGAAGAAAGTCGGCCAGCACATGAAATACGATGCCCATGTTTTAGCAAACTATGGCATTCAATTAAAAGGCGTTGAATTCGACACCATGCTCGAATCCTACGTGCTGGATTCGGTCGCGACCAAGCACGACATGGACAGCCTGTCGCTCAAATACCTCGGCCATAAAACTGTGAAGTTTGAAGACATCGCGGGCAAAGGTGCGAAGCAGCTGACCTTTAATCAGATCGGCATTGAAGAAGCCGGCCCATACGCCGCTGAGGACGCCGACATTACCCTGCGTCTGCATCAGATGCTGTGGCCGCAACTTGAAGCACGCAAAGCACAATCCAAAGTCTTCAAAGACATCGAAATGCCGGTCATGCCGGTACTGTTCGAGATGGAAGAAAACGGCGCACTCATCGACGCCGAAAAGCTTCACGAGCAGAGCACCCAGATAGAACAACGCCTGCAGGAATTAGAACGCGCCGCCCACGACAGCGCCGGTCAGGTATTTAACCTCGGCTCACCAAAACAGTTAGCGGAAATCCTGTTTGAAAAGCAGGGTTTACCCATCATCAAAAAGACTCCGAAAGGCGCACCATCAACGGCAGAAGAAGTACTTCAGGAACTCGCCGAAGAATACGAGCTGCCGCGCCTGATTTTAGAAAACCGGGGTCTGGCCAAATTAAAAAGCACCTACACCGATAAGCTGCCATTAATGATGAACAGCAAAACCGGTCGCGTACATACCTCATACCATCAGGCAGTGGCAGCGACTGGTCGTTTATCCTCGACCGATCCGAATTTGCAGAACATTCCGATCCGCTCAGAAGAAGGCCGCAAGATCCGGCAGGCGTTTATTGCACCTGCAGGCTACAAGCTGGTGGCCGCCGACTACAGCCAGATTGAACTAAGAATCATGGCGCACTTATCAGGTGACCAAGGCTTAGTCTGCGCCTTTGCGGAAGACCGCGACGTTCACCGTGCGACTGCTGCCGAAGTCTTTGGCGAGAAAGAA
>Ga0255776_10006059_pt1 | contig 12414 bp, 7 predicted proteins | sample 071ome_19_FD_179974 | JGI IMG/M metagenome (GOLD analysis project Ga0255776, IMG submission 179974) | Coastal salt marsh microbial communities from the Groves Creek Marsh, Skidaway Island, Georgia - 071413AT metaG (version 2) | ecosystem: Environmental > Aquatic > Marine > Intertidal zone > Salt...
CTCGTCCTCGCCACCTTAGCCAGGGACAAGAAAACGCTTCTGGAACTCATCGACTTGAAAACATCCGACGTCATGTACAACGCCTGGAGGCAAGCCGTGGAATCGTGCATCGAAGACGACGCGGATGCAAGCGCAGGTAAAAACTACTTCCGACGAAACGGAGACGACAAAAAAGACGAAGACGACTCGTATCGCTCTTCCTCGGAGGACTACTCCTCCGACGAAGACGTCGCCGACAAGGAGTATTTGAAGTCCTACAAAAGAGCTTTCTTCGCGCAACTCTTGGCAGACATGCACACCGAATCCATGAGAGAGCAAAAAAAGAAGCGCGGATCGCAGTTGAACATCGTCATTCCCGAAGCGCCGAAGTTTTGATTATATATAACGTGAGATTGTATTATTAGCGTCGTTCGTATTTAGAAAGTTGTTTTCCTCGTCGGTCATCTCCTCTACCTTTTTTTCAACCTAAAAAGTTTCGCCAAACCCTAAACAAAAAAAAATAAGCACCGCGGCTCGGGAAAAAACCATCACTGATCGACAAAATTTAGCCGCGCGCATTACTAAACTACTTCGAGTGTGTGTGTGTGATTCTCTAGACGCATCGAATTCAACCACATTCGCTTCTCAGAAAGAGAGATAGATATCGTGCATATCTTTGTCATTACGAGTGTGTGTGTGTGTGTGTGTGTTGATTGAAAGAGAACGTTTTGCAGAAAGGGAATTTAGAGAGAGAGGCCGCGGTGTAAAAAAGCATCATCATCAGACCGCGCGCGCTTTTGAATCGAAAATAAATCATGGCTAAACTAGGCAGAACGCGCAGTCAACGGCGAGATGGACAGAACATTCTTTCCGGCGTGTCCTCGAAAGCAGTCGCGGTCGGTGGCATCATCGCCTTGTCTTCCGTCCTCGCGAGACCTCTCGCCGCGAATGCGTTCGAGTTCAAGTCGGAAAAGAATCAAGCGTCGTACGAGATGGAGGAAGAAAGGTTTGGCCCGTACGCGTTCCCGAACCATCACAAGATCCCGAACGAACGCGGGCCGTACGGAGAATCGAGTTCTTTCAAAGAAGCCGTGCAAAATTGCTTGGAAGAATCTCCGGTGCACGGGTTGTGTTACGACCAAAAATACGGCGCGATGAAGGATTGGGACGTCTCGGAAATCACCGATTTCAGTTGGGCCTTTAGCGGGTACACGCATACGATTGAGAACAACGGCGAACCCACGGGAAGAGCGAACTTCAACGCGAATATTTCCGCGTGGCGACCTGTGAACGCGAAGAGAATGGATCACATGTTTTATTACGCGGTTGATTTCAATCAAGACATCTCAAAATGGGGCTGGAGAGGCGGGTTGGCGCACAAGACGCCGCAACCGGGAATGTTTCAAGGCGCGATTGAGTTTCAGAGACGGTTTAACTGTCCGGACGCGATCGAAGGGCCGGTGCATCAGTGCCGAGAAGTCGAAGGGTGGAAGCCGCAAGAGTCTTACATGAGAACAGATGCTTCCTCATCTGGTTTGAGCAGTAGTCGCGAGTCGGAGAGCGAGGAGAGTTCTTCGTCTTCCTCTTCGTACGGGAGCAACAGTGGCGGCAGCGGCGGCGGCGACCTCTCGAAGCCACGCCCGATGTCTGGCGAGTTGGGTCAAACCGAAATCTCAGACGAAGACGTAGAAGCGTTTTTGAGAGCCGAAGACCAGAACATTCCGTTGTCCGAAATCCTCAAGATGAAGAAGTCTTTGAGTAAGAGTTACTCGCCTTCGCAAGAAGAACTCGACGACGACGATGACGAATTGAATCGAGAAATCGAAAACTTGAAGTCCAAGGCGAAAAAGTACGTCACGTCTTCAAAATCGTTCGATCCATCGTACGAGCCGCGTTACGAAATGCCGAGCAAGTACAAACAAAACGCCGCGACGAAGAATAGTTACAGTTCGTACGCGTCTTCTTTTGGCGGTGGCCTCGGAGAGTCCGAAGTCGAAGAGACAGGCAGAGGCAGCGAAGATGCCGAGACCGTGAAAAACTCCAAATTCGAAGCGGAGAAGATGTTGCTGATGAAACAACTTTCCGATCTCGAGAACAAGAACAAAGCTTTAGAGAGCAAGGCAAAGGGCAGCAGCTCCTCCTCCGATGACGATCGTGTGGAAGAAGGAGAGGATGTCTTGAAGGATGTCTTGGACAAGAAGCGCGCCGCTTCTTCGTCTTCCTCCTCTTCTTCGTCTGCATTTTCAGCCTCTGACGATGAAAAGACGAGCGGTGATAGCTCGGAGTTTGAATTGCTCAAAGCCATGAAGGCGAAACTTGACAGCGAAGTTCAAACGTTGAAATCTGAAATCTTCAACGTCAAGGACAGTCAACAAGAAGAGGAGGTCAGCACCGTCAATGAAGACGGTCAGAAGTATCTGGAAGAGGACACCATCCGCAATGCCATCGGTAAGTGTTTGCAAGAAGCTGCTATCGACGGTAAATGCACCAAGTTTGGCGAAGAATCTGGTTACGGCGAGATGCCGGATTGGGATGTTTCGCACATCACAAATATGGAAAAGCTCTTCTACAAGAAATGGCACTTCAACGCTGATCTTTCGAAATGGGACACTTCGCATGTGACAAATATGAAGAAAATGTTCTATTACGCGTTTGAGTTTTCCCAAGACTTGTCTGGTTGGAAGGGTGAAGCCGCGGAGAGCGAGCAAGACAATATGTTCAACGGCGCCTCGAGATTCCAAGCGAACTTTGTGTGCAAGGACAAAGAGACTGGACCGGTGAAAACGTGCATTTCCCTCGCCGCGAGCAAGGGCGAAGTTGGGAAGAAGGAAGAAGAACCCAAAGAAGAAGTCGAAAAGGAAGAAGAAGAAGAAAAAAAACAAGAAGAAGAAGAAGTAAAACCACTAGTGAAGACACTGGTGTCTGAGGATGAGGAGGAACAAGCTGCCGAAGAAGCGGAAGCGGAGATGCACAAGCACGACTTAGTGAAGCTCTCCGACAAGACTTTGCGCACTGCCATCGCCAAGTGTTTGAAGGAAGATCCAGTCACAGGGAACTGCGACAAATTTGCCGCCAGCTCAGGCTATGGTGTCATGCCGCACTGGGACACTTCCGAAGTCACCGATATGAAGAAGGCCTTTTATAAGCGCGCAGACTTCGACGGTGATATCTCTCAGTGGAATACCGGATCGGTTACCAACATGATGTACATGTTCTTTGGCGCGAAGAACTTTGATCATTTCATCGGTGCGTGGGATGTCTCCAACGTAGCGGACATGTCCTTCATGTTCTACGATGCCAAAAGCTACAACAAAAACATGGATAAATGGGACGTCTCGAAAGTTGTTTCCATGCAAAAGATGTTCTTCAACGCGAAGAGCTTCGATAAGCCGATTCACTTGACGTGGCAAGGAACCGCTGCGTCAACTAAGCAACTACACTTGCTCAAAGATGCCAAAGCATTCCATGAGAAGTATTCTTGCGAAGATGAAACGGACGGTCCTTTGACTTCGTGCACTGAAATCAGCGCGGCGACCGGGAAGAAGACGGGCTCTTCGAAGAAGGTTTCTAAGGAACCTAAGGAACCTAGAAAAGAAGAAAAGGAAGTAGAAGTTCCCACTCAGGATGTTCCCACTCAGGATGTTCCCGCTCAGGATGTTCCTGCTCAGGATGACAAAAAGAGCGTGCAAACGAAGGAGTACGACATTCAAGCGTTTGGAAAGTCCATGACGGCGAAATTGGAGTACGACGAAGAATCTGGCCAAGTCAAGGGTTGGATTATCGACGAAAACGCCGGCAAAGCAGCCATGCTCGGACAGCGCCAGAGAGGCACGTGGAGATTTTTTAAAGCCGCCGACCTCGGCATGGCTGCCTCGGGAACCGAAAACAACTTCAAAAGTTCGATCGTATTCCCAACAGCCGGTGCTTTTGTCGTTTTTGTGGCCTTAGCTGCTTACCGCAAACAACAACAACAAAGGTTGTTAGTAGCTGGAACTGTAATCGAGGCGGATGATTTGGAATCGCAGAATGTCGCGACTCCGGCACAAAGAGGTTCAAGGTACGGAACCTCCGCGTGAACTCAAGATATACTTCAACAAGAATAAATGATCATAAATAAACGACCATTTTCTCTGTAATTTTTATTTAACATTATTAAACGAATATATCAAATATGTATGCACTCTTCGCGCTCTCTCGCGTTTCTCGCGTGGTTACAAATTTGAACTCAACTCACTAAAAAAAGCCTCCAGGGGCGGGGATTATGAAAGAATCTGTCGACTTACATGCCGATAGACTCGGTGACGATTTGCTTAATCAATTCCTTCTTTTCCTTCATGGGACAGTTGAACTTTTCCTCCAATTCTAAGCGAATCTTCTTGATTGAAATCTCCTCCAAATTTGCGCTCTTCACCGTAGCGACGATAGCTTCTCTGATTTGCTGATCCGACGGTTGCGAGTTGTTTCCTACGGCGCTGGCACCGTTGTTTTCCGTCCCGGAAGAGGGCATCGTTGTCGAAGGCGTGGGTTCTTTCTTCTCTGGCTCAGATGCTACTGCTACTACATCCTCCTCTTGTTTCTTTTCTTCTTCCGCTGGCTCTTCCGACGGCGCTTTTCTCACCTTCTTCGCCGGCATCTTCTCTTCCTCTTCATCCTCTTCATCATCATCTTCTTCTTCCTCCTCCTCCTCCTTCTCTTCCTCTTCTTCTTCCTCTTCTTCCTCTTCTTCCTCTTCTTCTTCTTCTTCTTCTTCTTCGCCCTCTTCTTCTTCCTCCTCCTCCTCATCGACGTCGCGCTCAACCTTCTCGCCGGTCAACTTTTCAATCTTTTGCAACGCCGCTTCCAACTTCTTCTTCAAATCTGCGTTCTGTTTTTTCAACTTGGCGACTTCGTTCGAAGCCGCCTTAGCCGGCTTGGCAGCTTTCTTCGCCGCCGCTTCCGCTTTCTTCTTCTTCGCCTCGGTTCTCTTTCTCTTCTTCGTCGCCTTCGCGGCAACCTTCGCCTTCTTTTTCTCTTTCAATTCCACTTTACTCGGTCTGCCTTCAGTCGCCGACGGTTTCTCCAAAAACTTCAAAATCCGTTCAATTTGCGCTTCTTTCGAGCCTTCCGCGCCGCTGCCTCTCGGCAAATCGAACAAGTCCATGATTTGAAACCTCGGCTTTTGGAAGATTTTCTCCAAAAACGCAACTTTCTTCTCTCGGCTTTTCGCCTCGTCTTCGTACACGAAGCCGGAAAAGTCGAGAATATCCCGCTTCCTCGAGACTTCCTTCCCGGGCGTTTTATATAAAAGCCGGTGGACGAGAACGAGGAGCTCGTCGTCCCTGCGCGCGCGCGTGCGTCGTCGCGAGAAGAAAAAGAAAAGAAGAGAGAGACAAAACGCGTCAGTCGAGTCGACAACGAATAACAAAGAGCACGCGACGCGATACAAAAAAGGAGAGAAAGACATTTAAAAAGAACGAAACCACCACGGGAGGTGCTTCTCACCGCTTCATCTTATCCATCGCGAACTTCACGTTCTCGATGTCTCTCAATTTGCTCCCTTCGCCTTCTTTTTGAACTTTTTTGTCCTGCTCGTGCTTCTTCTTCTCCGGCGATTGCAACAAAGTCGCGGATAAAAACTCCGTCTTCTTCCTCTCGCGCTTCCCGGTTTTTAACTCGGGCTCTCTCGCGGAGTTGTGCGAGGCGAGTTCTTTCACGAGCTTCTTCTTAGCTTTCGTCGTCGTCGTCGTCAAAGTCGACTCGGGAATCGGATTCGCGTCTTCCAGTTTTTCGTCGACATCTTCATCGACCGTTGCCGCTGGTGGTTGTTTTTCCTCTTTTTCTTCTTCGACGACTTTGACAGTCGTCGGAGGAGGAGCAATTACCGCCGCTGCTTCTTCTTCCAGAGCAACCTCTTCTCGTTCTTCTTCCATTTTAAACCGAGAGAGAGACTAGTCTTTCGTGCGTTCGCCGCGCGTGTATATATATCGCGCGCGCGCGTATATCTCGACGAGATTCGAAATTTTTTTTTTGAATTTTCGAAAGACTCTCGAACCCTAAACGCTAAACCCTAACACAAAAATTAAAAAAAGAGAAGAGAGAGAGAAAAACACGCAAAAACACACATCGTCGTAAAAAGAGAGAGATGACGAGAGCTACGGCCGCGGTCGCCCGCGCTGCCTCCTCCTCCTCCTCCTCCTCCGCGAGCGGTGGTGGTGGTAATAACGGTGGTGGTGGTTTTTTCCGCCAGCTGAGAGCGTTGTATGACTTGTACAAAAACCAAACGAAACAGCTCGCGGATATACGAGCGGCGACGGTGGAATTGGAAAAGCGGAGAGAGGCGTTTGAGAAGTTGAAGAGAGAAAACGAAGCGAGGGAGGAACAATCGGTGGAACTTTTGAAAGAAACCGTCGAGGGTTTGAGGCAGCAGATGGAGACTTTGGAGAGGGAGAAAGAGGAGGTCGGGAAGGTGGTGGATGCGATCGGGAAAGGCGCGGAGAAGAAGTTGAGAGAGAAGATGGAGAGAGAAGAGAGGGAGTTAGGGAAACGCGTGGACGCGATGTTGGAAAAGGAAGGGTTGTTTTTCGATGGAGGGAAAGACGAGGAGAAGAAGACGGATGGTCCATAGTGGTATTCGTCGTTTTAATGCTTATGCGAAGTAGTAGTATTTAGGTTGCTATGGGGGGGGTGGTTTGCCCGACCGGCTGCGCGAGGCGTTTCCGACTCTCGTCATCGATAGCGAACGAGAGGCGAACGCGGGTTTCCATCGTCATCGTCTTCGCCGTCGATGAACGTTCTTGGTTTCTTAGACGCGTGAAATGAAAGGTTGTCTTCTCTGTCGTCCTCGTGTTCTTCCGAAGACCCGAGACTATGATTGAGAGGTTGCAAGACTCTTCGCGCGCCGCCAGATTTCAATAGCTGCGATGTGTTTGTGTTTGTAGTAGTAGTAGCGGTAGTTGTAGTAGCTTTCATGGTAGGAGGCGTAGATGCTGTTGTAGTTGTACGCGTAGTGAACGTAGCAGTAGTTGCCATGGCGTCGCTCTTGTTGTTTTCTTCTTTCATCTCTTCGATTTTTCGAGTGAGCTCTTTCACTTTGAGCTGCAACGCTGCCGCGGCTTTGAACTCGCTCGCGGCGGCCGCTTTCGATGCGGCAACTTTCATTTCGCACGCGGATGTGACCTGACGTTCTTTCTCTTCGAACGAATGTTCTAATTCGACGCGTTTCGCATCGAATGAAGCTTCTAAATTCGCCCGCTCTCTCGCGACACGTTCCGTTTCCTCTTCTAAAGCTTTCAATTCGAGCGCAAGTTTCTCCTTGGCAATATTTTCAGCCGCTTGGACGCGCTCATCTGTCGTCTCTTGCAACGTCTGCATCTCGACTTTCATTCTCTTCATAGCTTCGGACATGGCTTCTTTATCCAGTTCCACGGCTTTCATCGCTGATGCTTTCTCTTCGTCCAGCTTTACCTTCATCGCCTCAATTTCATCCGCGGCTGCCTTCCTCGCTTTGGCAATCTCCTCTTCCATGGATTTTTGCATTTGACTCTTCTCTTGCATCATCTCCTCTTTCAGCCGAACGAGTTCCATCTCGGACGCTTTTAATTTAGTCTCCGTCTCCGAGACGAGGTCGTTTTGCTTCCCTAAAGCGTTTTGTAAACTACTCTCGGAGTCTCGCAAAGCCGATTTCGATTTCTCGGTTTCAGCTTCCAAGAATTGCAACTTCTCTTTCAACGCGTCCATCTCCTCGCTCTTTTCCACCATCTGGTCTCGGATCGATTGACTCGCTTCTCGTAAAGTTTCACACTCCGTTTCTATCTCGTCTCTTTTCTTTGTCTCTTCCTCTAATCGTGCAAACATCTCCTCCATGACTTGTTTGTTTTCGGCAAACGTAGATTCCACTCGGGCCTTTTCCTTTACGGCATCGTCGGTGATTTTCTGCGATTCAGTATACGCGCGTTCCGCTTCACTTTTCGCATTCTCGGCTCGAAATTGATTCGCTTCGGCTTCTACCGCACGCAGTTCTGCGAGTTCAACTTTGTTTTCAACCTCTCGCAAGTTTTCTAAGAGCGCAATTTTCTCCTTCTCGAACCACAGCTTTTGCTCCAACGCGGCCGAAGCGAGTTCGCTTTGATCCACATTAATAGCGCGCATGCGATTCAATTCTTCCACCATTTTCGCGTATTCACCTTTCGTATTTGATGAAGATGCTTCGGCTTCGGCCCGTTCTAATCGCTCGGTGACTTGCGCCAGTTCCATGCGCAGCTTGACAACTTCGGGAGGGACGCTGACAAGTTTGCGTAACTCCACCAACTCACGGTCAACATCATCTTTATCGATTCCGTGCTTCTTTAACGACGCTTCGCGAAGCTTTAAAACCATTTGCGTCGAGCTGATGTTTTGTTCCAACCGTTCGACGAGTTCGTTGAGATCGTTTACTTTCAATTCGAGTTGCGTCTGTTTAGCGACCGCATCTCGTTGCCACGCCAGATTCGCACGATTCGTCTCCAAAATGTTCTTTTCCAAAGCTGACGCGCGTTTCATGCCAGTCAAGACGAATTCGGCAATTTTCGAAGAAGCCGTAGTAGTGGTATTTTCGCCTCCGTCCTCCATGTTTGCGTCATCGCCCAACGCAGCCGCTAAAAAGACTGAATTAGAAGACGCCGTGGTTGTCGTCGCAGTTGTCGCTACTATTTCATCAATCATCGATCTCAATCGCGTCACTTCTGCGTCCATTGCGTTCGCATTATTATCATTGTTATCATTAGCTTTACCTTTATACGGAGTGTTCCCAAAGTTCACGTGATTGTGAAACGCGCGTTCGTTCACTTGTGCTCTCACTTTGACCAACTTTGCTCTGTTCGCAAACTTCAACGTCGACGCCGTCTCATCCGCGTTAATCAACGATGGCGAAACGCACGCGATCACCGCGCACTTTGCGTTCCCACCCAACGCATCTTTCAACAACCACGTCAACTTGGAATCTCGAAACGGCACGTGCCTCTCTCTCCCGTTGGCCACGTCCACGAGCGATTTGATCACGTTCCCAAGCGCGGATAACGATTTGTTAATCGCGGACGCTTCTTTTAATCTCGCCCCAATCGCCTCGGTCGCTTTTTGTCTCTCTGAACCAGCTAAATCGACTAAATGCAACGTCCGTTTCTTCTCTTTTGTCGTGCGGCCTCTCGTCGTCGAAGTCAGCGTCACCGAGAACACCGAGTGCGAACGAGACGAGTTCCTGTTCATCTCCGTTTCTCCGACTCTTCGTCTCGCCGAGCCTCTCAAAAACGCCTCGTACGTTTCCTCCGCAGAATTCACCTTAACTTTCGTCAAATTTTCCACGAACGTCCCTTTCTTTGGATCTTCGCGTATCGCCAACTCCCCTCCGCTAAACGAGCCGAACGACGGGATCGACCCGGTATGATTCCCGTTGTTATCCTCCATCATCATCCCATCCATCGCGATACCATCGCCATTCCCATCCTCATTACTCAACAAATCCGTCAATTGTTCGTTATAAATTTCCAAATACGCGCACGTCACTTCGTGCGTCACGTCTTCCTCGCCGCTCGCGGCGTCGTTTCGAGTAAACTCGAATATCCTTCGCAGCGCGCGAGGAATCAATCCAACGTTGTTATTATCATCTTCTCCCTCATCGCGATGATTATTGTTGTTTTCTCCTCCTCCAAACCCTTGCATGGTGTACGTCTTCCCCGCCCCGGTTTGCCCGTACGCAATCACGCACCCGTGAAACCCTTCCAAAAATTTCTCCACCACCGACTCCCCGACGGTTGCAAAAATCGCCCTTTGCGACGCCTGTTCGTTGCGCACGAAATCAAATTTAAACGTCCCTTGCGCGTTGTTCGTTTTCCCTCTCAAATCGATCACGTTCGCCTGTTCGTTCGCAAAAACGCACTTGGACAACGTCGAGCATTTCGTCTGCTCGCGCTGGTCGAACGGGCGCACCCGCACGAGGACTTTGATGTTGTCCGTGTTTTCCTTCATTTTATTTTTTCCCCCAACACGACAAACTTGGAGAGAGATTAGTCCCCTAAAATGTCAGAAAGACGATGTATGTGTGATATAGTTGAAAAGGAGGAGGAAGAGAGAGAGAGAGAGAAAGGGAAAGGTGGTTTTATGTCTTTTCTATCCAGAGCAGATATTTCTCGCGACGATTACTATGCGTGCGTGCGTTGTTTATCTGTGTCTGTATCGTCTGAATGTAATGGCGGCAAAAGGGGACTTTAGATTTTTTTTTCAATTTTTTCACGCATCAAATCACAAAAATACACCGGCGCACTCTCTATAAAATCTATAACTTTATCCGCTAACGATACTCTTCTATCTTCTTCTTCTTCTTTCTAAAGGACGACGAAAAACGCGCTCAACGCGAAAAAGAGATTTGCAAACGCGCACGCGCGCGCGATATCGATGAACTGTTTGGTTTGTTTTTCGGACGGTATTTCCGTCGTTTTGGTTTTCGCGGCGCTCGCGTCTACTTTCTTGTCGTCTTCTTTCGCGTCGGCGGAAGTATTCGCGTTCGAAGGCGGAGCTTTACGATGCCCGCCGTCTTTATATATCGCGTATAACGCCCACGCGAAAACTAAAGGCGTCGCCGCGTCGCCGCGGTAGTACGAAGAGTACGCACCGACCGCAGTCGCGAGAACAGCCGTTCCGATAGCCGCGACGACTTGCGCGCTCGCCGATCCAACTTTTGCCACCACCGTGTTCGCGTTTATCCCGCACGCGCACAAAATCCACGCGAAGTGCGTTCGGATTGGAACCGAAACAAACGCGCTCTCGCTCGCGAACCTTCCGTTCACCTCGAACACTCTCTCCTTGGACGACCACAACGCCAACGCCTCCGTCCCCAATACGAACGCGTTGATCCAATGTCTTTTCGGTTTTTCCGTCCACTCCCGAAAGGTGAAGCACCACACGGATTGTAGAACGTTCGCCAGCGCGAAAAAACCAGTCGCGTTCGCCGCGAACGTTTCATCTCGCGTGTTTCTGAAAAACATCGATCGCGCAGAAAAGACCAATTCGCTCGCGAAGATGAACCCCCATATGGCAAACGCGTACCCAGCCGGGGTAAACAAAGACCGGTATCGGGAAGTTCTCCGGATAGTGTTGATGCCATCACCACCACTGCGGTTGTCTTCCTTGTTGTTATTATTTTCTTTCGCCTCTTTCATCTCCTTCGCCATTTGGTCGTCGATTCGGCCCGGGACGGACACCGCGGCGACGTTGAGCAGATACGACGCGAAATTCACGACGCGCCACGCCGCGACACCACCACCACCACCACCGGATGACGACGACGATTCAGATGCCCCCCACGGTGGCGTCGTAAAGAAGAACCAACGCGCGTACGGCTTTCTCGAAACGTACGGGTCCAGAAATCGCTTCGCGACGTGATACAGCGCGATCGAGCCGGTGGCGATCGCGGTGACGAGGACATCTGCGGGTTTCATAATCGAGAGAGAAAAGCAGCAACAACAACAACAACAACAACAAACGCGCGCGCGCTTTTTTTATTTGTTGTTGTTGTGTTTTGTGTTTGTGTGTGCCCAGAAATCAACGAAAACAACAACAACGACGACGACAAAACGACGACAACGACGACAACGACGACGTTCCAACAACGACGACAAAACGACGCCAGAGAAGAAGAAGGAAGACGACGAGAGAGCGGATTCTTCTGCGTTCTCTCTGCGAGCAAAAAAACGAAAGAGAAGAGATTGAACGGTCTATTAAATTCCACACTAAAAAAGTTTCCCCATCGTCGTCGTTTTGTCGTCGTTTTGTCGTCAAAATAAAAAAGTGAGTGCTGAGTCATCAGAAAAATCACTTTATTAAATTACGCCCGAAGAAGAAGACTGCCTTTGATTTGAGAGCGCTCTCTTCTCTCATCGCGCAGAGAACAACAGAATTGGACGGAGAGGAAGAAGAAGAAGAAGAAACGCGTTGGCGCTTTTTTTTTGTTCACTTATATAAAATGTTTGCCATCCAGCAGCAGGTTTTTTCCAACCGAATCGCGTCGTCGTCGTCCTCGTCGCGATCAAAGAACCACGCCGTCGTCGTCTTTTCTCTCGCGAAGAAGAACAACGAGAAGACTATTATTAACAACAGACTTTGCCGTGGAAAGAAGAAGAACAGCAACATCAACGATAATGCGATTGTTGTTCGCGCGGCGGCGTCTTCTTCGGACGTGAGCTCGAAGCACCTTCCCGGGAAAATAATTCTCCAAGGCGAGAATAATTTGGAAGTCACGCCGGCGATTCGCGCGTACGTGGAAGAAAAGTTGGCGAAAGCGGTGGCGAACGCGGACCCGCGAGACGTGCGGGAAATCGACTGCCGAGTGGCGTCGAGAGGCGGCGCGGACCACGCGACGAAAGGAGCGCACGTGTGCACGACGAAAGCGACGGTGTTGACGAGAGCCGGGCAGATTGAAGTCGTGGA
>Ga0255776_10006070_pt1 | contig 12400 bp, 14 predicted proteins | sample 071ome_19_FD_179974 | JGI IMG/M metagenome (GOLD analysis project Ga0255776, IMG submission 179974) | Coastal salt marsh microbial communities from the Groves Creek Marsh, Skidaway Island, Georgia - 071413AT metaG (version 2) | ecosystem: Environmental > Aquatic > Marine > Intertidal zone >...
GTATCGAAGGATTTGGCGAGTTGTTCCGGCAACTTTCTTATGAAGAAATAGGAACCTCAACGATACAATCCAGGGCATTTGCTGGCATCACCAATGGAACCATTGTGTTCTGCGTTCCTGGCTCACCCGGGGCTTGCCGCACCGCCTGGGGTAGGATAATTGGTGAACAGTTAGACAGCTCTCACAAGCCCTGCAATTTTGTGGACAAGCTAAAGCGGCCGATCTGAAGCTGCGATGTTAGCTTAGTTTTTCCCGGGTGAAATCGCCGGTCGCCGAGAAGACTCGCACTAATGCGCGTGTCTAGTGCCAGCTCCGGGGATCACTACCGCTAAATAACCAGCCAGTGGAACTTTTGAGAGTTCGTCAGTGCGAGCTAGCGCACGCTGGCTGGTTCGGGTATAGCGAAGGAATGTAAAACATGATGCTTTCCTCCCAGCATCCTGACGCTACCTAAACGGCGGCGTACATGATTAGGGCAGGGATAGCGACTGCGCTGACTACTACGGCAGTGCTTACCACCAGGGCCTGGATAGTCGGCCACACATTAATCAATACTCTACTCACCTTTAACTCCTTTTGAGATTTAAATTACCGATTTGTACTGCTCTTGCAGGGTCACCGCTCAAGCGAGGCGCAGTTTAGCATGTATATGGGAGAAAAGGTAACAAAACTGAGAATAAAAGTAACAAAAGTGTGCTGAGGTTAACATTTAATCCAACCTTGCTGGATGGAATGAGCCATTTTCTGTCAAATTTGGAGTTTTGCTACTAACCGGGCGGCTGGGTAAACTGGCCGCTGTGTAGAATCGAATTCAAACTGAACAGCCGGAAGTCGGTGGAGGCGGCACTTGTGCGAGTGATGACTTTCAACTGCAACGGAATTAGAGCCGCTGCGCGCAAGGGATTTTTCGACTGGCTGTCAACGGTAGATGTTGACGTGGTCTGTCTGCAGGAAACCAAAGCTCAGAAACATCAGCTTGATGACGATATCTTTCATCCCGCCGCCTACAATTGTTATTACTTTGATGCTGTTAAAAAAGGCTATTCCGGAACCGCTCTGTTCTGCGCCAAAAAACCTGGCATCGTATCAACGGGACTGGGTTGGGAAACGGCAGATATTGAAGGACGATTTATCCAGGCTGACTTTGGCAATCTCAGTATCGGTTCGCTGTATCTGCCGTCAGGCTCGGCTGGTCCCGAGCGACAGACGAGAAAGTTTGCGTTCATGGATAAGTTCATGGTCCACATGCGTCGATTGCGCAGCGATGGGCGAAATTACATCATCTGTGGTGACTGGAATATCTGCCACAAGGAAATTGATCTCAAGAACTGGCGATCTAACCAGAAGAATTCTGGCTTTCTCCCCGAGGAGCGGCAGTGGCTGGATCAGTTGTATGACGAAGTAGGCTTTGTTGATGCGTTTCGGCTGGTCAATCAGGAGCCTGATCAGTATAGCTGGTGGTCAAATCGAGGCAATGCGCGGGCTAACAACGTGGGGTGGCGCCTGGACTATCAGGTCATAACGCCGGATTTGACCGATAAGGTGAAGTCAGCGGAGATTTACACGGCGGAAAATTTTTCCGATCATGCTCCGGTGATTGTTGATTATGATACGCAGCTATGAAACGACTCGATTTTTTCTCTCTAACACTGTTCTTACTGATTGCCAGCATGCCGGCAAAATTGGCAGCTCAGCAATTGACCGCGATCATTGATACCAGCAAAGGTGTCATCGAGATTGAGCTCAATGCGAGGGCAGCACCTACATCGGTAGCAAACTTTGTAAATTTGGCCACGCGTGGATTTTACGATGGATTGACGTTCCACCGGGTGGTACGAAACTTCATGATCCAGGGGGGGGATCCTGATGGTGACGGTACCGGAGGCCCGGGCTATAGGTTCAGCGGAGAAACCATCCTGCATCATAATCGGCCGGGCGTAATTTCCATGGCCAACTCGGGACCCGGGACTGATGGTAGCCAGTTTTTCATCACACATCTGGCAACTCCTCACCTTGACGGATTGCACTCGGTGTTTGGGAGGGTCACTTCGGGTTTGAATCTGGTTTATGAGATTCGACGTGGCGATGTGATTAACAGTGTAACCATTGTCGGCGAATCAGCGGCGGTGTTGGAGCGCAGGCGCGCCCAGGTGGAAGAGTGGAATAGTATTCTCGATGAGGGATTTCCAGCTCTCAGACCGTCATTTCTTGTAAATCAGTGACGGCGTTCTTCCTACGGTAAAACCTTCTTGAAAGGTTTAACTATAACCTTTTTGTAGACTCCGGCAGACACGTAGGGATCCGCATCTGCCCACGCTTTGGCTGTTTCCAGACTGTCGAATTCGGCAATGATCAGACTCCCGGTGAAACCCGCCTCACCGGGTTCTTCGCTATCGATAACCGGATGAGGACCAGCGATGATTATGCGGCCCTGAGCATCCATTTGTTGCAGGCGCTCGATATGAGCCGGTCTGGCCTGCTGACGCTTGGCAAGGCTGTTATCAACGTCTTCGCTAATGATGGCGTATAACATAATGATTTTCCCGTTGCAGGCCCTTTGGGCTTAATTTGAGGGACAAAGTCAGGACAGTGACCAATCAGGGTTGCTGAGACTCCGAACTCTCCTGCTCCGGACCCTCCATATACCGAGAAAGATAGGGCATTTGAGCGAATACGAACAGGAAAGTAATGATCAGATTGCCCCAGACTTTGAAATTTATCCACATGGATTCCGAAAGGAGGAATGCCACCGCGAGATTGATGGCCCCGAGTACAGCAAAAAAGACGATCCAAAGAGAGTTCAGCGTATTCCAGACTTCTCTTGGCGCTTCTACCGTATGACCTAGCATATGCTCTATAGCCGGTTTGTCGCTGATAAAGCGAGAGCCAAAAAATACCATTGCGAAGACCCAATTAGCTATCGGAGCTTTCCATTTGAGGAAATCGGTGTTGCGAAAATAAATGGTTGGGATGCAGGCCAGGACGACCACCACCAAAGTGATAAACTGGAATTTATCAAGTCGCCGTTGGGCAAGGTAGATTCCACCGTAGACGAGGATTGAGGTGACGAGCAGGAACTCTGCTGCGCTGAATATGCCGCCCAGGGTATAGTCGTATCCGGCGATTGTTAGGACGCGTTCGTCCAGGCCCCAAACGATGAAGAAAACTACCAGGGGGATGTAATCGAGGAACTGTTTCATTGCAATAAATCGACTCTGTGTTGGTGGATGAGAATCGGGTGTGACTTCGTTGCTTTCATTATACGCGGGCAGAGCGGTTTACCAAAAACAGTCTGATTTTAGCCGGGCATGTAATAGAATTCGCTGTTTTCTTTGATAGCAATACCGACTAGACGCATTTTCCTATAAATTTTCGCCCCGCCGGAAGCGTGCGAGATCATCAATGGTTGAATATTTGCAGGTGCATCCTGACAATCCAGAGCCGCGTCGGATACGACAGGCCGTCCAGGTGGTTATGAGTGGCGGGGTAATTGTGTATCCGACTGACTCAACCTATGCACTTGGTTGTCACCTCGGTAATAAAGCCGCTTTGAATCGTATTCGGCAACTCAGGAAGCTGGACGACCGACATAATTTTACTTTGGTATGCGAGGATTTATCCTCTCTCGCCAGTTACGCTAGAGTAAATAACAGCGCGTATCGCATCTTGAAGGCCTACACGCCGGGGCCCTATACGTTCATTCTAAAGGCAACTCCGGAAGTTCCCCGCCGCCTGATGCACCCCAAGCGCAAGACCATAGGCTTGCGGGTGCCGGAGAATACTGTCGCCAAGATTCTGCTGAATGCCATCGGTGAGCCTATCATGAGCACCAGTCTGATACTGCCGGATGAGGAAGAACAAATCACGGATCCCTATGAAATTCGCCTGAAGTTGGGCAAGCTAGTGGATCTGATAATCGATTCGGGGCCATGTGGCCGTGAACCGACTACCATGATCGATCTGGTCGATGGCGCACCCGTTGTAATGCGGCAAGGAAAGGGTGATGCTGAGCCATTCATGTAGAATTGTCATATTTGGATTTACTCCGAATTAGCCGGAAAGGGAGAAGAAGTTGTCTACCGTTGATTCACAACAGCGCGTATTGTCGGGAATGCGACCTACTGGTCGATTGCACCTGGGTCACTTGCACGGTGTGCTCAAAAACTGGATCAAGTTACAGCATGAGTTCGAGTGCCTATTTTTTGTCGCTGATTGGCATGCACTTACTACCCACTACAGCGATCCGCTCGTTGTCGAGCAAAATGCTCTGGATATGGTCATTGACTGGTTAGCGGTGGGGGTTAATCCTGGTTCGGCTTCGATTTTTATCCAGTCGAAAATTGCCGAACATGCTGAGCTGCACTTGCTGCTGTCTATGATGACTCCCCTGGGCTGGCTCGAAAGGGTACCCAGCTACAAGGATCAGCAGGAAAAGCTCAAGGAAAAGGACCTCGAAACCTATGGATTTCTTGGTTATCCGTTACTGCAAGCGGCGGATATTCTGATTTATCGCGCCGGCCTCGTGCCGGTTGGTGCCGACCAGGTAGCACATGTTGAGCTGACGCGAGAAGTTGCCCGTCGATTCAACCACCTGTACGGCCGGGAACCGGGATTCGAAAAACTGGCGGAAGCCGCCGTGACCAAGATGGGTAAACGAGCAGCTCGGATGTTTGCCGAGTTACGAGTCGCTTATCAGGAGCAGGGAAACCAACAGGCTCTGGAGAAGGCGCAGGCACTTCTTCGAGAACAACAGAATATTTCGCTGGGGGATCGCGAGAGGCTCTATGGATACCTTGAGGGGTCCGGCAAGATGATTCTCGCTGAGCCGCAGGCTTTGCTGACGCCGGCATCAAAAATGCCAGGCCTCGATGGGCAGAAAATGTCCAAGTCATACGATAATGTCATTGCACTTCGCGAGCCATTGGACCAGGTTGAAAAGAAAATCAGCACAATGCCCACCGATCCGGCAAGGGTGAGACTGACTGACCCGGGGGAGCCGGAAAAATGCCCGGTTTGGCAGCTGCACGAGACCTACTCCGACGAGCAAACAAAGGAGTGGGTTTGCGACGGCTGCCGTCATGCGAAAATTGGATGGCTCGAATGCAAGAAACCCGTGATTGATGCGGTTGTTGCGGAATTGGAGCCAATCCAGAAAGAGGCCGAGCAATACGAAAAAGACCCTGATTTGGTCAAGAGTATAGTCGCGGAGGGTTGTGAAGTGGCCCGGGACAAAGCCAAGGAGACTTTGCATGAGGTGCGATCAGCGATGGGACTCAGTTACTGGTAACGAGTTCAGTTGAGATTTTTTAGCGCGCTTTTACAGGGTCATAAGTGCTAAAATCTGAGTGTTACTCGGGTAAGCAGACGGGGATTCCCTTGACATCATCGGACACCGAGAAAGACAGCACGGCAGAGCTGGAGAATCAGCCCGGTCAAGAGGAGTTGCCTTTTGCATATGTTGCCGGCAAGGCAATTACAGAGCTCCCCAGAGATTTATACATTCCTCCTGATGCGTTGGAAATTTTCCTTGAATCCTTTGAGGGGCCCCTGGATCTGCTGCTGTATCTCATCAAGCGCCAGAACATTGATATCCTGGAAATCAACGTTTCCGACATTACCGTTCAGTATATGGCCTATGTCGACCTGATGGAGGCCGCTCAATTCGAGTTGGCGGCTGAATACCTGGTAATGGCGGCTACGCTGGCGGAAATCAAATCGCGCATATTGTTGCCGCGTCAGCCGGTCGAGGAAGGTGAGGAAGAAGATCCCAGAAACCTGTTGATCCGCCGTCTGCAGGAATATGAGCGGTACAAGAAGGCAGCTGAGGACATTAACGCGCTGCCGCGCATGGAAAGAGAATTGTATTCTGTGAGTGCTGCCTTGCCAGAAATTGAGAGAGTCAAGCCGGATCCGGAGGTGGCGCTACAGTCAGTTTTGCAGGCTCTGGCCACGGCTCTGCGACGGGTCGCGATGTTTGAACATCATCATATCCAGCGAGAGACTCTCTCAACCAGAGAGAAAATGTCTGAAGTGCTGGCCAGAGTATCCGCCGACAGGTTCGTGCCGCTGGTTTCTCTTCTGCTCCGAGAAGAGGGGCGACTGGGTGTCGTGGTAACCTTCCTCGCCGTAATGGAGTTGTTGAAGGATTCCATGATTGAAATCGTCCAGGGCGATCCTTTTGGGCCAATTCACCTGAAGGCGCGCAGTTGAGCGCTGTGCTGCCCGCAAACCTGAGTTGAAATTCAATAGTTATGGCTGATATAGATAACAAAATTAAAATGATCGTGGAGGGGCTGTTGCTCGCGGCTGGCAAACCCCTCAGCCTTGGCGTGATTGCGGGTGTATTCAGCGAAGATGAACGTCCCGATAATGCGGAGTTGAAAGAAGTGCTGGCGGCTATTGCCGATGATTGCAATGATCGTGGCTTCGAGCTCAAGCAAGTTGCCTCCGGTTACCGTTTTCAGGTCAAGCAGGACATCAGTGAATGGATAGCCAGATTGTGGGAAGAAAGGCCGCCACGCTATAGTCGTGCACTGCTGGAAACCCTTGCCTTGATCGCTTATCGGCAGCCAATCACCCGCGGAGATGTTGAGGAGATTCGGGGTGTGGCGGTTAGTTCGAATATAATTCGTACCCTCGTAGACCGGGAGTGGGTGCGCATAGTGGGGCATAAGGACGTACCCGGCAAGCCGGCATTATACGCCACCACCAGACAGTTCCTAGATTACTTCAATCTTAACAGTATCCAGGAGCTACCGCCCTTATCGGAAATCAGGGAACTTGCTCAAACTACCGAAGAATTCAATGTGGAAGACGATCTTGCCCAGCGCACAGTATTGGAGCTTCCAGAAGAAGAGGCCGACGCACTCGCGGGGGACACTGGGGGCGTGTTTGGTGAGGGAGGAGAAGTTGAGGCTTTCGAGCTCGACGAGCTTCCTAATGAGGACGAGGCAGTGGCGCTCTCCAAAAAGCCTCTTGATGAAATTTTGGGGCTACCAATTCAGGACGACGAAGCAGATGCAGAGGAGTACAACAGCCCCGATTCCGGGGATGTTACTGATGATCCCGCTGAGGACGAGGCGCAGCAGCTGGAGTCTGCTTCAAAGCTCTCAAGACAATAGTGGTCTCAAATCGCAAGCGCTCAGAAACGGATAATTCTGCTTTTCTCCATATGGAAAATTTAAACGACGAAAAGATCCAGAAGGTATTGGCTCGTGCCGGATTTGGTTCGCGTCGTGAAATGGAGCGGTGGATCTCTGCTGGAAGGGTTAAGGTCAACGGTCGCGTGGCAATTCTGGGTGATCGGGTCGATAGCACTGACCGCATTCTGGTCGATGGCAAGAAACTGGCACCCCGCGGGAAGGAGCAGAGTCGTTGCCGAGTGCTGCTCTACAATAAGCCGGAAGGAGAGATTTGTACCCGTCATGATCCGGAAGGGCGTCCTACTGTGTTTGATCGTTTGCCCCGATTGAAACACGGCAGATGGATTGCCGTAGGTCGGCTAGATTACAACACGGGAGGTCTGCTTTTATTTACTAATGACGGAGAGCTGGCAAATGCGTTAATGCATCCGAGTTCACAGATTGACAGGGAATATGCTGTCCGTGTGATGGGGGAGGTCACTCCGCAGTTGGTTCAGCAAATGCATCAGGGGGTGGAACTGGATGGCCACCTTTGCCGTTTCACCGATGTCCAGCATTATGGTGGTGAGGGGGTTAATCAGTGGTATCACGTAGTAATCATGGAGGGGCGTAATCGCGAGGTCCGGCGCCTTTGGGAATCACAGGGACTCCAGATCAGTCGGCTCAAGCGGGTTCGATTCGGCCCTATCTTTATCCCCAGTAATGTTACCCGGGGAAAATTTCAGGAGCTCTCGTCGGCTGAAATCGAGAAGCTACGCAAGGCAGTGGGTGACCCCAAGCTCTGAAGCGAATCAGGGATTGAAGGATCGGGCGTCGAGAGCCTGTCCATGGAACGAGTCGCCAAGCGGCCCCATCAGATAAAGGTAAACGGGCAATAGCGACTCTGGGCTCGGAACGCTGCCGGGATTTTCTGCTGGATAGGCGGCGGCGCGCATTCGGGTTCGCGTGCCACCGGGATTGAGGCTATTGACTCTTATGGTGGTGGTGTTCGCCAACTCATCGGCGAGAACCTGCATCAACCCTTCTACTGCGAACTTGGTTATGCTGTAGGCGCCCCAATAGGCACGGCCCTGACGACCAACGCTGGAGGCGGTAAACAGTATACGCCCGGATGGGGAACGACCAAGCGCTGGCAGCAGAGCTCGCGTCAGCAGGAATGCGGCGCTCACATTGACCTGGACAAGTTGCTGCCAATCTTTGTAAGGGTAGTGCTCAATGGGGCTGCGTGGCCCTAATTGCGCGGCGTTGTGGATAAGACCATCCAGGCAGGGAAATTGCTCGTCTACCGATTCGGACAGAAGTTTGAATGCATCCTCGTCTCCGGTCATGAGATCTAGGGGATGTATGATGGCGGAACCCGGGCTGTTTGCTTCGATTTCATCATATACTGCTTCGAGTTTGGAAAGCGTCTTGCCTGTGAGAATTACTGTGGCCCCATGGCGCGCGAAGCCGATCGCGACCGCGCGGCCGATGCCGTCGCCAGCTCCCGTAATCAGTATGGTTTTTTGTGCAAGCAGGTTGTCCGCGGGGGAGTATTCAAACACTTAACTTCTCTACGAAAATTTAAGAATGGTTAGCAGATTTTCCAGTTCGTTTACCGAGCTGATCGCAAAATCAGCTGGCCATTCCGCAACTGTTGAATTGGGATTCAGGTAGCCGTAAGTCGCCGCGATAGCGATGATATCGGCATTCTTTGCTGCCTGCATGTCTCGAATGTGATCACCAACATACACCGTACGTTCCGGCGCTCGATCAAGTTGCTGGCAGGCGAGGAGCAGAGACTCCGGATCTGGTTTACGCAAGGTGACATGCTCTGGACAGACCAGGCTGCGACAGCGGTCCAGCAACTTTAAATTCTCCAGCAGCCGAAGGCTGTACTTTTCAGGTTTGTTGGTAACGATCCCCCAGGGGATTGTGGAATTTTCCAGCTTGTTCAGTAGTGATAAAACTCCTGGATACGGCCTTGCAGCAGTTCGATCCAGCTGCAGGTAGTAAAGATCCAGCAATTGCTCAAGTCTGAGTTCAAATTGGGAATCTGTCTTCTCCAGGTTAAAGGCCAGCGTAACGAGGGCGCGGGCGCCGTCGGAAACTGTTTGATGAATTCGTTCGCTCGCAATTTTGGGCAGGTTTTGCTGCTCCAGCATCGTGTCCAATACCTGTTTGAAGTCCGCAGCGGTGTCGATCAAGGTGCCGTCCAGGTCGAATAGAACACATTCGATTCCTGTGTCAATCAGAGTAGGGGCAATCATTGATTTTGCCTATGCGGATCGGTCTTGCGATAGTAAGCGAGGTAATTTACGTCAAGGTTTTTCTGCAGGAAATAATTCCGCGTGAGGGGATTGTATCCCATGCCTACCTGGTCATGGAGGTCAAGTCCCGCGTCACGACACCAAAGGGCAAGTTCTGACGGCTTGATAAATTTCTTGTACTCGTGAGTCCCCCTCGGTAATAGATTCAGCACGTATTCCGCGCCGACGATTGCAAACAGGTAGGATTTTGGGTTGCGATTGATTGTAGAAAAGAAAACCAGGCCACCGGGTTTAAGTAATTGCTCACAGGCTCGTACTATAGCCGCTGGCGATGGGACGTGCTCCAGCATTTCCAGACAGGTTATTACGTCGAACGATTCTGGAGTTTCAGCCGCAAAGTCCTCCGTCGGGATTTTGCGGTAATCGATTTCGAGGCCGCTCTCAAGTTGGTGTAGCTTGGCTACTGCAAGGGGTGCATCAGCCATGTCGATGGCAGTAACGTGGGCACCGTGATGAGCCATCGACTCAGACAAGAGACCGCCTCCGCAGCCAACATCCAACACTTTCTTGCCGGCCAGGTTGGTAAGCTGGCTAATGTAATTCATGCGTAGAGGATTTATGTCATGCAGAGGCTTAAATTCGCTGTTGGGGTCCCACCAGCGAGACGCAAGAGCCTCGAATTTTCTAATTTCCAAATCGTCAATGTTATTCATTGTCTGCGCCACCAATTCTCTGTTGCCATAAAGCCGCGGTGTCCTGCAGTGCCCGGTATTCCATAGTAGTCAATTGTCCTTGCTTCAGAACGGATTTTCCGCCAATCCAGACATCCGAAACCTGCGATGCCTGAGTATTGTAAACGAGGTGCGAAACCGGATTGTATTGGGGGAAAGAATGTAGCGCGTCAAGCCTGACCGCGGTCAGATCAGCGAATTTACCCGGCTCGATGCTGCCTATACTATCCTCCAGCCCAAGTGCCCGCGCGCCGTTAATGGTTGCCAGTTCGAGGGCCTGGTGCGCCGGCAGAGTGCTGGCATCTTCGGATACGCCCTTGGCCAGCAGCGCTGCAGTTTTCATTTCTGAAATCATGTCCAGGTCATTGTTGCTGGCGCAGCCGTCCGTCCCCAGCGCCACGTTGATCCCGGATTGCAGAAGCCTGCCTACTGGGCAGAAACCGCTTGCGAGCTTGAGATTAGACTCCGGACAATGTACTACGTGCGCGCCCATTTTGCGGATCAGGTCCAGTTCCTCTGCCAGCAGCTGGGTGGCGTGGACGCACACCATTCGAGGGCTCAGCAAGCCAAGATCGGCCAGTCTTTGTAATGGCCGCTTGCCGGTTTTTTGCAACGCTTCTTCAACTTCTGCAAGAGTTTCATGGACGTGCATGTGAATCGGGATATCCAGTTCGTCTGCCAGAGTCAATATCTTTCTCAGTGGAGCATCCGAAATCGTATAAGGAGCGTGAGGACCGAAAGCAGTATAGACAAGTTCGCTATTTCGGTAGGTGTCATGCAGTTCAGTTGCTTTGAAAATATATTCATCAGGGTTTTGTGCCCAGACGGTTGGAAAGTCCAGCACCGGACTGCTTAGCTGAACGCGCATATTTGCACTAGTGGCAACTCGGGCAACAGCATCGGGAAAGAAATACATGTCGGCAAAACAGGTGGTGCCTCCGCGAAGCATTTCAGCGACTGCCAGTTCCGTACCCTGATAGACGAACTCTTCACTGACAAACCTGCTTTCCAAAGGCCAGATATGCTCTTCAAGCCAGTTTTGCAGCGGCATGTCATCAGCTATACCCCTAAATAGACTCATTGCCGCATGGCCGTGAGAATTGATCAGGCCTGGTATGAGCACGTGGTGCGAAAGATCCACCCTGTTGGCTTCGGGGAAGCGCCGCTGGGCTTCGTCTGTGGGCATGATTGCCTGAATCCGCTTGTTGCCAACAAGCACCGTATGATCGGCCAGCGTGACACCTTCCGGTACCACCGGTATCACCCAGCGGGCACTTATCAGCAACTCTATTTCGGGCTCTAAAACAGGATTCATTTTTAGTGACTCAGACCGGACTCTGAGGAGGACACGATTATACCTTCTGACGGTAAAAATAGCTTGGTCAAATTGCGCTCCTTCCGATTCCAAAAACTAATTGATTAGAATAGAAAATTTCCTTGGTGATTGATGCTATTTTGGCTGTAAAACAAGGCCTATTTGTGTTAGCCTTTCGACCTTGTTTAAGGGCGGAATAATATCTTGCTGACACCACGATTTTGTAGCTCATCCAAACCCGTATCGACGTCCAAAAAACACTACGCTACAGCCCAAAATCAATTAACTCGCTGCTACCTTAACACATGAGGATGACGGAGGTTTATGTCTGAATTTGCCAAACAGGTTTCTCCAGTAGCACTGGAAAGCGAGATGCGGGAGTCGTACCTTGCGTACGCTATGAGCGTTATCGTCGGTCGCGCACTGCCCGACGTGCGAGACGGATTAAAACCTGTACATCGGCGAGTGCTGTTCGCAATGAACGTACTTTCCAATGACTACAACAAGCCCTATAAAAAGTCAGCTCGAGTCGTTGGCGATGTGATCGGTAAGTACCATCCACACGGCGACAACGCTGCCTATGACACCATCGTTCGAATGGCCCAGAATTTTTCCCTGCGCTATCCGCTAATTGACGGGCAGGGCAACTTCGGTTCGGTAGATGGTGATGCGGCAGCCGCCATGCGATACACGGAAATACGCATGGCCAAGATCGCCCACGATCTCTTGGCGGATCTGGACAAGGAAACGGTCGACTTCTCCGATAACTACGATGGTACCGAGCAGATTCCTGACGTCCTGCCCACGCAAATTCCCAATCTGCTAGTAAACGGGTCTTCTGGTATCGCTGTGGGCATGGCTACTAATGTGCCACCCCATAACCTGACCGAGGTGGTAAATGCCTGTATTGCCTTGCTCGACGATCCTGAAATCGAGCTCGAGGCCATCATGGAACATATCCAG
>Ga0255776_10006095_pt1 | contig 12376 bp, 9 predicted proteins | sample 071ome_19_FD_179974 | JGI IMG/M metagenome (GOLD analysis project Ga0255776, IMG submission 179974) | Coastal salt marsh microbial communities from the Groves Creek Marsh, Skidaway Island, Georgia - 071413AT metaG (version 2) | ecosystem: Environmental > Aquatic > Marine > Intertidal zone > Salt...
TGACTGCGCATCCGGCCGTGGCCCTGATGCCGGCTTCCCGGTTCCGCCGATCCTTTCAATCTCGTCCCCAAGCCGCCGCCCGTCCTGGTCGACACGATCCAGAATATCGTCTGTCAGAAGGCCTGCCATATGCCGGCTGCCAAGACAGGATGTTCCCCAGACATTCAGTTCCTCGCCAAGGAAATCGACAATCTCAAGGTCGAATGGCAGGTCGATCCGCTGCGCATTGAGGAAATGGATGGCTTCCAGCCCGGCGACAACGCCGGCAATGCCGTCAAACCGGCCGCCTGCGGGCACAGTGTCGACATGCGAGCCGATGATGATTTTTCCGGGGTTTTCTGATGCTGCCGGCGCCTTGCGGGTGCCAATGAGGCTTCCGCCAGCATCGATCTGGCATTCAAGACCCGCCGCTTCGAATCTTTCCTGCAGCCACTGCCGCGCCCGGCTGAATTCAGGGCTGAATACCAGCCTTGTGAAAGGCCGCTGGGGTTCGGTCAGTTCGGCCAGTGCCTCAACGGCTTCCGCAATGCGGTTCGGCTCGCTGTAAGTATTAAAATGCTTGGTCATTTGCCTGTTTTGCCAGTGGTTGCTTGCGCCGTGATGACTGGTCCCGCTACTCTCGAGCTTGAAGAGAACAGTTGGGACAGATGCGAGGCTAGGTAGCGTACATGGAGTTGATCAGGGAACTCAAAGAAAAACAGAATGAGATGGCGTCCTGGCGGCAGCATCTGCACCAATTCCCGGAAATCGCCTATGAAGAAGCCATGACCTCGGATTTTGTCGCGGCAAAGCTGGAAAGCTTTGGCGTCGAGGTGCATCGGGGGTTGGGAAAGACCGGCGTTGTCGGTGTTATCCACGGGGCGGAAAGTGATGATGGTCAGGCATCGGCAATAGGGCTGAGAGCTGATATGGATGCGCTTCCCATGGAAGAGAAAACGAATCTGCCCTACGCGTCCAAACATGCCAATCGCATGCATGCCTGCGGCCATGATGGCCACACAACGATGCTTCTTGGCGCCGCCGAGCATCTTGCGAGGAACCGTCATTTCAAGGGCAAGGTCTATTGCATTTTCCAGCCCGCGGAAGAAGGTGGCAATGCGGGGGCGAGATCGATGATCAATGACGGGCTGTTTGACAGGTTCCCCATGGACTCCGTCTGGGGCATGCATAACTGGCCTGGCATGGAAACAGGACGCGCGCTTGCCCATATCGGGCCGGCCATGGCGGGCGCGGATATTTTCATCCTCACCATTGAAGGGGCCGGCGGGCATGCCGCGATGCCGCATCAAACCAGGGACCCGATCGTCGCCGCCGGCATGATCACCGTGGCGCTGCAGACACTTGTATCGCGCCGGCTGGACCCGTTTGACCAGGCAGTCGTGTCATTGACGAAACTGGAAGCGGGAAGCGCGTTCAACGTCATCCCGGGTGTCGCCACCATTGGCGGAACGCTGCGCACGATGAAATCGACGACCAGACAGGAATTTCTGGAAAAGATCGAATCTGTCGCGAAGGCGGCTGCCAGCACAACCGGCTGTGATGTAAGCATGGAAATTCGCCCCGGCTACCCGCCCACCATCAATCACGAACAGGATGCGATCTTCGCCCGCAATATCATCTCTGAAGTGCTGGGGCCGGATGGGCTAGAAACCGGGATCACCCCGGCCATGGGGGCGGAAGATTTTTCCTACATGCTGCAGGAAAAGGAGGGTGCCTATATCTGGCTCGGCGCCGGCATGGATTCCGAAAACCTTCATAGCGCACAGTATGATTTCAATGACGATCTGCTGCCGCTCGGTGCCAGCCTGTGGGTGCGCATGGTAGAGGCGAAACTGGCCAGCCCGGCGGGCTGAGCCCACCCCTCACAGGGCGGGCTGCATGCCGATACAGCTGCCGTGCCGGTCGGCGTTGCGCGCCTGCGCAGTCAAGCCGGCTTTTCAATCACCGGCGGATTCGCATCCTTCGGAATCGGGCAGACATACGGCGTCGCGCTTTGCCTTTGATCGTGAACGTCCCTTGCCGCCTGCAGCGTTTCGGGAGAATTGATCAGATGCGTTGCCGTGGCCGCCATGACCTTGGCAGCGTGGATCATGCCCTTATGGGCCGCCGGGGCCTTGCCCTGCGCAACCGTCTGCCATGTATGGAAAGGTGTGCCGACAGCGCAGGTGGCCACGCGGGCCTGAACCGTCGGTGTTACCCAGCTCACATCGCCGACATCGGTTGACCCCTCGCCGCCAATGCTGGGCCTGTCCAGCGGGGCGACAAAATCGCAAAGCGGCAAGTCGGGTGGCGTGTCGCGGCCCGCCCGCTGAAAGCTTGCGGCGATGTCCTCTGCTGTCAGGGTCTCGCGGATTTCTTCAGCGAAAATGGTATCTTCCTTGTCAAAGGGCACCGGGCCAAGCTTGTCGAATTCGGCCTGCATAGCCTGTTCCAGCGGCGCATTGCCAACCAGATTGGAGACGCCCGAATAGACTTTCGCTTCGACGGTCGTGCCGGTCATCAGCGAGGCACCCTTGGCGATGTCATGCACCCGGGCAATCAATTCGCGAAGCGTCGCATTGTCGCTTGCCCTGATCAGCTGCCTGACCGTGGCGGTGGCCTGAACGACATTTGGCGCCGCACCGCCAACATCGAGATAGGCATAGTGGATCCGTGCCGCGTCGGGCATATGCTCCCGCATATAGTTTACCCCGACATTCATCAATTCGCAGGCATCAAGGGCGCTGCGCCCCAGATGCGGCGCGGCCGCGGCATGCGCCGCCTTGCCGGTGAAGGTGAAATCGATCCGGCTGTTGGCAAGGGAATGCCCATGCTGGACAGCGTTGAAAGTGGAGGGATGCCAGGAAATGGCGGCACTCACATCGTCGAACAGCCCGTCACGCGCCATATAGGCCTTTGCCGCGCCACCTTCTTCGGCCGGGCAGCCATAATAGCGCACACGCGCCTTGATGCCGGTTTCCGCGAGCCAGTCCTTGACGGCGGTGGCGGCAAGCAGCGCCGCCGAGCCAAGCAGATTATGGCCGCATCCATGGCCATTGCCGCCCTCTGCAATCGGGCTGTGTTCGGCAACACCCGGCTCCTGGCTCAACCCGGGGAGGGCGTCAAATTCACCAAGAATGGCAATGACCGGCCCCTCGTCACCAGCTTCACCCATGACAGCGGTCGGCATGCCACAGATATTTTCGGTGATCCTGAACCCTTCGGCCTCGAGCGCGGCGACATGTTCCTCCACCGAGCTGAACTCATTATACAGCGTTTCAGGGGTGTCAAAGACGCGATCCGCCAATTGAATGAATGCCTCTTTCTTCGCGTCAACCAGTTTCCAGATATTCTCTTCGTTTTGTATCACCATCTCAGTCCCAAATACTATCAATCCTCGGAAGCCGAACTTTTTGCCGACTATATTTCTCGGTGAAAAAGCGTAGGCTCGCAAAAATCTTCTATCAACTGTCAAAATTATCGATGATCTTTTGCGGTATACAATTTTCAAGGCAACGCGATCTAACTGATATCGACCGGGCAGACGATCATCTAACGGGGGGTACGTGACATGACTGCACCAAGAGTGGCGCTATTGGGTATGATACTGGAGTCAAACCGGTTCTCGCGGCCCGCTGACATGGAGGATTTCAAGAGCCTGACCTTGCTTGAAGGTGAGGCGCTGCTGGATGAGGCGCGCAAGCCGACACCGTCGCTGGCCAAGGAATTCTCGGCTTTTGTGCGGGCCATGGATGCGACGGGTGACTGGCAGCCAGTGCCGATATTGCTGGCGGCGGCGCATCCGCTTGGGCCGGTCAGGGAGGCGGTGTTCGAAGATTTTGCCGACAGCATGCTGGGCGCGTTGGATGAGGCGGTTGATGCAGTCTATCTGTGTCTTCATGGCGCCATGGTGGCCGAACATCTGGATGATCCGGACGGCGAGTTGCTGGCAAGACTCCGCCGGAAGGTTGGCGTGGATGTGCCGATTGTCATCACGCTTGATCTGCACGCGAATATCTCGGAGGCGATGTGCTCGGCCGCGGATTTGGTGTGCGGCTACAGGACGAACCCGCATGTCGACATGGATGAAAGAGGCCAGGAAGCCGCCTTTTCGTTGCGGCGTATTCTTGCCGGACAGGTGAAGCCCAGAGTCGCCCATGTCAAACTGCCGCTTGCACCTGCCTCGGTCGCGCTTCTGACTGCCACCGGCCCCTATGGTGATCTGATAGATTACGGGCAAAGACGGCAGGCCGAGCTGTCCGGCGCGATCATGAATGTGTCGGTCTTCGGCAATTTCATTTTCTCCGATGTCCCCGAAAATGGCCTGTCGGTCGTGGTGACCGCGGCCGAAGACCATGACCTCGCCATGGGCCTCGCCGATGAAATCGCGCAAATGGCCTGGCGAAGGCGAGATGATTTCCGACGTGAGCTGACGTCCATATCGGAGGCGGTGGCGATGGCTCTGGACCAGGACAGGGAACCGCTGATCTTTTCCGAGGCGGGGGACAATCCGGGCGGTGGCGGGTCCGGTCGCACCACGCAGCTATTGTCCGAACTGATCAAGGCTGGTGCGCAGAATGTCATTTACGGCTCCTTCTTTGATCCCGATCTGGCGGCGGACGCGCATCGGGCCGGTGTCGGGGGCAGGCTTGTTGCGAAATTCAATCGCAACCGGGGGGCGGCAGACTGGGAGATCTGGGACACGCCGCTGGAGGTCGAGGCGGAGATTATCGGGTTGACCGATGGTGATGTCGTTGGCCGGCGGGGGATGCTGCAGGGGCGCCGGATGTGCCTTGGCAAATCTGCGCTGTTGCGGATGGGCGGCATCGATGTGGTTGTGATCTCGGACCGGGCGCAGACAGCCGACCCGGTGTTTTTCGAGATGTTCGGGGTGAATGTGGCCGATGCCCAAAGCGTCATCGTCAAGTCCAGAGGTCATTTCCGGGCGGGCTTCAACATATGGTTTTCACATGAACAGACCTTCGAGATCGATACAGCCGGATTGACATCGCCTGTCCTGAGCCGGTGGAATTTCACCCGCATAAACCGGCCCAGCTACCCGCTGGACGAGGACACGGAATGGGCGCGTCAGGCAGCATCTCCCGGGCGCCGGAAGGATCCGTGAAACTTCGATCGGGAGCGGTAAAATTCTGTGAAGTGACCGGGTTCAATTCCAATCTGAACGGGCCCGATCTTGTGTGGCAATTCACGCCTTCAACCGGCAGACGGTGACTGTAGCCGCTCAGGAGGCGCCATATCACCGGCACCAAGATCCCACCACAGACCGGTCATCAACCGCAAAGCGGTTTTTGTCGTGCCTTCGAGAATATGCTCGTTCGGGGCATGCTGCGAACATCCGGCATAGGAATGCGGCACCCATATTGTCGGCAATCCCAGCACATCTGCAAACACGTCATTCGGCAAGGAGCCGCCAAGGTTCGGGATCACGGCAATGTCGTCGCCATGTGTTTTGGCAAGCGATGCGACAACCCATTTTGCCCAGGGATGGTCCGGGTCCAGTCTGGTCGCATACATGGGGTCGCGCTCGGCCTTGATTTCGATGGCGTTGAAGCCGTGTTTGTCGAGATGCGTTCTCAGCATCGGCATCAACCGCTCCGGGTCAGTGCCAACAACATAGCGAAGATGCCCGAAAACGATGGCCGATGGCGGGATCGCATTGGCCGGCGATTGCGGATTGCCGGTTTCAAAGGCGCGGATTTCAAAGGTGTTGCTGGCAAAGACCCGCTCGGCCGGGGTCATGTCAGGCTCGCCCCAGTTCGGGTTGATGGTTGGCGCATTCTCACCACCGCCAACATCAAGCCTGGCGATGGCCGCCCGCACCGAATCCGACATCTCGGTGCTGCGCCAGCCTTCGACCAGGATCTTGCCGTTCGGGTCAATCATGCTGGCGATGGCGTGCGCCATCACAACGCCGGGGTTGGTCAGCAACCCACCCCAGTTGCCGGAATGGTGACCACCCTCATGCACGTCAAGCCGCATGGTGAAGTTGAACACCCCGCGCGACCCCATGAACATGGTCGGTGTATCCGGGTGAATGCGCGGCCCGTCCGATGCGATGAAAACATCGGCGTCAAAAAGATGTCTGTTGTTTGCGCAGAATTCCTTCAGCCCGGGGGACCCGCGCTCCTCACCCATCTCGATCAGCACGATGATGTTGAAGCCCAGCTTGCCACGCATATCGAGGACTGTCTTCAACGCGGCGAGATTGATCGTATGCTGGCCCTTGTTGTCAGCGGTGCCGCGGCCATACCAGCGATGCCCGTTTTTCGTGATGCGCCACGGGTCGATATCGTCAACCCACTGGCCGTCATACCCGGCCACGACATCGCCATGTCCATAGGTCATCACCGTTGGCAGCCGGTCACCTTCCTGTCGCCGCGCCACCAGAATGGGGCCGGCATCGCTGCGCGGGTTCGGATGGATCGTACAGTCGAACCCCATCGATGACAGAAAGGGTGTCATCTCATCGTCGAGGTAACTCTGCAGGGCGGCTTCACATCCCTCGAGGTTGCTTTCGGTCCTGACGGCAACGCGCCGTGCCAGATCAGCCTCGAAAGAGCCATTCAGAAAATAGTCATCAATCTGACCGAGTGCCTCGTCGCGTCCCATCTGTACTTTCCCCAACTCTGTAAATCATCTCCAGATGCTATTGTGGAATCTGATCGACTGCTATCGAAATACCGAACTGGCTCGTATTTGCCGGCGTCAAACGTCACCATGCCTGACAAGGCGATGAATGTCTCCGCAGGCATGGATATGAAGGCCCTCGATGCCGGATCACCCGGTTGAATTCAGCCGCTGGGCCGCCTTGATGCCCCAAATCATGCCTCAGACATAGGCAGAGTCTCACCGCACTATACGATGGTCACCGGAAATTGCGGAAAACCCGAAGCGCAGCATGGTCTCGACGTCTTCAGCTGGCGCATTTTCCTTTTGCATCCGCGTGGCGCCCGCATGCAGGCTGTCAATAAAGTGCGCAGCCATGCCTGTTGGAACATCGCGCCGAAATTCGCCTGCTGCCTTGGTGGCGTCGATCCACAAGGCAAAGCTCCCCAGAAAATAAGTTCTTAACTCATCAAGGCTATTCTGTGTTTCAGGCCCAAGGCGGTTTCGTTGCGCCCTCATGGATACGAACAGGCAGCCCTCGGGAATGTTCTGGGCCTGCCTGTCCTGCATCATGAACGCAATAAGCGCGTTCACCGTTTCGGTGAGCCCGTCACCGGATTCGAGCAGGGCCAGGAAGGGGTCAATCGCGAGGGCCTTATAGGCCATCAATGCCGTTGCCTTCAGCCGATCATCACTACCAAATTCACGATATACGCCCGGCTTTGAGGCATCGGCCAGCTTGCAGATGTCATTGATCGAAACCTCATGCGGGCCGTGCCTCCAATACTGTTCCATGGCAACGCAGAGGACGCGGTCCCGGTCCAGCGTCTTGGGGCGTCCACGGGACAATGGTGCAGCTCTTTCCATTACGGACCTTTAGGTATTTAATGTTGACATGGTTATTTCGTACCCATAGTTACGTAAATATATGCCTTCACCCATGCTAACATCAAAGAAGGGCGCCGACATGCCGAAAGATCCTCTTGGTTTCATGGCGCGAATGAACGCCCTGAGCCTGATGTTGATTACCCCCGAATTCTACCGGGTTCGACGGCTCCGTGGGGAACAGGCCTCAAGAATTGACTACTCTGCCGTGCAGTTCAGCATGCAGCCCGAACATATGACATTTGACGGGCTGAAGATTCGCTATGCGCGGAGCAGGATGAAGGGCGCGCCGACAATCCTGTTTCTCAGCCCTTTGCCCCAGAGCCTCCTGTGTTATGACGCGGTCTGGTCGCAGCTGTCGGAGGCGGCCGATCTCGTCGCGCTTGACCTTCCCGGGTTCGGTCGCAGCGAGGGGGGTATCGAGCATATGAATTTTGCGGCGCAGAGTGCCTTCCTGGAGACATTTCTGAACACTCTGGATTTATCCGACGTGCATATTGTCGCGCCTGACATCGCCATGCCCGTTGCTTTGCATTACGCCATCCACAGACATCACCGGGTCAAGAGCCTGCTTGTTGGTGACGGCCCGGGCATTCTGCCATCCGTCGATGGTAGCCTGATCAGAAAGATAGTCGGTTCCGGCTTCTGGCGAACCATGGTGCGGTTGAATGGCGTCAGAACCTTCATCGCCGGAGCGATGCAGCTTGGCAATTTGCACTACAGCCCGAGCTGTAAGGAAATTGAAGACTATGTGGCATCATATTCCGGTCGTATCGGGCAGGTGACCGCCTTCTTCAGGCAATATCCCGAAGGATGCCGGGGCCTGACCGAAAACATTGACCGGCTCGCGCTGCCGGTGCAGATCTTCTGGGCAGATGAGGACGCGTTCCTGAATGTGGAGAACGCGCATCGGCTACATGCCCGTCTGCCAAACAGCGCCCTTCATATTTTCAGGAAATGTGGACATTTCTGCTATCAGGACCAGAGCGCGGCCTTTGCCGGCCTGATAAGACACTGGGTCATTGACGGTCATTTTACCAGTGCCTGAAGATGCCAATGCCTGAAGATGCCAATGCCTGAAGATGCCAGTGCACCCGTCAGCCGGCACAGACCTGACTGTCAGCGCGCCGCCGGCATTCTCGAAAAAGACGCGCCGCCCCGTTGCGGGTTTGCAGGGAGTTGCCGATGCGGCATCGAGATATTTTGCGATAATCGCGGCTTCCGGGGCGCCGGATCACGGTCACGAGGTGGCTGGCAATCCGGCCATCAATTCATGGCAGTCAGGAGCCTTCCGCCAGTCTCAAAATCTCCCTTGCTTTCATTTCAACAGGAAGGTCGATCATGCGTCCCTTGTGTGAGGAGGCGCCGCGCCCCTCTGTCTCAAGGGTCTGCAACACGTCCCGGGCCCAAACGACATCCTCGGGTGATGGCAGGAAGGCGCCTCTTGCCGGCGCAATCTGTGCCGGATGGATCAACAGCTTGCCCCCGAAACCCAGATTTTTCGCGGCCTCGGCATCATGTATGGTTGCGCTCTCGTTCTTGAAGTCAACGGTGACGCTGTCAATTGGTGGCGGCTTTCCGGCGAGGCGCGAATACAGGACAATCTGCGAGCGTGCATATGCAAGCGCTTGCTGATCAGTGCCGCTTCCCGAATCCAGCGCAAAATCGAGATGCCCGAAGGCGACCCGGTCGACATTGTCCGCAGCCAGAATCTCCGGAAGCGCGAAAAGGGATTTGACCGTTTCAATCTGGGGAATGAGCATCCGCTTGTTATCAAGGGCATCATCGACCAGTTTCAGGCACTCTTGCCCGTCCGCCTTGGGAACCATGACGGTCTGCACGGGCAGATGGCGTATCATTGCCACATCAAATTCGAAATGCGTTGAACCGGTGTCGTTGATCCGGACTATCACCCGTGGCCAGTCCAAATCGCCTGCTTTGATGGCGTCGCGGCCAGTCATCTTGTTCTTCGGGCTTACGGCATCTTCAAGGTCGATGATCACCCGGTCGGCCCCGGATGACAGGGCCTTGGCGAATCTTTCCGGCCGGTCGGCCGGGACAAACAGATATGTGATTGGCTCTGGCATGGCAGTTCTGCCGCCTCAGGTTGATGCCGCTGCGGGATCGCCAAATTCGGCACGGATCGCATCGGTATGCTGGCCAAGCGATGGGACCGGGCCATATTGCAGATCCTCACCGCGGGTCACAAAACCAGGCGCCATCAGCTCGATCTCGCCACCATCCGATCGCACGGTGATGAACCGGTTCTGCGGATGCGCTGCCAGATCCTCCAGATCGGTCAGGCGCCCGAACGCGACTCCGGCAGCATCCAGTCGTCCGATAATGTCCTCGCGCGGCGCGCTGGCGAACACGCCGGCCAAAATCTCCTCCAACGCGTCACGGTTGGCGACCCGGTTGTTGTTGCTGTCAAATCGTGGGTCCGTGGCAATGCCGGCATCGCCAAGAACCTCAGTGGCAAGCCGGCCCCATTCACGTTCATTCTGGATCGAGATCAGCACGGCCTTGTTATCGCCGCACATATAGGCGCCATAGGGGGCGATCGTGGGATGCCGCAACCCGACGCGGGCCGGCGGCTTGCCGCCATAGCGGGTCTGCAGATACGGAACATTCATCCAGTCGGCCAGCGCGTGATAGAGCGAGACATCGATGATACGTCCCCTGCCATTGCGTGTTCTGGCGAAAAGCGCCTGCATGATGGCCTGGAAGGACTGCATTCCGGCAGCGATATCACAAACCGAAACGCCGACCCGCGCGGCCCCGTGCTCGGTGCCGTTGACCGCACAGAGGCCACTTTCCGCCTGTACCAGCAAATCATAGGCTTTCTGATCCCGGTAGGGGCCGTCGCGGCCATAGCCGGTGATCGAACAGCAGATGAGGGACGGGTGCTGGGCCAGAAGCCCCTCCATGGCGAATCCCATACGCTCGACCGCGCCGGGTGCAAGATTCTGGATAAACACGTCGGCGCTGGCGATCATCGCGGCGAGGATGGACTTGTCCGCCTCGTCCTTCAGGTTCAGACAGACGGATTCCTTGCCGCGGTTCAGCCATACGAAATAGGCACTGTCGCCATTCACCAGCGAATCATAGCGTCGTGCGAAATCACCTTCCGCGCGTTCGATCTTGATGACACGCGCGCCGGCATCAGCAAGACGTGATGAGGCATAGGGCGCGGCCACGGCCTGTTCGAGCGCGATAACGGTAATGCCTTCAAGATCCTTCAATTCATGCTCCCGTGTTGCACGTAATGTATCCACTTTCGCGGATGACCAGAAGAATTCACCATAGGAGGCTCATGAAGGATGTGACCGACGTCAAGCCTCTTCGATATATTAATCTGGTTTGCCGCAAACGGCAGGGGAAGGAGATGAGATGGAATCACTGACATCAGACATCGTCGATATGGCGTTGCGGCCGGCCGCGAAGGTGCCCGAACAGGCCCTTGGTTTCGCGCGGCTGTCTCTTCTGGACTGGATGACATGTGGTGTCGCCGGGACCAGCGAGCCGCTGGCGTTAAAATTACGGCAACTGGCGGCAGGTGAGGGCGGACTGCCCGTTGCATCGATTTTCGGAGGGTTACAGGCACCGCCACGCATGGCCGCCCTGGTCAATGGCGCGACAAGCCACGCGCTTGATTACGATGACACGCATTTTGCCCATGTCGGGCATCTGTCGGTTGGAATCTATCCCGCGGCGCTGGCCATCGCCGAGATGCAGGACGCCTCGGCCGAGGAGATGGTCACCGCGTTTCTGCTTGGCGCCGAGGGGGCGATTCGCGTTGGCATGACCCTCGGCCGGGCGCATTACAATCACGGTTTCCACCAGACGGCGACGGCGGGTGCCTTCGGCGCGACGCTGGCGGCGGGACGGCTCCTCGGGCTTGAAGAAGGCCAGATGCGCCATGCGCTTGGCCTGTGCGCAACCCGCGCCTCCGGCTTGACCTCGCAATTCGGTAGCATGGGCAAGCCCTATAATGCCGGCATCGCCGCATCGAACGGCGTGGAGTGCGCGACCCTTGCCGGTCTTGGTTTCACCTCGGCGGATGACGGGCTCATGGGTCATCAGGGGTTTGTCGGCGCACATCTTCCCGGCGGGACGGTCGCGGCCGAACCCGGGATGGCCTTTGACAGCTACCTGTTTCCGGACAACAAATACAAGCTTCACGCCTGTTGCCACGGACTGCATCCGATGATCGAGGCGCTGCTTGGTGCGAAAGAAATGGCTGGGGTGCCGCTGGATGATATAGGCGGTTTTTCCCTGTCGACCAATCCGCGATGGTTGGCGGTTTGTGATATCAAACGGCCACGCACCGGGCTGGAGGTGAAATTCAGCTATAACTGGCTGGCCGGGATGACGCTGCGTGGCGACAATACGGGTGATGATAGGCTGTTCACCGACAGCATCGCCGGTGATGCCGCGCTCGCCGGATTTGCCGAGAGGATCAGCGTCACGGGTGATGACAACCTGACCGACCTGCAGGCGCGCGGCGAGATCAGGCTCAAGGATGGTCGCCGTATTCCGGTCTGGTTTGATCTGGCTGATTCGTTCGCCCCGGATGTGCTTGCCGAAAAGCTGCGAGGGAAATCATCGACGATCATCGGCGATGCGAGCGTTGCTATCTGGGACCTGCACCCGCGCCTCGGCCAGCTTGGCGCGCGTGATATCGCTGCCGTGATGATCGCGGCCACCTCAGATGGCGCGATGACAGCCGGCTGACAGCCGCTGCTGGCGGGCATCCTCCAATGACCGGCCGGCGTCGCGCCCTACCATCCGGCAGTCGCCTGCATCGCCACCGGCCCACCATCGCGGGCTGTCCACAGTGACATCCCGTCCGCCGTTTCCGCGGCATGCACGCCGAAAGGCACAT
>Ga0255776_10006098_pt1 | contig 12375 bp, 10 predicted proteins | sample 071ome_19_FD_179974 | JGI IMG/M metagenome (GOLD analysis project Ga0255776, IMG submission 179974) | Coastal salt marsh microbial communities from the Groves Creek Marsh, Skidaway Island, Georgia - 071413AT metaG (version 2) | ecosystem: Environmental > Aquatic > Marine > Intertidal zone >...
CATGCGTTCTATGACAAACCCGCCGGAGACGACTACCACCGGTTCGAGCGAATCGTGGAGAAAGCTCGTAGTCAGGGCACGTTCGTCCAAATGGGCTATATGTTCCGCAAACACGATGGGTTCGAGCGAATTGCCAACTGGGCACGATCCGGATTCCTGGGTCACGTATTCCAGGTGCGAGCTCACATGTCGACGTGGATTCCAGAAAAAAACCCTGAAGGTATTCAGACCGGACGAGAGGGTTTGTCGCACTTCAAGGGCGGCATTATGTACGACCTTGGAGGTCACATGCTCGATCAGGTCGTGTGGTTACTGGGTCGACCGAACAAGGTCACCAGCTTTTTTCAGAACGCGGCTTCAGAAACACGCGAAATGATGGACAATACGTTGAGTGTTTTCGAATACACAGGAGCCATTGCGACCGTTGACATTGCTGCTATTGAACCGCGCCCCATGGCCCGAAGGTTTGAGGTTTACGGAACTGAGGGTTCCGCAATCATGGAGCCCTTCGAGCCTGCTGACACGATTAGGCTGACTCTGGCGGAAGCTAAAGACGGATTCGATGAAGGTGAAAACATCATTAAAATCGAGGATCGTCCGCGTTATGTCGACACGTTCGCCGAACTCGTACGCAACATCAAAGGTGAATCCGAGCCACTTCGAACCCTCGATCACGAACTGCTGGTTCAGGAAACCCTGATGCGTGCAACCGGCGGTCTGGCTGGTTAACCCTTCGCTGGGACTTCGACGCCTTCTGGCCAGGAAATCTTGAACAGGTTCGCGGCTTTGAACGTAGCACCCTCAATCGTGCAGTCTCTCAGCACGCATCGGTACATAGCAGCGCTCGAAAAATCGGCATTCGAGAAATCGGATCCAGCACAGTTCGTTCGATGAAGAGTAGCCTTCCTGAGAGAGGCACCAGAGAGGTTTGCTCGACGAATGCGAGCTTCTGAAAAAACCGATTCGTCCAACTTCGCACCAGAAAAATTTACACCGTCGAGCATGGCGCGTGAAAAGTCGAACCCAACAAGCTCACGATTCGAAAAATCGGCATTTCTCAGATCCAGTTGATCCGCTGTGTTCTCGATCTGCCATTTTTTAACTGCCTCAGGGCCTGATTCGACTAACTTCACGTGATCTGGATTCATGGGTTCAGTATGCTGAATAAACGCAACTCAAAAGGTGTGTTGGCATGAGAAATGCATGCGAACGGGCAGATTTGTAACACTCTCGCGGAAAATGAAACATATTTGAAACACGTTTCAGATAGTTTAGTTTGCGGTCAACTGAAATGCGCAGTTCGACCAGCGGTGCCGACGCTACGACGTTAGAATGCACGCTCGAATTTTGTAACGCACATCGGACCGATTTGGTCGAACCTAAGGGTGACAGAACGAGGTAAGTGAACGATGCCCTATATAGCCGAATATATTTGGATTGACGGTACGGAGCCAACTGCAAAGCTTCGTTCCAAGGCCCAGGTCATTGCTGATGGCAAAGAGCCCGGAATCTGGGGATTCGACGGTTCATCAACGAACCAGGCAGCTGGTGACCAGTCAGACGTTGTTCTGAGCCCGGTCCTCATCACCCCAGACCCACTTCGCAAGGGTGACAACAAGCTTGTGCTTTGCGAAACCCTTCTCACCGACATGACTCCGCACCCAACCAACACACGAGCAAAGTGTGCTGCATCTGCTGAGAAGTACGGTGACCTCGACACGTGGTTCGGGCTCGAGCAGGAGTACACATTCTTTGAAGGAATCGCTCCTCTCGGCTGGCCAGACAACGGCTTCCCTGCTCCTCAGGGTGGTTACTACTGTGGTGTGGGTGCCGACGAAATCTTCGGTCGTCAGGTTGTGAATGCTCACCTCGACGCTCTTCTATATGCAGGAATCCACGTTTCAGGTATCAACGCTGAAGTTATGCCAGGTCAGTGGGAGTTCCAGATCGGACCTCTATCTGCTCCAGCTGTTGCTGACGAACTTTGGCTCGCACGATGGTTGCTGTACCGAATTGCGGAAGATTTTAACGGCCCTAAGGGATTGCCAATCTCAGCAACCCTCCACCCGAAGCCAGTTCCGGGTGACTGGAACGGTGCAGGTTGTCACACCAACTTCTCAACAACTGAAATGCGAGACTCTTACGACGCTTGTATTGCAGCAGCTGAGGCTCTCGGTGCGGAAGGCAAGCCTGAGTTGCACATCAGCAACTACGGTGTTGGAGTTGAACAACGACTGACCGGTGCTCACGAGACCCAGCGATACGATCAGTTCTCTTACGGCGTATCCGACCGAGGTGCTTCGATTCGAATCCCATGGCAGGTTGAAAAGGCCGGCAAGGGTTACATCGAAGACCGACGACCAAACGCAAACTGTGACCCATACGTCACGACGCAGTTGATCATCGACACTGTCTGCTCAGCAGCAAAGTCGTAATCGACCGCAAGTAGCGGAATCAGAAAGGGGATGGCGAAATGCCATCCCCTTTTCTTTTTTCTGCGAAACTGAGCCACATCTCGGGCAGGAAATGGATATGCTTCTCTGCCATCTCTGACGCACGCACGTTGAATCGCTCTTGATAAGCAAACTTCGAAATATTCACTACGGTTGGTACGTTGTACTTGGAACTGCATTTATGTTGTTCGGTGGTGCAGGCTCCCGTTTTTCGTTCGGTGTATTTCTAAAACCTGTTACCGAAGAGCAAGACTGGAGTCGGGCCTCAATGGCAGGAGCGCTCGCTATTGCTGGTCTTTCTACCGGTTTGCTTCGTCCAGTTGCGGGCTGGCTCGCTGACCGATACGACCCAAAGCTCGTGGCAGCAAGTGGTGTGGTAATCGGTGGACTCGCTTTGATAGCGATGTCGACCGTCAAAGAACTCTGGCACCTGTACACGCTGTTTACGATCATGGGGCTGGGGTTCACACTGTCGTCCCCGGCAGCCGTTGCCAAAATCGTTGGAGCATGGTTCACCCGTAGACGTGCACTGGCAATGTCGGTTGCGGGCACAGGCTCGGCAGCAGGTGAAACTGCGCTCGTACCGGTTGCGGCCGTTGCAGTTGCATATATCGGATGGCGAGAGGGTTACATCGTTCTAGGTGTAATCCTGCTCGCGATCATCCTGCCGCTGGTGCTGCTATTGCTGAAATCACGCCCGGGACCTGGCGAACATGCCGACGATCCCGATGGAACAGGCGTCGACGATGAACGGTATGACCCTGCGACCGATCCGAACGTGGGCATGTCGCTCGGACAGGCCTGTAGAACTGGATTGTTCTGGCGACTAACGGTCGGCTTCTTCATATGAGGCTACACAATGGGTTTCGTGAATGCCCACTTCGTTGCCTATACGACGGACTTAGGAGCAACCGCAGTTCAAGGCGCCATCGGACTTGCGTCGGTGGGTATTGCAGGACTAGCGGGTGGGCTTTCGTTCGGTTATCTCGCTGACAGGTTCGGACGACGACCACTTCTCGTACTTGCGTACTTCGTACGAGGTTCTGGTTACGTTTTCCTCTTGATGGCTAACAGCTTGCCGATGGCAATTCTTGGCGTAGTCGTAATCGGAAGTTCCTGGACTTCTGTTATCTCACTAACCGGCACCGTTACGTCAGACGAATATGGATTGAGGCGGCTAGGTACGATTTACGGGACGATGTTCGCTGTAATGCCGTTCGGGGCGTCAAGTGCAGTTTGGCTTGCCGGTCAGCTCTATGACACATACGGCAACTACGACATGGCACTGTGGATCAGCCTGGGGATGGGCTGGTTCGCCGCACTCGCCGTCGCACTCCCTAGCACCGGTCTAGCGAAAAAGATCTGGCCTCAATTCGCCCAGGCTGAGTAAGCGACACTATCGCGTCTGATTCGCGGCAAATGGAACTCCCGGATTGTCATCCCGAGCATAAGCCGAGGGATCAAAGGGTTCTGGCGACCACCGGTGATTCATCCGCTATGGTCGGAATGACAACACGACGCGTCCCGACCGAAGTGGAGGACCTCGGTGGAGCTGGTCAGCATCTCCTAAATCCAACGCCTCACTTTAGAGCGATAGACCTCGTACTTATCACCAAACAACTCCTGCAAGTACACTTCCTCTCGGTTTATCACGAGGTAGTGAACTACCAACGCTCCACAGGCAGCACCCACCAGTAGGGCCACTCCGTTGAGAACAAGAGCAAGCCCCAACCCCACCAACACAAACCCAAGATAAATGGGGTTTCTCGAAATCCTGAACGGACCAGTATCGACAATTCTATTTGTTGGCTTGTGAGGCTCCGGATGTTCGCCTCGTCTCATCATCTCGAAAACGGTCCACGACGTGATGAGTATCCCGTCGACCAGCAGGATCAGACCGAGAACAAGTGCCACTATGTCCGGAAGAATCGCCTGATCCCACAGCAAGAAATGAACAAGTACTGAGGCCCCGAAAGGAATCCCGAAAATTATCGGCGGGTAGGTCGGCAGGTTCAGGCGAACCTGATCGTTGCGATCATTTCCAGTGTTCATCCCCAGCCTCGTGTGCGAGCTGCTCGTAAGGCAAACCTTCCAGCGCAGACGCTGGATCGAGAATTACATCGGCGGCAAGCAACCTCGATTGCAGGTCACTGATCGAAACGCCACGACTGTCGGTGTTGTACTCTAGGGCCAACGCTGCCGCTGTTCCAGCGGCTTGTCCCATTCCCATAGCGTTCGCCGTGACTCTGCTCGATGCCAGCGCTTCGGATGTCGCCGAGTGACATCGTCCTGCAACCCACAAATTCTCCATCCCTTGTGGGAGAAGCGTTCGATACGAAATGTCATACGGTGGCACTATCGGCATGTTGTGATAGCCAGCTTCCTTTTCAGGATGCTTGTCGATCCGCCATGCTCCGAGAACAACGACATCGTCCTGTCGTTTTGCAGTTCGAATGTCATCGCCGGTCAACATGTAGTCGCCGACTATGCGACGTGACTCCCGGGATCCTGCCGTTGGACCGCTGGTAAAGAAATACGCGTCCTTGAACTCGGGGAGAGCTTCTTTCCATAGATTGAACATCTTCCAAGCGTCACTGCGACCCTGGATTTCAGCATTCGTCCAGTCATCCGGGTTCGTTGCATCTCCCGGAGTTCGAATCACGTTGAAGTAGATGTCTCGTCCAGAAAAAGTTGCCGGCCACGGTCCGCCATAAAGTCCAATCTTCCCTTCCGCACGCGCTTTCTCAAGGACTGCAGCACACTTTCGGCGTAGTTCAAACGTGAGCTCCACAAACCCGATACGGAAGTGAAGGCTCATGGGCTGAAGAGATTCGGCTTTTTCGTACGGAGATCCCGCCCACGCAGCTACGTCAGCATCACCTGTCGCATCAATCACATACTTCGGTTTAACCGCGACAAGACCGTCTTTGTTCGAAACGATCACTGTGTCGACGCGATCACCGTGCGTGATTACATCGGAAACCTGTGAGTGAAACAGTGGTTTCACGCCCGACTCGACCAGGATGTCGTCCGATGCTTTCTTGAACAGCTCCGGATCGGTTCTCGGGATCACACGGTCCGGGTGCTTTTCAACCTCGGTGAAGTCACCGTTCACGTTATACGAAAGATCAGGTGCCTCACCGGGTTTGACCACGCCCATACGTTCGAGCATTTCGAACACGAGACCACCAACAACAGGTTTGCCGGTTCCTTCGTAGACGAAGCCGTCGAACGCAGAACCAATAATGTTCGTGAAGAACCCACCTGCGAATCCCATTCGGTCGACCGCCATCACCGATGCACCATTCCGTGCGGCCGCAACAGCCGCACCGATTCCGGCAAGTCCAGTACCGCACACCAGAACGTCGGGTTCAGCGACGACTGGCAGCGATTTGGAATATTGGACTGAAGTCATGATCAAAACACCGGTTGACTCCCTCTCCCAGAGGGAGAGGGTTGGGATGAGGGAGATACCTGTCGATCACCACTCTCCCCTCAACCTAACCTTCTCCCCGAGGAGAAGGGATGAATTGCACTAGTTCGTGAGGCTATCCGCGAACGAATCAGCTTCACGCTCTCTCAAAGCAACGTTCACTTGCAACTTCTCAAGGGTCTGCTGAAGGGTTAGCTTTCCCTGCGGAACCTCGTGATCCTCGAAGAACGCAAGAACGTCATTCGCCTGTTCTGACTTGCTCAGTGATGTAATTCCAGAAAGCATTCGAACTATCGAGTTCGACGGGAACGCCTCGTTGATCTTGTCCCAGTTGTCCTTCACGAACTCCCATGCAAGATGACCCTGGTCACGGTTTCGTAAGCAAACTGCGAGAAGATAAGGGGCATCCTGTGTTCGTACTCGACCATCAAGAGTCATTTCCAGGGTTTTACGCATTTCTGCTTCCCCCGGGAATGCAGCAAGCGCTGATTGGTAGCGTCGCTCCTCCTGTGGAGTTGCCGGATTCTGGTTCTTGTCGACGAACACGTCATACTCAGAAGCACCACCTCTCGATGCAACCACACCGGTTACCGCAGCAGCAATGTTTGGCTCGACGGAACCTGAATCGTTCAGGTAAGAGTCGTGCAAATCGGAAGCATTCTTCTGAGCGAGTTCATCGTCACCGACGTTCGCAAGCAATCGAATGAACAATCCACGAAGTTCTCGGTCACGTGAGGAATCAGAATCGTTCGGCTCCCAGCCGAGGCGGTCCAGGGCAGGCTGCCCAAGGTCTCGAATCACGGCCCGGTACTGTTCCCTGGCTTCACCCTCAACAAGCTTGTCGAGAGAAGCGAGGCAGCCTGAGAGAACCGTCCAAACATCGAGATCGGTTTCGTCCTGAAATGATCGGGCGAAGTTCAGGAATTCGACCGTTGAAGTTCGACCTGCGAGAACCGAAGACCAGGTGTCATCGACGAGCCCGTATCGCTCGATTGATGTCAGGTGTTCGAACATGTTGTCAGTGAGACTGCTAAGTGCGTCGGTCGAGTAGCGTGCCCTGAAGAAACCACTGCCACCGGCGTTCACGGCAACCCAGTCGGCACTGCTGTCGAGTTTCACTTGCGATGTTTTCTCTTCGAGCAGATGTCGAATTTCGGTCACGTTTGGTCCCGAGCCTACTTTGAGTACGACAGGGACTGACCAAGTCGTTTCGTCAGCCGTTTCTGGCTCGGTGTACATGAACCGGTCCTGTTCGAGAGTCACCGTCGATCCGTCGTCTGAAACTGACGCACTCACCATCGGGTAACCGCGCTGGAAAATCCAGCTATCCATGATTCGTCGAGCTGGCTGTTGGGTAACGTGCTCGATAGCGTCCCAGAGATCGTTGGTCTCTGTGTTCTTGTACTGGTGTTTGTTGAGATAGAACCTGATTCCATCTCGGAACTCTTCTTCACCGAGGTACTGCTCCAACATTCGGAGTACTGATCCACCTTTCTCGTAGGTCAGTAGATCAAACATACCTTCTGCGTCTACAGGTGAGAGAACCTCGAATTCGATCGGGCGAGTATTGGCGAGAGAGTCGACGTCGAACGCCATCGATCGCTCAAGGCTGAACTGGTTCCAGCGTCCCCAATCAGCATTGAAGTGGTCTGAACACATCGTTGCCATGAAAGTGGCAAATGCTTCGTTGAGCCATATACCGTTCCACCACTCCATCGTTACTAGATCGCCAAACCACATATGTGCGATTTCGTGAGCAATTACATCGGCAACCCTGAGTAGCTCAGGTTCGGTTGATCGGTTTCTGTCCACGAGAAGCAGCACCTCACGGTACGTAATACATCCGAGGTTCTCCATTGCGCCGAACGCGAAGTCAGGAACCGCAACCATGTCGAGTTTCTGACCCGGGTATGGAATTCCGTAGTAGTCGGAGAAGAACTTGAGTGCAAACGCTCCTGCTTCGAGGGCGTAGTCGGTGAGATGCCCTTTACCAATCGGGTGGACGATTCGCAGGGGCACGCCATCCACATCTACCGGAGCGGTAGCTTCAAAGGGTCCGACGATGAAGGCAACGAGATAAGTCGACATGACCATCGTGTCTTCGAATACAACCTTCCTTCGACCATCGCCAAGGTTTTCGTCCGAAATAGTTGGGCCGTTAGAAACTGCGAATTGGTCTTCAGGAACTACGAGGGTTACTCCGTATGAAGCCTTGAAAGCTGGCTCGTCGAAGCACGGAAATGCTCGTCGTGCGTGTGTGCTTTCGAACTGAGTAGTTGCGATTGTGTGAGATACACCGTCGTCGTCGGTAAACGTTGAGCGGTAGAAACCGTGCAGTTGGTCGTTCAGGATGCCTGTGAACACGGCGTTTAGGGTGTACGGACCTGCAGAAAGATCAGAGTTGAAGCTAATCGTTGCTCGCTCCATGTCTTCGTCATGCTCGACGTTCGACGCTTCGATTTTCGAACCTACGCCGTCCTGCACCCACGCAGATGAAATTTCCAGGTCGGCTGAATTAATCTGGATGTTGTCAGTTGATTGACCAATCTCAACTTCGATCTCAACAGTCCCAGAAAATGTGAATTTTTCGAGGTCAGGTTCAAGTGAAATTCTGTAGTGCGACGGAACTACGAACGAAGGTAGACGATGTGGATTGCTCGAAGCGTCTGGCAAAGTGAAACTCCAGTTCAGAAAAACGTATCAACCGAGCGTACCGCGACGCCGAATAACTCGCTACCGGTCGGCAGTAGCTAATTGGAGTAGTGAGTCGGCCATGTTTTTACGCCAGGCTTCGGCAGACTCATCGGTCCATTCGTAGAATCCTTTGCGCACTTTGACTCCCAGCTCGCCGGATTCGATCTTGCTCATCAGGACGGGGGGTAACTCCCGATCATTACAAAGCGTTGGGAACACGTCACCGGTTTCTCTCAGAACAGAATCTATGCCTCGTTCAACGGCTATGCCGAACGGCCCGTGTTCCGCAAGTTGCTTTCCTAGTGAATCTCGAACCTGTGAATCAAGCGACTGGGCCGACTCTTCACCTGATCCGATGATCTGTAATGCTTCACGGAGCACTGCTACTTGCAATCGATTACCGACAAAACCCTGCACTTCTTTTTGAATATGAGCAGGAATCTTGCTAATCGAACGATAGAACCCGTCCAGCGAATCTATTACTGAATCATCTGTGTCAGATGATCGAATAAGTTCCACCCCAGGAAGCAAATGAGGCGGGTTGTAGTAATGAACCCCGGCAATCAAAGCTGGGCGTTTAGTCGTCGAACCGTAAGCGCTTGGCAAGAATGTAGATGAGTTCGAAACAATCAGGGTTTCTGGCGGTGTTAGCCTGTCGAGGACATCGAATATGTTGAGTTTGAGCTCAAGATTCTCGGTGGCAGCTTCAATTACTAGATCCGCCCCAGCAACAGTCCGACTGATAACTGTGTCTGTGGTGATGCGTCGACTTGCAGTTTGAACTTCCGCCTCATCAATTCGTCCCGCTGAAGCCAGCGCCCTAAGCCCCACCTCGATTCGACTCTTTGCCTCATCGAGTATTTCGTTCTTGAGGTCGTAAAGAGCCACCTGGTAACCATGGGCAGCGAACTCTAGAGCGATTCCATGCCCCATAAGTCCGGCGCCAACGACGGCAATCTTCTTAAACGAAGTCCCATCTTCAGTTGTATCGGCACTTGTTATCGCATGCGAGATGTTCTCTCGGGCTGAGTAGTCAGCCAGTTGCGAAGCAGCGTTTGCAGAAGGCTTTGAAGCGTTCGATATCTCACCGTAAAGCTCACCGGCTATGGTTTGAACAAGATCCCAACCAATCTGTTCCCAAATTTCAATTGGCCCACCGACTGAAAGTCTCCGCCCAATCGTCGTTTTAACTACGGCGTCTATATCAGCTGGAGTCGCGACACCACGATCAACCAGATCGAGAGACTCGCGAAGCAACGCGAAATACAGTCGATCAGCTGTGTCGGTTGTTCCCAATGCAGATTTAGACCGAGTATCCGACCGAGCCATCAACCCGCATTGGGATGACCTGCAACGGACGAGATTCGTATGGCTGGGCTTTCAGAGCGTCGGCGTCAACGGTCACGCCAATGCCGGGTGCATCAGGGACCGGGATGTAACCGCCTTCGCGTTGCCAAGCGGATGTATACATCGAGTTGACCGGTGCTTCGTCAACCTTCGAGTATTCCTGGGTCACGAAATTCGGTATCGATGTATCGATGTTACAGGCGGCTGCGGTTAGAACCGGCCCAAGGAAGTTATGGGTCACCACTGCAGAGTGATACGACTCGGCAATTCCAGCGATTTTCTTGACGTGGGTAATGCCACCACCAAGACCAAGGTCGGGTCGGGCGTACTGGCTTCCGCCAGCTTCATAAAGCTCCCGGAACTCCCAGATGGTGTGCATACGCTCACCGTTAGCGACTGGCAGTGTCGTTCGCTGTGCGATCTCGCCCTGGGACTTGATCGAGTCGATCTGCACAGGGTCTTCGTAGAAGAGCGGTCGGAACTCGACCAGTTGTTCAGCCAGTGCCACTGCTTGCATTGGGGTCAGCTTGCGGTGCATTTCGAGGATGATGTCTACGTCGAGACCTGCCCCTTCACGCATTGCCGCAACGTTCTCACGTGTGTCATGGATCAGGCGAGACAGTGTCATCGACTGGAATCCATCTGGAAGAGGGTCGGTCTTGATAGCGGTAAAACCTTCTTCAGCTGCGTCTTGAGCGTTTAATCTCAGACCGTCGGCAGTCGTGCCCTGATCCGCGGCGTCTGGACGAATTCCACCCATCAGGAGGTGTAATCGAACTTTGTCACGAACCTTTCCGCCAATTAGTTGCCAAACTGGAGCATCAAACGCCTTGCCCTTGATGTCCCAGAGAGCAATATCGACGGCACTGAGTGCTCCCATCAAAACAGAACCGCGGAAGGGTCCCATCCGGTACAGATACTGCCAGTGGTGTTCAATTTGAAGCGGGTCTTTACCGACCAAGTAGTCAGAGAATTTCTTCACTACGCTGTCGGTCGCTTCCAGGTAACCCCAGCACGCCGACTGGCCAATGCCTTCCAACCCGGTATCCGTGAAAATTCGGACTATATGACTGTTACCGGCAAGAATCGATTCAACTCGTTCGATTTTCATTTAGAAGGCTTTCTCTTGTGATCTAGTTGATTGAACTCGCAGATGATACGGGCAATTTCGGCTCATCTGTCGATCAAAGTTTTCAGAAGTTCCAGTGTCGACTGCATATCAGTTACTCGAGGATGGTCTTTGTATCCGGGGTGACCGTTGTACCGATCCATCAGAACCGGTGTTATTCCGGCACCAAGACCGCCGGCAATATCGGAGTCGAGTTGATCACCAACGACGATCGCTTCGTTGGGATGAGCTGAGGCTTTCTGTAAGCCGACCTCAAATATGTACGGATCAGGTTTCTCTGATCCCGTTTCACCTGAAGTGACAACCCAATCGACGTGATCAACAAGACCCATATCTTGGGCGAGTCGCTCACCAGTCGTGTTCATGTTGGAAATAACGCCTACTGAAAGACCGAGTGTTCTAGCCTCGTCGAGTCCTGCAATCACATCGGGGAATAATGCAATCCGATATTCCTGCTTCCTGATGTGCGCCCAGATCTCACCCGCAACTGCCAAATCAACATCATGCCCCGCGCCTTTCAGGACCAGCTGCTCATATCGAGCAAAGAACGTCCATTGCTCGTTGGGATTCAAAGTACGAACTGGCTGAGATGCGTTCTGAGCGGTCATAAACTGATCAGCGAGGTGGTAACCGGCGTCAATACCTTCCTTCGTGACCTCAAGACCGTAATTGGTAAGTACCGCAGACTGAATCTGTTCACGGGGAGGATCGAAACCGGCAAGTGTTCCGTACATGTCGAACATCACGGTTTTCAACGTCATTCAGTCATAACTCCAATTGGTTGAACGGCAAGCGTCACGGCTCCAACCCAACTTGCACCAGTCGATTTTAGAACCCTGGCACACTCGTTTATCGTGCTGCCTGTGGTGTGAACATCATCAACCAGAAGGACGCGTTTGGTCGCAATATCGTCAACGTATTGCTCGTTCACTGTAAAAGCCCCCGATACTGATGCCACCCTGGCGCGTGCCGACTGTTGCTGTGACTGAGGAATCTTTTGTTCAGTCCTGGAAAGCAATCTCGGCTCATGACTAATGCCCAGAAGTTCGGCGATGTGCCGAGAGAACACTTCTGACTGGTTAAATCCTCGCTGTTTTATCCGAGATCGAGACAACGGCACGGGGATAACTAAATCCGGCGCTACCCGTTTTAAACGTTCGACATCGAGCAGTTCAGAAAGCACAGGTCCGAGCGCTCGAATATCGTCAAATTTGAAGGCCCTAATAGCTTCTCCGACTGGCGAATCGTACTGGTAATAACCATACAAACGGTCGATGTATTTAGGTTCAACTCTACATTTTGAACAGGTGCCCGAGGCA
>Ga0255776_10006099_pt1 | contig 12373 bp, 9 predicted proteins | sample 071ome_19_FD_179974 | JGI IMG/M metagenome (GOLD analysis project Ga0255776, IMG submission 179974) | Coastal salt marsh microbial communities from the Groves Creek Marsh, Skidaway Island, Georgia - 071413AT metaG (version 2) | ecosystem: Environmental > Aquatic > Marine > Intertidal zone > Salt...
GATTGTTCATGAAAAAGAAAGTTGTCGTGCAATTACCTCCCGTTGCCAAAGAAGCGCCTGTGACGACGCGATATGCGCTCGAGCTCGAGGCGCTGGATTCGGTGGCCGAGATTGTTGAGGTGGATGGAACCTCCGCGGAAGCCTTCATTGAGGGGGCAAAGGACGCGGATGCCATCATGACCTCTTGGGGCATTCATATTGATGAGACCATTATCAATGCGCTCGAGCAGTGCGTGGTGATCGGCGTTGGTAGTGTTGGCGTTGATATGGTCGATGTGGATGCGGCTACCCGAGCGGGCATTGTTGTGACCAATGTGCCAGATATCTTTATTGAAGAAGTCGCCGATCATACGTTGATGCTGCTGTTGGCGGCCGGCAGGCGAGTCAAGCTCATGGATCAGTTGGTTCGTGAGGGCCGCTGGTATGAGGGGCGCCCGATTTTGAATCATGTTCCGAGGCTCTGGGGGCAAACGCTAGGACTCATCTCGTTTGGTAATGTCGCTACCGCGGTCGCCCGGCGTGCAAAAGCGTTTGGAATGCACGTGATCGCTTATGACCCTTATATCTCTGAGCTTAAGATGACTGCTGAAGGCGTTGAGCCGGTAACCTTTAATGAGTTGCTTGAGCGCAGTGATTATTTATCAGTCCACCCGGGACTGAATGATCAGACGCGAGGCATGATGAATGACGCAGCGTTCGCAAAAATGAAATCCACTTCCGTCATTATCAATTGTGGGCGAGGGCCTGTGATTGACGAGTCTGCGCTTATCCGGGCGCTTGAGGCGGGCGAGATCGCTGCTGCAGGCCTCGATGTGCTCGAGCAGGAGCCGCCTGCTCTAGATAACCCGCTGCTTTCTATGGATAACGTTTTGATTACGCCACACGCTGCGTCAGCAACGACGCGAATGCGGACCGAAACCAGAAGGCGTAACGGGCGTGAAGTGGCGATGGCGCTTCAAGGCAAATGGCCTATGAGCTGTGTGAACCCCACTGTTTTACCGCGATCAGCGCTCGAGCGGTGGCAACCTTTCCCCATGGAACGCGGACCCAACCGGTAGGCAATCAAGCGCTTATCAGTCAATTGAAGGAGTCAGTATGCAAGTAGCACAGGCCATCGCGGCTATCCTAAAACAAGAAGGCGTCAAATTTATTGTTGGCTATCCGGTTAACCCCATTATCGAGGCCGCTGCCGAGGCAGACATCCGAACCATCATCGTCCGGCAGGAAAGAGTCGGCCTGCACATGGCGGATGCAGTGAGCAGGCTTTCGAGCGGCGATGATATTGGAGTCTTTGTCATGCAGCATGGCCCGGGCGCTGAAAACGCCTTTGGCGGCGTCGCCCAGGCTTACAGTGAATCTGTTCCGATTTTGGTGATGCCTGCTGGCTACACCCGGCGATTGGCCCATTACTACCCCAACTTTAATTCGACGCTCAACATGCAGCACATCACCAAGAGCGCCGAACCCATCTCGATGGGTAAGGCGGCGCCTGAGGTCATGCGGAGGGCGTTTTGGCAGTTAAGAAATGGTCGAGGTGGACCTGCCCTCGTCGAAGTGCCGCTGGATGTCTTTCGAGAAGATGTAGGCGACATGAACTATGTTCCAAGCTACAAGACTCGCACAGGGCCTGATCCAGAGGCGGTGGCCAGTGTGGCTTCGGTGCTAGCGTCGGCCGAGCGCCCAGTGATATACGCAGGGCAAGGGGTGCACTACGCAAAAGCGTGGGATGAACTGAAGCAGCTGGCTGAGGACTGGGGTATTCCAGTGACGACTAGTCTTGAGGGCAAGAGTGCCTTCCCGGAAACCCACCCTTTATCGCTCGGTTCAGGTGGGCGAGCGATACCGGAGACGGTCCATACCTTCCTACAAGACGCAGATGTTATTTTCGGGATTGGATGTAGTTTTGCGTTGACTGGGTTCGGTGTGCAGATGCCAAGGGGTAAGACCATTATCCATGCAACGCTGGATGCTAAGGACCTCAATAAGGATGTGCCGGCGCAGCACGTGATGCTCGGTGATGCCAAGCTAACGCTGCAAGCGCTCTCTGGCGCGATGGCGTCACTCGAGGCTGACGATGCCCGTGATGCCATGGTGGCTGCCAGAAAGGCAGAGGCACCGAGCACCATCCAGGCCATGAAGTCCAAGTGGCTCTCGGAGTGGATGCCGAAATTAACCTCAGAATCTGCGCCGATCAGTCCTTATCGGGTCATTTGGGAGTTGAACCGGTTGGTCGATAAAGACAATACGGTCATCACCCATGACGCCGGCAGCCCTCGTGATCAGCTGTCACCGTTCTGGGAGAGCACAACACCGCTTTCCTATATTGGCTGGGGGAAAACGACGCAGTTGGGCTACGGGCTAGGGCTCGCAATGGGGGCAAAGCTCGCGCGCCCCGAGGCGCTTTGCATTAACGTGTGGGGCGATGCGGCCATCGGCTTCACCGGGATGGACTTTGAAACAGCCGTCCGTGAGCGGCTGCCGATCTTATCGATTCTCTTCAATAATTTTTCCATGGCGATTGAACTGCCCATCATGCAGGTCGCAACAGAAAAGTATCGAAGCACGGATATCTCCGGAAACTATGCACAAATGGCAGAAGCCTTCGGCGGTTACGGCGAGCGGGTAGAGGATCCTTCGCAAATCGTTGATGCGCTGCGGCGTGGCATTGAGGCAACCGAGCGCGGTCAGGCGGCTCTGATCGAATTTATCACTGAAAAAGAGCTTGCCGTTTCAACCTTTTGATGCGTGGTATTCGGCATAGCAAAAGCAGAGAAACCGCATGACACCGAGCTTGGTATGTTCGCTTCGGGGTGAGGCGAAGATATCGAAGGCATGCTGTGCACCAGGAACTTCAAGATAGACGCAAGGCGTCTCAGCTTGAGCTCGGTGAAGAGCGGCCATCTTGCAACTAATACCAACTGGCACCAGCGAGTCCTGATCGCCGTGGATAATCATCATGGGTGGTGCTGAGGTGAGATCTCGTAATAATGGCGATCCAGCTTCGTACACCGCTTTAGCACTTTCGAAAGGCGATTTAATGACCTCTTTTTCAAGGAGATGACGCAGCCCTTGGTTGGGTTGCAATTCGTCTCGATCAGTCCAGTCGAATGGACCATAAAATGGAACCGCAGCCTGAATGGTGGTGTCTTGGTCTTCGAAGCCGGGCTGAAAAGCCGGATCGTTGGCCGCCAAAGCCATGAGCCCGGTGAGATGCCCGCCGGCCGAACCACCCGTTACCGCGATAAATGCAGGGTCGCCGCCATAGTCTTGAATGTGGCGTTTGGTCCACGCGAGCGCTGCCTTGCAGTCGATGATGTGATCCGGAAAGGTGGCTTTAGGACTGAGCCGATAACTGATTGAAACGCAGATCCAGCCCAGCCGAGTCATGGCTTGCATGAGAGGTAACGCTTGCCCGTACTTGTCCCCGATCTTCCACGCACCGCCGTGAATATGCATGAGTACAGGCGCGTTTAGAACTGCGCGTGTGGGACGGTAGATATCGAGCTTTAAATTGGCCTGGTCATAAGGCACGTCCTTCAAGTGATCGATACCTGTCCAGTCACGCTTGAAAGGAAGCATCATGGCATCTCGGTCGGGCCCGAGTGGAATGGCACTGCGGTGATGCGGCAATAGGGTGTTGATGTACGCTTTGCCAAGACCCTGCTGCAAGCTGCGCTCGACCAAAGGGCCAATGGTTAAGCCTTGCCAGTGAAAGCGCGCAAGGGCCCCGCATGCCATGAGAGTCGCGAGTAATCCCACCCAGCCGATGAAACCCTCAAACCCTTCGCCGGCGGCAATGATCGAAGTCATGAAAACGATGGCAAGCGCTGCGTGTCCTGCTAATTCCCCAGTAAGCCACCCGAGGCCAAACGTGAGGCCCATCAGCCGCTCGCTGCTTTTCAGCGGCGCATAGACGTTGACGGTGAGGGCGACGACGATGATGACAAAGAGGAGGGTCAGTAGGCTCATGTTGCGTTCACCAGGTGTTAGGTGTTGAGAGTCAGCGGCGCGAGATGGCTAATCACTAGACTGCCGCGCAAAGGTTACCGTCTACATTAATGGCGGTGCCACTCACATAACCTCCGGCATCTGAACAAAGGAGGCAAGCAAGGCTTGCGCATTCTTCGGCATAACCATACCGGCCCATCGGCAGGCCTTCGCCTGCCTTCTCGATGAAGGCTTCAAGCGAGAGGTTTGATCCAGAGCGTTCATGCTGTCTGCGAATTTGATCAGACTCGATGCGACCGATATTGAGCGCGTTGACCAGCACATTATGTGGCGCCCCCTCTGAGGCCAGCACTTTCGTAAGCGCCATGCCGGCTGCTCGCGTGACGGAGGTCGGCGCTGTTCCTGCTTCGGGCGTTTTAGCGTAAGTGTTGAGTAGGTTGAGGATTCGGCCCCATTGGTTTGCCTTCATGCTAGGAAGAACCAGCCGGCTGAGCCGCACGGCAGCCATTAACTTTAGATCGAAATCGTACTGCCACTCTTCGTCCGTGATGGATTCAAATGCACCTCCTTTAGCAACGCCGGCATTGTTGACCAAGATATCGATCTCGCCAAAATCGGCGCGCACGAGAGTGAACGTTCGATCAATTTCAGATGCATTAGCCACATCGCACGCATAGCCTCGGCAGAGCCGTCCAGTAGCAGCGGCCAGCGCCTCGGCGGCATCGCTCACCTCACTCTCCGTGCGAGCAAGGAGTGCAACGTCAGCCCCGGATTCTGCAAACGTGGTGGCCATCGCCAGGCCAAGGCCTTTGCTGCCGCCTGTGATCAGCGCTTTGCGTCCATCTAGTCTTATTTCCATAGTCTTACTTTCAAGCCTTGCCTCGATGTATCAGGAACGTAGCTCGTGACTATATAGGGAGGATTCAATCAGCGCGACCATGAGGTCTACGTGGAACTTCGAGGCGTTGAGCGCCCGGACGTAACGAAAGCGTTGACCGCCCGCTGCTAAGAAGACGTCTTTGTTTTCAACTTTAATTTCCTCAATCGTCTCAAGGCAGTCCACAGAAAACCCTGGGCACATCACGATGAGATCTTTGATTCCTTCAGTCGGGAAGGCCGCCATCTGATCAATCGTTGCGGGGGTGAGCCAGGCACCAGGCCCAAATTTGGATTGATAGCTCATCGACCACTGGGCTTTGTCGAGCCCTACAGCATGAGCCACTGAGGCGGCAGTCTTTTCACATTGCCCAGGGTAAAGATCGCCCTGATTGACTTGCGACATGGGGATGCCATGAAAGGAGAACAACACATGGGCCCCATCCCTGATGGCAGGGTTGTAACGCTCCAGTGTCTTTGCCAGCGCGTGGATGTAGCGTGGATGGTCATGGTAGTCGCGGATGAATCGATGGCTCGCAACCGGCATGCTCTGAAAGGCGCGACTGATTTGGTCAAATACTGCACCGGTCGTTGCGCCGGCATATTGTGGGTACAGGGGAACAAATAGAAAGTCGTCGCAGCCGTCTTCCTCAGCCGTTTCAATGATGCTTTTGACGCTGGGGTTCCCATAGGTCATGGCGGTATAGAACTTGAGCTTTCTGTCGGGATAGCGCTTGGAGAAATACGCTTCGACTCTGGCCGTTAATGCATTCGTGATGTTTCGTATCGGACCATCGTGAGTGCCCCAGATGTTCTTGTAGTCATGTTGGAGCCGATTGGGTCTGGTTTTTAAAATGATGCCATGCAGGATTGGTTTCCAAGCGGCTCGCGGCAGATTCACGACCCGCTGATCCGAAAGGAACTCGGCGAGGTATCGCTTGATGGCGGGAGGCGTCGGGCTATCGGGTGTGCCCAAATTGATCAATACGACGGCCGTGCTCATGGTTGACTCCCACTTTTGGTAACAAAGCCTACGATGCGAGCCAGTCGAAGGCTCATGATAGTGCGTGCTCTGGCTTACTCTTTGTCTCGCCTAACGCACAGTTCTCTGCCATCGCGCTTTGGCGCTATAATACTAGGTTCGGGGGTGACTTGGCTTCGACGCCGGTTGCGAAACCCAAGGTGCATGCCGAGAGGGTAGTGACTCTCGTAAAACAATCACTGTAACTAGTTATAGTTGCCAACGACGAAAACTACGCACTAGCAGCATAAACTCTGACCTTCGGGTCACTTTTTGTTAGCTAACCTCGGGGCGGATGTGCCCATGTATTCAAACCGAGGGCAACGACTCATGGGACCGCTGTCAGACCCCGCTTGTGGTTGAAGCAGTCAGAATGAAAGCAAGCTCGCTGCCTAATCCCTGTTTGTCGGGCCAGTGGGCAGTTAAACAATAGATAAACTAAGCATGTAGAGCCGAAGGCAGAGAACTGACGGACGCGGGTTCAACTCCCGCCACCTCCACCAAATTGAAGTTTGATTAAATCCATAGACTTCCGAAAAACCCCGTTTCTGCGGGGTTTTTTATGCCTTTCTGTTCCACAGAAGTCCATTACTTTCTCGTGGAATCTGGGGGCATCTGGGGGCATAATTGGGGGCATATCCAATTAAACTCCGGAAGATGCCCCCAAATGGCGCTTAGCAACACTGCGATCATCAATGCCAAGCCTAGGGATAAGAATTACCGGCTTTATGACGAGAAGGGTCTCTATCTTGAGGTAACTAAGGCTGGTGGCAAGCTCTGGCGCCTCAAATATCGCTTTGGTGGTAAAGAGAAGCGGCTCGCCATTGGTTCCTACCCCGAGAGAAGTCTCAAAGTGGCTCGCGAGGCTCGGGATCAGGCTAGAACGCAGCTCAGCAATGGGGTCGATCCTAGCGCCCATAAACAGGCTCAGAGAGCCGCTGAGACGCTAAACAACGGCAATACATTCGAGGCGCTGGCACGCGAGTGGCACACCGGGAAAAGTCGTGTGTGGAGCACGGTACACGCAAAGAACGTCCTGGATCGTCTCGAAAGGGATGTCTTTCCCTATGTCGGTGGCCGAGCCTTGCCAGATATCACCGTGCCTGAGTTGTTGAAGCTGCTTCGAAGGATCGAGGAGCGGGGTGCTCATGAGACAGCGCATCGCGTACTCGGCAACGTCGGAGAGGTTTATCGCTATGCAATCGCATCAGGTCAGGCCGACAGAAATATCGCCCTGGACCTGAAGGGCGCACTCCAGCCAGTCGTTAAAACCCACCTTGCTGCTGTGACGGAACCGAAGCGGACCGGCGAACTGCTCCGCATGATTGACGCTTACCAAGGAACGCTGACCGTTCAATGCGCCTTGAAGCTGGCCCCGCTTGTATTTGTGCGTCCGGGAGAACTCCGCTCTGCTCTCTGGTCCGATGTAGATCTAGAGGCAGCCGAGTGGCGCTTCACGGTTACCAAGACTCAAACAGAGCACATCGTACCCCTTGCAAGGCAAGCGAGTGAGATTCTAGAAGCACTGTACCCTCTTACTTGTCGAAGCGAATTTGTTTTTCCGGGAGCCAGAAGTCGGTTCCGGCCAATGAGTAACAACGCGGTTCTGTCTGCGATGCGCCGAATGGAAATAGACAAGGAGGAAATGAGCGGGCACGGGTTTAGAGCGATGGCCCGAACCATCTTGGATGAGGTTCTTGGATACCGACCCGATATTATTGAACAGCAACTTGCCCATCAAGTGCGTGACCCTTTGGGGCGCGCATATAACAGAACCACTCACCTCGACGAGCGCAAAGAAATGATGCAGGCGTGGGCAGATTATTTGGATACTCTAAAGGCTAGCGAGACAACAAGCTAATCCCATCAGCACCTCAGAGGCAGAGCTATGGCTTCAGATATAGATGAAATCGCGATCTTATACAGGGTCTTCTCAATTCCTCAGGCAGCAGCTCTTTGGTGCGGTGTAACCGAAGAAAACTTATCTGATGTGGCCAGCGAGGCGAAGCCTCTGCTCGATGGAACAACTCCGTCTGGAGTCTTTAGGCTTGATTCCTTGAAGGGGTTTGAAGAACGCTCTCGCGCTATTAACGACGCTATGTCTTGAGGGCGCTTGAGCTTCATCGATGAAAATGGGGTTGGCGGCAAAGAAGTCTTGGGCATAAAAGCCTCGAGGAGGCATGTACTGGGAAAGGACCTTAGGGACTGGATCGAAAAGTCGTTCCCAAATGAGCGCCCGGCGTTCCTATTTCCCGCCAACTTGACGTATCAAGAACCACCAGCAGAACTCAGTCCGCGATCAGAAACCTGTTACCAACACATCATCGCCGCACTGCTCGAATATATCAATGGACAAACCCCCGGTGTGCGCCCCCATCCAGACTTTGAAAATAGCACTCGGCTGATCAAAACACTCAGTGAGCAATACGCTGGATATGATGGCATGTCCGAATCTAATCTCGCCAGAAAGCTACCAGAAGCGACTCGCACGCTCGCCGCGACAAAGTAGGTGTTCACTGCAATTGCAGCAGCATTCACTGTAATTGCAGTTGAAAGCGCACAGCCATGTGAACAATAGGTAGCCATGTTCAACAACGTCCCAAAGGATTTGCTCATGGCTAAAATCATCCTAAGACTTCCTGCAGTAAAAAAGCGAACTGGGCTCGGTAGGTCGACCATTTACTCCAGAATCGCTCTCGGCAAATTTCCACGCCCGATTCGGCTAAGTGAGCGATGCGTTGGCTGGTTAGAAGATGACATTGAGATTTGGGTTGATCAGCGAATAACTGAAGCTCGAGTCGAGAGAGATGAGTCGCTGTGAGTGATTTCCTGATTGATCAGAATCTACCGCCGTTGATTAGACCAGGCAATTACAACGTAATGCTCGATTATTACCAGACGGCGATAATGTTTGGTAAAGCGCCCAAGCTCATTTTGCATTTCAAGGTGACATCGTTTGGTGAAGGTTTCGGGTCTTGGATACCTCGTTACCACAACGTCCAAAAGCTCATAGGGAAAGGTAAAAAAAATGGACGCTTCAAGGTCTCAAAGAGCGGAGACTTTCTCAGAGAATATCTGAGCCTGTTTCCAGCGCGAACAAAACGCCTTGACAGATTACCGATGAGCAGATTTAAAAACGTCATAATTGAGGCAGAAGTCGTGACGGTAAAGGAATCGAGAGGGAGGTCTCTGCCAGAACCACTCAGATACTCCAAGATAGGAAAACTACTGAGGGTCATCGATGGTGATTGAGCCAGCACTTTTACTTAGACTCTTACCTATACCTGCACCTTGACCTATACCTACCTAAAATCTCGGCTTAGCATAAATAAATCAATTGCTTATAGAGTTTGTAATGGCGAACGCTTAAAAGAATTCCACCCTTGATTACGTAGCGGGTCGAATACCTACTGCTTGCTAGCTACGGCCTGGGCGGCGGCGAACAACCAAAGCCCAGGTATCAAAAACAACTTAGCCAAAGATAATGGCTCTCAAAAGTAGCTTCCCGCTGCTCTTTCCACGCTGCTGCAAAATATTGCTAACTCGGCTCTGCCCGCTGAATGATCAGAGGCGGTAAGTCTATTATCTCATTCGCTTCCTTCGTTACTGGCTTGCCATAGGCTCGATCGAGAAGGGAATTAGCGGCAGAGACTCTAGCAGCATCTGTACGTCCATTTCTGGCGACATCAGCTAGTGTTAGGAGTGCTTCCTCGGTGTAAGTTTTGGCAAGCTCTGAGAGGCGCTGGGACTGCTCGGTTGTACATTTGTTTGAAGACCCCAAAGGGCGTCCTGCTCCTTCGCGATACCCTCCTCTACCCATGATTCAGCCAATTTGTACAGTCACGTGAGGATACTTTTGTGAGCATAATCAATATCTTTTGAAAATAAATCACATAAATTTAATCGCTCGGATATTATATACGACTACTGCAGCTCTAACGTCGTGCCCGAGCAGGATCTATCCCTAATTAGAGCGGGAGCAGAGAATTAAAAACTATCTTGATAAGACGCCATTATGGTGGAATGCATGAAAACTTCACTTAGCTTTCTCCTGGCAATGACCGTTCTCTTTTCGAACACGGCTGTTGCTAGCCCCGTATTTGATATCGATGACGATGGTGAGATTAAGGCCCTAACCGACGGCCTCCTTACTATTAGGTTTCTTTTTGGTTTTGAGGGAGAGTCCCTCACCTCAGGGGCGGTCGCAGCTGATGCGCAACGAAAATCGCCAGAGGAAATTTCGGCTTACTTGCATGCCCACAAGGAATTCCTGGACATCGACGGAGATGGTCAAAGCCAAGCTCTAACAGACGGCCTCTTGCTGATTCGATCACAATTTGGTTTCTCTGGTCAGTCCTTGATCGAAGGCGCACTTTCTACTGACGCCAGACGAAGAAGCGAGTCTGATATCAAAGATTTCCTGGACGCTCCTTTCTCTTGGTCAACTCAGTTCCTTTCTGTCCTCGAAAACGCAGGGTGGGATGTACTGCAAGGGGCTGAAGCGAAAATCCTGCAATTTAATGAGCCAAGTGCAACCAAGGAATCTGTAGCGGAAATTATTGAGAGTGCTGGAGAGCTCTTCGGCGGCGGTGATGTCTACGTAATATTCCTGGATGCAGGCGACTCCTTACCCGAATTGCTTCTTAATGAAGTATGCGAACTGGTGGCTTCAAATTGCTCGCAAGACGAAATCTTGGCGATTTCAGAGGAGTTGGCCGGCTTAGCCGAGTTTGGATACGACTACCGAACCCTGATTTTGGGATACGACCAGTTGAGTCAAACTGCCCCTATTCAACTGCTGTTTCTCGAACAGTCAGAGGACGACCTCCCGAATGAGCGGGTGGTCAATACTGCGAGAGGCATGGCTCGATTATTTATCGAAAGACAGATAAGGAAATCGAAGGTAGAAAATGTACCAGCCTGGTGGGTTAGAGCACAGACTGATTATTTGTCGGCCAATTTCTTATCTGAATCATTCCTGAGCGAGCCAATCCCCAGTTATCTCAGCCGCGTTTCTTTTGAACTCCGAGGTTTTGCAGCAGACGATGGTCCAGTCAGCGTTTTGGAAGCGGACTATCCTGAGGCCGGTTTTGCCTTTGTAACCACCTTAGTCGCTGAATTTGGTGCCAAACACGTGTTCGTCGACATGTATGAAGCCCGATCTTCTTCGATCCAGTGGGGTGACGTATTCGAGAGTAGCTACGGCGAAACGCTTGAGGCGGCTGCTGAGCGAATCGCCGGCAGGATCGATGAAAATTTTGAATTGTCAGAGATCCGCGACCCCAATAATCTCATCGATAGCCTAGCTGCACCGTGGCAAACAGACAGCAGAACCGCGAGGAGCCACTTCGATGCCAAACCCCTGAAACGCCTGCTTTCTCTCGACTACCAACAGCTCGCAGGCTGCCCATATATGCTACTGATGGAGAGTTACGAGTATGGAGATTTCAATGGAGATGGCTTTCAAGATCTAGTGTTCACGATTGATGAGAACAATTACTGGAACCAGACGGCCGATAATTTTTGCAGTGCTGCGACTAGGGTCGTGGGCGTCTACGGCGCAGAGAAAGGGAAACTTCCTACCGTCAAAATCGCCAGTTCTGATGCGCTAGGCGCCAGGGATACGGCGGTCGCAGACTTAAATCTGGACGGTTTCGATGACCTGATCGTTATGGGCGCAGGCCACAAAAATGAGACCTACGCGGAGGATAGTCCATCGATCAGCAGAATGAGTTTCTTCCTCGGATCTTCCTCAGGCCTGGTATCTGCAGATGATCAACTGAAGAACGATACCCAGTTCACTCTCGGCGACATGACTGCCGAGGGCGTCACGGTCGGCGACATAGATCATGATGGTCGCAACGAATTTTTGATGTTTGCTACCATGAAAAACATAGGCTGGCCGCGCGCTCTGGTTGTTGATTGCGCTGAGGAATGTCGGGTACACCATCCTGCAGGCTACGATGACACCAGTCACCCCGATAGTTACGGCATTAATATCTACAACGCCGAAGTTTTAGACATAGATAACGATGGCCTTAATGACATTTTGTTCAATGCTTTCATTGACCCTCAGTACTTTGATCTAGAATCGGATTACAAACGGTCCTACTCTAATTTTGGATACATCCAAGAGAACGGTACTTTTGATTTTTCGGCCTTGCCCGAAGAGCTCGAATTTGGGTTTCGTATCGATGGAATCACTGGTGTTATCAGGGATGACGGAGTTGAACTAAGCCCTGAGGCAACCCACTACTGGGAAACTGAAATGGTTGATCTGGACCGAAATGGAGAGCTTGAATTTGTCGCGCTCGAGAACAACCAATTTCACGTAGAAGACAGCACTTTCGTTATCTCGATTTACCAGCGAAATAGCGATGGAGGTGGCTTCAGCCTTGCACCGGATCAACCTCCGGAAACAGGGGCGACACATGATCAGAATTTCCAATTCCTGGATCTAGATCTTGATGGCGATTTGGATATCGTGTCTACGCTAAAGCCATCTGAGTCTTCGCACGGCAACACTAT
>Ga0255776_10006103_pt1 | contig 12368 bp, 8 predicted proteins | sample 071ome_19_FD_179974 | JGI IMG/M metagenome (GOLD analysis project Ga0255776, IMG submission 179974) | Coastal salt marsh microbial communities from the Groves Creek Marsh, Skidaway Island, Georgia - 071413AT metaG (version 2) | ecosystem: Environmental > Aquatic > Marine > Intertidal zone > Salt...
CTACTTTTGCAATTGCACTGCCGCTCTTATCGAAAGCAGAGGAGGTGTCATCTGCACCTGATGATGTACCAATGGTTACACCGTTAATAATCAGGTCGCCGGTAGATAAAGCGTTTGGACCAAGCGAGGCTGCTGTACTAGTAGTACCAAACGCACTGATACCGGCTGTTGCGCCAGCACCTAGAACATCGGTTGTCATCTGGCCAATGGAAATATCAATGGTATCGCCATTGTTCGGGCCGATTTGGAATGTGGTGCCTTCAAAAGAGCCGTCAAGCAAAGGCTGTCCGTTAAACGTGGTATCTTCTGCCACACGTTGGATTTCACTGATCAACTGCTGAACTTCAAGGTTCAACGCTTCGCGGTCAGTAGAGTCATTGGTGCCGTTGGCAGATTGAAGTGCGAGTTCACGAATACGCAACAGTGAGTCGATCACTGTATCCAAAGCACCTTCCGCCGTTTGGGCTAGAGAGATACCGTCAGCTGCATTTCGAGTTGCCTGTTGAGTACCTTCAATCTGTGCATCGAATCGGGTTGAAATAGCAAGACCTGCTGCATCGTCACGGGCACTATTGATTCGCAGACCAGAAGACAAACGTTGAAGTGCGGTCTGATTTTCTCTCTGCGACTCATTCAAGTTACGTTGCGCATTAATAGACGCAATGTTGGTATTAATAATCTGAGGCATGGATAGCTCCTTCTCATTTTTTCAAGATTCTGAATGAGATAACAGGACAGCTCGAACCGCGGGGATTCCTTGCTTACCACTGTCACTGCAAACTCTTGCCGTCAACTTGATAGTGTTTTTGGCTTGCCTGGTATTGAGCAGAAGTTGAGCCATATTTTAAAAGTTATTTTAAAATCAATGGCTTGTATGTTTTTTTTGATTTGCTTCGAAGTTAAGGGGAGGATTGAGTGTCAGAAAATGGCAACGATTCTCCGCATTATTTTTTTGAACTAGGTTGTTTTATTAAGCAAGTATTAAAGCTTTTGTTTTTTCTGCCGTTAACTATGTCATTGGAGAACATGAGCTAGGGTGAATTTTTTTCTAAAGCTGAAAAAAACCTTGCCGATAAACTCTCTGAGATGGGTTGTTTGCCACAAAATGTCAACCCGGATCAATTCGTCATACGACGAACACAAAACACGGAGAATTAACCATGGCACAAATTATTAATACCAATATTGCATCTTTGAATGCACAGCGTAACTTGAACAGCGCGCAAAACGGTAACGATACCGCGTTGCAGCGTTTGTCTTCTGGTTTACGTATTAACAGCGCGGCGGATGACGCAGCGGGTCTTTCTATTTCTACGCGATTTGATTCGCAGATTAATGGTAATAATCAGGCGATTCGTAACTCTGCTGATGGTGTGTCATTGGCACAAACGGCAGAGGGCGCACTTGATTCCATTACTGATAGCTTGCAGCGTATTCGTGAGCTGGCTGTACAGTCTGCTAACGGTACGAACAATGCGATTGACCGAGAAGCATTGAACCTTGAAGCTCAGCAGTTGATTGATGAAATTGAAAACGTTTCTCAGACAGCTAACTTTAACGGTACCTCTCTTCTAGATGGTTCGTTTAAAGGAATTACTTTCCAAACAGGTGCAAACGTAGGTAACTCTATTGATGTATCTATTGGTGCTGTAACAACATCTACGCTAGGTGTTTCTGAAACAGCGGGTGTCAGTGCTATGGGTGGTGAAATCACTGCTGATGACATTGAGGCGCCGAGTACTACTACTTTGACAAATTATGTGGATGCTCAAGCTAATGCGCTGTCAAATGGTGATTTGGTAATCAATGGTGTATCCATTGATGCATCAAAAGCTGCGGCTGATACATCGTCGACTGCATTTGCATCTTCTTCTGCGATTGCTAAAGCGGCAGCGATTAATGAAAAGTCTGATGAAACTGGCGTGACCGCGGTTGCTCTAGAAACTGTTGTGCAGGGCCAGGCGCTATCAGCTGCTACAGGATATGCTGATGATTCTGGTACGTTAGAGATTAACGGTGTGTCTGTTGCTCTATCAACAGCGGCTAACTTAGATGCTGATACTAACCGTGAGGCAATTGCATCGGCTATTAACGCAGTATCTGGGCAAACGGGTGTGACTGCGATTAACACTGGTGATGATGATACAGGTATCACGTTGGTAGCTGAAGATGGTCGTAATATTGCTATTAGTTCTTTCACTATGGCTGCTGCCACTTCGACGTCGGATTTAGGTTTGGGTACTTCGCTTAATACTGCTAGTGCAAGTGCTGTTGAAACCGTCGTAACTGGTTCGATTCTGCTTCAGTCGGCAGATGGTTCTGATATCACGATTGAAGGTGGTACGGGTGATCTTGCAAATACTGGCTTCACTGAAGGTGTGAAGTCTGGTTCAGCCGCTCAGCTAAGCTCAACAGCGATTACTGGTAGTATGAGTACAAGTGTAAATGCTATTGATGCAGGTGATTTAACCATTAATGGTATCTCGATTCGAGCAACTACTGCCTCAGATGATACCTCTTCTTATGATATCGGTGGAGCTACTGCTGAAGGTTATACGGCAGCTAGTGCGATTGCTCGTGCAGCAGCTATTAATGAAGTTGCTGAGCAGACAGGTGTGTCTGCAGTAGCTGAAGAAAATATTGTAGCTGGTACTCAAGGTACTACTGTGGGGGCAGCAAGTGCTACCTTTACCATTAACGGTGTTACTACATCAGCGTTGGACCTTACTCAGACGGATGCTTCAGATCGTCGAAGTGATACTGTAGATGCTATTAATGCTCTATCTGGTCAAACGGGTGTAATTGCAGTCGATGCAGGTGATGGTATCGAGTTGAGAGCTGAGGATGGTCGTAACATTGTTATCTCCAGTAATCAGGCTAATGGTGTAACAAACGCCTTCGATGCTACTGGTGTAGCCTTACCGAGTGATGTCGCTGCCAATGCCGGGGTTAATGGTACGAGCTATACGTTTACGAGTACTGTAAGGCTGGAATCAGCAGGGGAATTTACTCTTGGTTCGGAAACTGGAGGCATCGAAGATGCAGGTTTCAGGGCGGGTACGTATGGTGCTGAAGAGGCTGGTACCTTCCTGAAGGATGTGGATCTGTCAACAGTGGATGGCGCTCTTTCAGCAATCACTGCAGTGGATAATGCTCTGCAGCAAGTAAGTAGTGAGCGAGCGAACTTGGGTGCAACTCAAAACCGCTTTAACTCAACTATTAACAACTTGACTATTACCAGTGAGAACTTGAGTGCTTCGAACTCTCGTATCCGTGACGCTGACTATGCGGCTGAAACGGCAGAGTTGTCTCGTACTCAGGTATTGATCCAGGCTGGTATCTCGGTATTGGCTCAGGCGAACGCTCGTCCTCAGCAGGTTCTATCACTGTTGGGTTAATAGTAGAAAGATGATGGAATTGTTCTTCGGTAGGCTTCTAAGCTCAATCGAAGAACAACTTCTTCGGGTAACGTGCAACGTAATATAGAGGTGATTTTATGGCTGATATTAGAATGACTGCAGGCTTTTCTGCTTCAGCTCCTCAGGCACAGCCCTCTGAATCTGCTACTAAAGGATCGGCGAAAGCTACGGCTTTTAAAGGTGTGACGGAAGGTCAAGTATCACAAACAGCAAAGGATGCTGAAGTGACACTAGAGCAACGTCAGGCGTTGAAAGAGCAGGTCGCTGATAAATCTGAACAACAGGAAGAGCAAGTAACTGAGGCGGTTTCCAAATTGAATGATTACATCCAGGACCAGCAGCGTAATTTACGCTTCAGTGTCGATGATGATTCAGGTGAAACCATTGTTACTGTTATGGACAGTCGTTCAGATGAAGTAATTCGCCAGATACCTGATGAGACGGTTCTCAGGTTGGCACGTAAATTGGATCAGGATGAACCATTGCAGTTATTCAGTTTGTCGGTTTAATTAAAGCTTTGCTTTAAACAGTCGATAAACAGGATAACTAACCTTTTTTAAGGTGGGGAATCCTGCAAAGATTTGCAGGGTCGGTCGTCGAAAGGCGGCCGACTTTTGCCGTTTCTACGGATTAGTTTTTGTCCTTTAGTACAGTTAGAGGTGGGTTATGGCCAGCATTAGTTCAATTGGTATCGGTTCAGGTTTTTTAACCAGCGATCTCATCGATCAGTTGGTGGATGTTGAACGTTCAGCGACAGAACCTAGATTGGATGCTAACCAGGAAAAGCTGGAGGCCCAGCTGTCCGAAGTTGGTCGTATTAAATCTGCTATTGAGGATTTACGTTTAAGTTCTCGTGTTTTGACGATTGATGGTGCTTTAACCAGTACAGCAGGGCGTTCATCGTCGTCTGCTATCAGCGTAAGCACTGATAAAGGCGCAAGCACTGGCTCTTACAATATGAGTGTTGAGCAACTGGCACAAAGTCAGTCTGTGGTAAGTGGTTCATTTGCTGATAAAACGACGGCGCTGAGTAATGGTGTTCTAACCATTGAGTTTGGTACGTTTACTTTTGCCGATACCAATGCGACAGCAGGTGATGCGCCGGGCGGTGGTGATAATGAAGATATCACTGCTTTTACCGATGATACGAGCAGTGACCCGATCAGCATTATTGTAACCGACGATAATAATACCCTTGAGGGTATTCGTGATGCTATTAATGAGAAAGATGCAGGTGTTACCGCATCTATTTTGAATGATGGTTCAGGTTATCGTCTGGTATTAAAATCGGATGTAACTGGTGAAACATCGGCCTTTAGAATGACGGTATCTGGCGACTCAGATGGTGACAGTTCAGATGCTAATGGTTTGTCAGCTTTAAATTTCAATTCAACGAATCAACACATGACAGAGTCAGTTAGAGCGCAAGACGCCGAACTGACCTTTAACGGTATTTCAGTAACTCGTACTACCAATGAAGTTACAGAGTTGGTCGATGGTGTAACGTTTGATTTAACGGATACTACAACGTCATCGACGATTACGATTTCTCGAGATGAGGATTTAATTGTCGAGCGTTTGCAAAACTTTGTTGATCAGTACAATGAATTGCAAGGGATCATTAAAGAGGTAACAGCCTATGATTCTGAGACGGGATCGGGTGCCGTACTTCTAGGTGACTCTACTATTCGTTCTTTAAGCTCTCAGATCAGAGGGAGCTTGAATCAGGCCGTTGCTGGCCTGGAAAACTCGCCAGTACGTTCTTTAGCTGAAATTGGCTTCAGTACAAACTTTCAGACGGGTGAGATTGAATTCGACTCAGAAGAGTTTCTTGATCAGTTAGAGGCTTATCCCGATGAAGTGGATGCCATCTTTAGTCGTAATCTGGTGAGTGATAACGCTGATGTGACCTTTAGTTCCATTGGTTCTCGAACTGAACCAGGTGAGTATGATGTAGTTGTTACTCAACTGGCTACACAGGGTTCTTTCAGTGGGGTTGTTGTTGGGGCTCCAACGAATATTGTGGTTGATGGTACCAACGATGAAATGGTGCTAGAGATTGATGGTGTTACATCGGGCACATTAACGCTAACGAATAATACCTATGCGACGCTGGATGATTTGGCCGTCGAAATACAGGCTCAAATTAATGCGGATGCTGCTTTGTCTGATGTGGGAGTAACGGTTTCAGTTGATTCTGATACGCTCATTTTTACTTCGGATACTTTTGGTTCCGCGTCTGCGGTTAATCTTGCTTCTGTAGAAGATGGTTCCCTATATGGTTTGACCGCTGGTAGCGGTACCGACGGTGTTGATGTTGAAGGAACCATCAATGGGCAAACGGCAACCGGCAATGGGCAAAGTCTTTCCTTGAGCTTGGCGGGTGATGATGCCGATGGGGTCACGGTTGAGGTAACAGCAACGTCTTTCCCGGGTGCGGCAACGCAATTAACGTCAACGGTAACTGTTGCCGACGGCGTGGCTCAAAGCCTAGTGGAGCGTTTCAATGAAATGCTCGCTTTTGAAGGGTTAATAACTAATAAAATTACGTCGTTGAATGCGCAGCTGGATACGGTGGACCAACAGCGTATTGATCTTGATGAGCGCTTGGAATCTTTTGAGCAGCGACTGGCTCGTCAGTTTATTGCGGCTGATACGCGTGTTTCGCAGCTGAATAATACTGAGCAGTTTGTGAAAACCCAATTGGCAGCGATAGTTAATTCATTTACTGGCGGTAGCAGTGAGTAACATGGGTCTATAGCTGGTACTTTTATTGCTTGTAGCTTTCTTGGTGTCAATTATTTGTTTCCAAGGAGGAGTGTATGAGCAGCATAATTCATATTAAAAGTCTAAAAGAGCAGGTCTCTCATGCGATTGATGTTGGAGATCATGTAACTGCTGCGTCTATACTCAATGAACACATAACAACTTTTGATAATTACCCTGCTTTTACTTTCAAATCGCGTATTGAAATCTCGGTTCTGCAGCATGGCTTAGATACTTTTATTGATCAGTTAAAGTTATCCTCCAACCAAAAAGAAAAATATCTGATCGAAGGCGTTTTAAATATCTCTTTAAAGAGATATAACGATGCCCTTGAGCTTTTTGCTTCTGCTCTAGAGCTCTCTCCTGATGAGCCTCTGTTGTGTTACTTTGCAGGTTCTACTTGTATAGAAAAAGGCTTGTTATCTGATGCCGTAAAGCTTTTTACCATTCCTCAGGATAGTATGCTGCAGGAATCTTATCTTCAATTAGGGCGATGTTATGCAGGTCTTGATCAAGACGATTTAGCCTATTTCGAGTTTGAGCGCAGTTTTAGGACATTGGAATCCGATGAAGCTTTACTGACTCTTTTGGTGTTTATGAGGCAGAATATACGCGCCAGCAAACTGTTAGATTGGGGGTATGTTCAGCGTCTTAGAGTCTTACTTGAAAAGTATAAGCGTGAATTACCTGACAATAAAAAAGATGTATTAAAAATTGAAGCTGCAATGCAGTACATAACGGGTGACGTTTCTTCTGCTATTACGTCGTTTGGTGAAATCATAAAAGAATTTCCAGCGGACGCTGAATCAAAAAGAAGTCTTGCCTATATTCTTCTCGGGGAAGGCGCTTTTAAGGAGGCGTATGCTCTTAATCCTTCCAGAGAGCAAACCTTTGAGACTCTGGATAATGTGGCAGGCTTAGAGAACCTTCCTAAATGGAATGGTCAGGCTTTAGATGGTCAAAAGCTGATGGTTGTAGGAGAGCAAGGGCTTGGAGATAGGATTTTATTGAGTCGTTTTCTCAATACGATAAAACAAAAATTTAAACCAAAATCTGTGACTTTGGTGATTGATAGCAGACTCGTACCTATAATCAAACAAGGAAATTTTCCTCAGTTAAACGTTCTATCGCTTGATGATGCCATTCCTGTGGATGAATATGACACATATTGCCACCTTTCAGATTTATTGTTTATCTTGGGGCCCGCTAAACCTCCCCAAAAAGGTTTAAAGTCTTATTTAAATGCTGACAAGTCAAAAATCCAACATTATCGCAATAAATATAAAAAGTTGTTCCCAGGAAAGGTTACTGTTGGCTTAACTTGGAAAAGTTCGAGCAATTCTTTAGGTAGTAGTAAAGATCTGGTTTTACGTGAACTCGGTGCTTTATTGCGTATCCCTAATGTTCAATGGGTTGCACTTCAATATGGTGATATTTCAGAAGATATTGAGACCATTAATTCAGAGCATGAATGTGAGCTTTATTACGATGAGACAGTAGATCAGAAATTTGATTTAGAAGCTGCTTTTGCTCAGGTTTCAGCTCTTGATTATGTTGTAACTATATCTAATGCCACGGCACACATTTGTGGTGCGTTGGGTGTACCTGCTTCGGTATTAGTTTCGCAACGACCTCCATGGCATTGGTTGACCTCTGGTGAGAAATCATGTTGGTATCAGAGTCTTCGTTTGGTTCGTCAACAGAATACAAATACCTGGTATCGGCAATTAAACGAAGTTGCTGATTATCTTTGTGCCCGCTTTAAGAATCTGAAACGAGACCCCATGCCGACAATAGGTGAGGTGAGGGCTCTCTTTTATACATCGAGGTTGGAATTATTAATGGAGTTAATAAGTGCTGTTCCAACTGAGCAACTACCTCCAGGGCATCTTAGCTTTCTAGCTGAGCTTTATCTCAATCAAGGTGAGGTTAAGAAGTGTACTGATATAGTTGCTCCACTATTAGAACAAGGTATCGAAACAGATCAAAATCTTCTTTTAATGGCAAAAGCAGGGAGGTTGTTATCCAAATATAAAGAAACGGATAACTTATTAGGTTTGATTAAGGGTGATTTTTATTACGAAGAAGTTCAGCTTGAACGAATGTCTCGGGCTCTAGATTTGGAAAATTACTATGCTGCTAGAGATATTTGGAAGAAGGTTCTGGCTTTTAAGCCGAGTATTAAAAATCTAGATTTATTGAGTGCGTTTTTGTTTCAACAAAGGGAGTGGATAACTCTAAGAAGCGATATTCCAGATGAGCGTATTCAATTAAGTTTCGAAATGGTTGATGGTTTCGATCAGGTCTTTGGTTATCGTAATCCAGTTGTAGGTATTATTCTCAGAGCGGAATTATCTACTTATATTGGAAATATTGATTCTGGTGTCAGTGGTTTTAGAAAAGCTCTCAGTTTAAGGCCTGAACTTTCTAAAATGCTTAATTCTAGTTTAGGTTATTGTTTATTGATGAAAGGAGAGTTTAAAGAAGGATTCAAAAGACACTCTTCAATGAGGGAAGTTGATAAGGTTATTTTTTCCAAGAATGCAGTAACTTATCCAGATATACCTATGCTCAATGAAAAAGAAGTCCTAGACACCAAAGTTAAACGGATTTTAGTAACGTGTGAGCAGGGTATTGGTGATCAATTGCTGAACTTTCAATTCTTACGTAAGTTTCAGAAGCTTTATAATAAAGAAATCCTAGTAACAGTCTCTCCTAAATTGGTTGATATGATTCGTCGTAATTGTCCTGACATAATTCATGTTCAGTCCGAAGTAGAATCTCTGCCAAATAATATAAAACGAACAATTCAGCGTAAGGTCCATTTAGGAAATCTCCCTCTATTCATGTTAGATGAATTTGATCACTACCAGGCTGAAGTGGATTGGTTGAGAGCAGACCCTTCAAAGGTAGCCTATTTTAAAGATAAATATGCTTCTCTTTTTCCAGGGAAAAAACTGGTTGGGTTATCTTGGCGTAGTGCCAGCTCTACTTGGGGATCTAGCAAGGATGTAAATTTAAAATCATTTTTGCCGATATTAAAAGATGAAAGCATTCAGGTCATTTCCATTCAGTACGCTGATATCAGTCAAGAAGTGGCTCAGTTGGGTGATGATGCAGGAACGATTTTCCTTGATCCGGAAGTGGATATTACTAACGACTTAGAATCAACTATTGCATTAATTGAAGCGCTGGATTTTGTAGTAACCGTATCCAATGTCAATGCTCACTATACTGGTGCGCTCAATAAGCGAGGGCTTGTATTGTTGAAAGCACGATCTTTATGGCACTGGCTTCATAATACTAATGCAGTTCCTTGGTATCCAAGCTTAGAGCTTATAAGAGAAAGTGATTATAAGAATACGGATTCATTAATAAACAATATATTAGAGAAAATATAGAGGCTAAAGATAATGGCTAAGATTACTGAAGAATATAGAAAAATGCAGCAAGACTTGCATAAGTCTCGACCTGATTATGGGGTGGCCTCTATAAACTTTGCCGGTCAGGTGTCCAATATCATCAATGAAAATAATATTACTGAGTTGTTAGATTACGGCGCGGGCAAGGGCCGTTTGGCGCAAAACCTGAAGGTTAATCATAAAGTTGATATTCGACTTTATGATCCTGCTATTCCAGAATGGTCTGCTGAACCTGAGTCAAAAGAGATGGTTTGCTGTATTGATGTGCTTGAGCACATTGAGCCTGAGTTGCTGGATAATGTTTTGGATGATTTGAAACGAGTAACGAAACGCGTTGGTTTCTTTACTGTTCATACAGGACCTGCAGTAAAGGTTCTGCCAGATGGTAGAAACGCTCATTTGATACAAGAGCCTCCAAAGTGGTGGCTACCAAAGTTTTTAGATCGGTTTGATTTGATCTCATTCAGCAAAATACCTAGCGGCTTTTTAGTTATCGTCCAACCTCTGAAGGAAACGCAGCCATGAGTGATCAAGAAGTTAAGTTAGCAGAAGTTACGTTTGGTCATTCTAAGCTGTTCTATGAGGCGACAAATAGGAACGCGATCTGGCGAGCCAGTACGTTATTTACCAAAGAACCCGACACCGTTCACTGGATTTCTCAAATTAAAGAGAACGAAGTGTTTATCGATATTGGGGCAAACGTTGGTATGTACAGCATTATGGCGGGCAAAGCACAAAAGGCGCAGGTCTTTGCTTTTGAGCCCGAATCTCAAAACTATGCTCTATTGAACCGGAATATTGTTCATAATCAAATTCAAGATAAATCCATTGCATATTGTCTGGCTCTGACTGACAAAGAGAAGGTGGATAAACTCTATTTGAGTGGTTTTCAATTGGGGAGCTCGTGTCACACCTTTGGTGAGAATGTTGATTACAATTTGAAAGAGCGTAAAAGTCAGATTGCCCAGGGCTGCGTTTCAAATACTCTTGATGCATTAGTTGATACAGGTGTTATTCCTCAACCTGATCACATCAAGATTGATGTAGATGGTTTGGAGCATCTAGTTATAAAAGGTGCTGCTAAGACGCTTAAGCAAGGAAATGTTAAATCAATTTTGGTAGAACTGAACACTCATTTAGATGAGCATCTACAGATAATTGGTTACCTTGCTGATGCAGGTTTTATTTTCGATCAAAGACAAGTTGATCTGGCTATACGCAAAGAAGGAAGTTTTGAAGGAATTGGTAATTATATTTTCTATAAGCCGGATTCAGGCATTTCTTTTGAAAAGTTAATCGAACGAGAGGAAGCTGCAACGAAATTAGAAGCTCAAAAAAAGGCATCTGAAGCTAGTAATAACCCATCATCGTTTGTGATCGGGCCTGCTCAGAATGTTACGCCTTTGGAATATACCATGAACCGTTTGGCTAATATGGAAATCAAGCACGAGCCTTATCATCATTTTTATGTGGATGAATTATTCCCGGCTGATTATTACGCGGAAATGATGGCGATGAAACCAAGTGCTGACGAAGTGGTTACTATTGCTTCTACAGGAAGAACGAATAAGGCTTATGATGATCGTTATGTAATGCATCTCCAAGATGGTATTCACCAGGTTATAGATCCTGTAAAGCGAAAGTTCTGGGAAGAGTATCGTGAATGGTTTTGTTCGCAAGAGATAATGATCACGTTAATCAAACGTTTCCATAAAGAAATAGCCGATGCAGGGGTTACGAAACTCAATGTTTTCCCAGAAGCTATGTTTATGAGAGATAAGGCGGGTTATTCGATTGGACCTCATACAGACTCAATGCATCGCCTTATTACAATGATGGTTTATTTACCTGATGATGTTGATCATCGTCATTTGGGTACTTCTGTCTACGTTCCAGAAGACAGCACTATGAATAGTGATGGTTCCAGGCATTTTAAATTTAATGGCTTTAGGAATGTATCTACCGCTGACTATAAACCCAACAGCGCCTTTGGTTTCTTGCGATCAAATAATTCTTTCCACGGTGTAGAGCCCGTTAAAGATGAGTATGACAGAGATACCATGGTGTATATTGTTAAGCATAGAAACGCATAGTTTTTGATTGGAGGGAGTTTTTCTCCCTTCTCTAGGGCTTATCGCATAAGTATGTAACATTCTGTCAACGAGCTAAAATTAACTTAAAGATTACAAAATCTGGGTCGATAAATATTAGGTATGCGTAACCAATTCAAAGGCAATTCATTATGATGGCTAACCCTAGATTACAACAATACAATAAGGTGAATGCTCAAACGGGCATTGTGGATGCAGATCCACATCGTTTAATCCAGCTTTTATATCATGGTCTGCTGGAGAACCTTGCTAAAGCAAAGGGTATGATTGAGCGAAAAGACATTGAAGGTAAGAATAAGCACGTTGTTAAAGCGGGCGATATTCTTAATGCATTACGCACTTGTCTTGACCCTCAATATAACCAGGAATTGGTAGAGAATCTTGATGCGCTTTATGATTATTGTATTCGTCAGTTGCTGATGGCGAATCTAAAGAATGATACAGCCATTATCGATGAGATTGTTGGTTTACTGGTTCCGGTAAAAGCGGCTTGGGATGAAATTCGTGATCAGGTAGTTCAGCCGAAACAAGAACCTGTGTATAACGGAACGTCTGCGACAGCATAGTGAAACGTTCATACAAGGGTGCTATTCGCATCCTTGGTTAATTTGATGATACTGAGTTTTGTGATGGGAGATGTCAGAAATGTC
>Ga0255776_10006105_pt1 | contig 12366 bp, 8 predicted proteins | sample 071ome_19_FD_179974 | JGI IMG/M metagenome (GOLD analysis project Ga0255776, IMG submission 179974) | Coastal salt marsh microbial communities from the Groves Creek Marsh, Skidaway Island, Georgia - 071413AT metaG (version 2) | ecosystem: Environmental > Aquatic > Marine > Intertidal zone > Salt...
ACCTGCAAGAGGACAACAATTCCTGCAAGCAAAGCGTCCTAGTGACCCTAGATTCACCAGCATGAGTTTCAAATACGGCACCTGGCTTGCCATGGCCACATTGGGTCTTCTTGGCAACTTGGGCCTAGGAGACGAACCCACTTCCTGGTCTCGCTTCCGGGGACCCAATGGTTCAGGAGTGGATGTCACGGCCATGCTACCCCTTGAGCTTGGCCATGAATCCAACTTGCAATGGCAACATGCACTTCCTGGAAAAGGTGCCTCCAGCCCAGTGAACTGGAATGGTCAGGTGTTCCTGACCGCATCCACCATTGAGCCAAATACTTCCAGCCCTCAGGAGCATCATGTCATTTGTCTGGATCTGGAAAAGGGCATCGAACAATGGCGCTACACAAGCAAGGCGCTCTTACCTGAACAGGAAATTATTCGGGAGGATCATGGTTATGCCAGTCAGTCCCCTGTGGTGGATGAAACAGGGGTGTATGCTTTTTTCGGAAAATCCGGTGTGATCGCGTTGGATCATGAAGGCAAATTACGCTGGCAAGCCAGTGTCGGGACCCAGCTGCACGGCTGGGGTTCTGCGACCTCTCCCATCCTTTACCGTGATCTGGTTATCCTCAACGCCAGTGTCGAATCTGAGTCTGTGATTGCCCTGGACAAGGCAAGCGGCAAGGAACGCTGGCGAAGGCCAGGCATCCGGGAATCTTGGAACACGCCCATCATCGCCTCGCTGGCTGATGGCTCGGTGGAAATCATCCTGGCCATGCTGCGCAAAGTAATAGCCCTGAATCCGGAAACCGGTGACATACTCTGGGAATGTGATACCCAAATAAATTGGTATATGTGTCCGGGAATGCTCTTTGATGAAGGTGTCGTTTACGCCATTGGAGGGCGGTCAGGAGGGGGCCTCGCCATCAAGGCTGGGGGGCGGGGAGATGTGACCCAGAGCCATGTGCTTTGGCGACTGGATAAAGGTACCAATGTGCCCACTCCATTGTTCCACCAGGGATATCTTTACTTCGTTCACGAAAATCTGGGGATTGCCTACTGCGTTGAGGGCCGAAGCGGTCAACTTGTTTATGAGGAGCGAATCCAACCATCACCTGGACAAATCTATGCCTCTCCCGTATTGGCCAATGATCGTATCTACATCCTTTCCAGACAAGGCCATTGCGTGGTGTTGGCTGCCCAACCCAGTTTTGAAATCCTGGCCCGCAGTGCCATGCCAAAGGATCAGGGGCTCTTCCATGCCAGCCCCGCCATTGTAAAGAATCGCATCCTCATTCGTAGCGATCGCATGCTTTATTGTATTGGTAGCCAACCCTAAAGCACCTTCGCTGCCCAGGTCCTCGACGCAAGGCCTGCGTCTGCCGCTGACTGATTTCATGCAAGACTCTCCCAAGAGGAGAGTATCGCCTCATGGTCTCACACCTGGAGCGCGCATCAAGGCGGGATCAAGGGGTGCGCCAGTAAGGGTTTCAAGGAAAGCCACCAAATCCTTCACCTCATCCCCACGCAGACCAAGAGGTTGAAGGGATTCCTCTCGATGACCAAGAGCTGGTTCATCAGGGAGGGTTGAATAAAAGGTCACGACTTCTTCCAAGGTCTCAAACCGGCCATCGTGCATGTAAGGAGCAGTGCGGGCAACGTTGCGCAGCGTTGGGGTTTTGAATTCACCCAAATTGCTATCCCGTGTCGTCACATAATGAAGCGCTTGATTGGCCTCAAGCGAAGGGTCATCACTGAAGAGTCCTTGGCCATTGAAGGGATCATTTTTGACCTGCTCCACCGCTGGATACCTGCCCTGATCCAGCTCAGAGCCGCCACGATCCAGCCCAATGTTGTGAAACTCATGATCGGTCAAGGTAGGTCCAGCATGACAAAGCGTGCATTGCCCCTTACCGGTAAAAATCACGAGCCCCCTCAAATGCTGTTGATTGAATTCAGGAGTCAGCAGGTGTCGTTCACCTCGTCGAAGGCGCCCCACAAAGCGATCAAACGGTGAGTCTGAGGATATTAATTGCCTCTGGTAAGCCTCCATTGCCTTGCCTAGGTGGGAAAAAACCAAGGTCAATGGATCGCGATCCTCAGTTGACAAATCGGACTGTCGTGGATGATTCGGCTGTGAAGCACCGTTGAGTTCAGGCCGGGTGTCAGCCACAGAGCCCTGAGCATGCAGTTCAGGCAAGGCACCAAATGCTTGCTGGTAGAGTTCGCGATAGACGGGGTCAGCTGCCACCAGATCATAGGCACGACCACGACTGCCTCCCATTTCACTTGGGTGCTCGATGGGTGCCATGGCTTGCGACCAGATGGAATCCTTTCGCCCGTCCCAATAATACCAACGCTGCCATGCCAAATTCCAAAGGGTGGGTGCATGGCGGCTCAGAGGTTTCAAGCCAACGGAAAGAGCCCGACCATCAGACCAATCCTGGTTCGGGTCGTGACAACTAGCACAGGAGATCTTCCCATTGAGCGAAAGACGCTCCTCATAGAAGAGATGTTGGCCTAGCAGGGCTGCATGAGGGTTGTCGGCATAACGATTGGTCGGGCTTGGAGGAATCGAAGGCAGAGGGCTTAGCGACAAAATAGTTTCAACCTGCTCGGCTGGAAGCAGCAAACCATCGATGCGCACAGCGTTGTCTGGCTGCTCTCGGCAAGAGACCAGGGCCAGAATCAGAACCCATCCCATGCAATACCAGATCTTCAAAATACTAGAGGGTGAAGGCAATGGTTCCTCGATCGGGAATCCCATCCTCAACGCAATCAATGTAAAGTTCCCACAGACCGCCCATATGAAAAAGCAGACCCCGCACTTCATACTCACCCTCGCCGATTCGTTCGATCTCCGGTTGCGTGTTGATCCCATGACCATGTGCGGGCATATCTGCATCAATCTGAATCTCCAGTGCCTGACTCAGCGATTCCTCATCAGCTCGCCGAATGACCAGGTGCATGGAACAGTGCTCGTTCTTTGGGGGCGGATAGGTCGAGAAAGTACAGTCGATCACGTAAGCACCGCTGGCAGTCTGACACGATACCACCGATGTCTCGACCATGTCAGACTCGGTGACGGGATCAGGCTTGCAGCCGATCCCTAGGACCAGGCAAAGCAAACATGGTAGTAATAGAAGCTTTTTCATGCTTTTTTTCTGATGGCCGACAAGGCAAGCAAGGCAAGCAACAGGAGAACACCCAACATCCACAGACGACGCATGTCAACGCCTCCCTCTTCTGATTTTTCCTTGGTGACATCCTGCGCTGCTGAAGCCAAGTCTCTTGCAGTCTTGGGTATGGGTAGTTCGGGGCCTCTTTCCAGGTAGCGGGCTGCAACAAATAAATCCCCTGCCAACTCGGAAGTGGGTAAAACAACCGACTGCGTTGTACCTTCGGCTTTGAGAGGTATGGACACCAAACGATCGGTTGCCTGGTAAAAAGCAAGCACTCCGGCCTCCTGACTTGGTGTGGACTCGATGGGCTGGGAAGCAGATTTGAAACGGTAGGATTCGACTCCCTTGGGAACCGTCCATTCAACCCGGATCCCCTCTTCGACCGGGCTCGTTTCCAGCGGTAGCCACCGCCAGGTCCATTGACGTTGAATGGATTCGACCAACACTTCCAAGGTTCGGTTCCAGGAGGCCGGCTCGCCAGCATCAAGCCATTGCCTCCCCTCCTTAAGGAAGGACCTTTCACCGGTCAGCAAATATCCAATCGCAAAAAGCTCTTGGCTAGGATGGGACGATTTAAGCTCGTGAATCATAACCTCCATGCGATCCAACCAGGCTCCTTGCATTGATTCAGGAAAGCCACCCTGACGCCATATTTGGTGGATGAGGGGTATGAGGCCAGAGCGCTCCTGCGCCGACATGCTGGCCCACGGGAGATTCTGCATGATTTCCATGACTTGGGCCGCCTTTGCCGTGGCTTCCCACGGAACGGAAGGGTCTTGTGGAGGTGTCATCACGCATGCTTCCCAAAGCGCCTGTAAAGGCGCTATCCGAAATGGTTCTGTAGGTATCTCATCCATACCCTCAACCCAAAAACTCTGCAGGGACTGATCCCCAGTCAACCCGTAGTAAAGTCGGTAGGCGGCAAGGGCTCCTATTGGATCGTTAACCATGAACAGGGAATCAAGGGGTGACCTCTGGGTCAAACCCACCATCAACCTATCCATCGCCTGCATCGTTTGTGGTGTGGGCAAAAGCCACCCCGAGAGCAAAGCGTCAACCTTTTGGGAAAGGATGGCAAGATGGAGCGGTTCAGTCGGCTGCTCCCATGGGAGGCTTCCATCTCCCTGCTTCAATAACCCTCCATGCCATTGAGCATCGTGATAGGTGTTGACTGAGACGGGACGGCCAATGTGAGCGATAGAGGACTTGGGAGTCTGACCCAAATCATGGAAGGCATAGGCCTTGCGCTCCCTTGCCATGGAACCAGGAAACAACAAAATCGCATCTTCGGGCTGAGCGGCTAATTCGGCTGCTTGGAGTTGTTTGGTCTGAAAACCTTTTTGAAGACGGGAGCTACTCCATTGCCGCATATTAGGGTCTTCACTGATCATAGGAGACCAATCTTCAGCAGACTCCACCGAAGCAGGCATCCATGTTTTGTCCTTTTCTTGGAAAAAAATCCCATCCTGAGAAGATGACGAGGATGGAACCAATCGCCGAAGCACTTGTTCTACCAGCACCTCCTCCTGCCCAGTGAAAAGCTGACACCGAATAGTTCGCACAAAGGAGGCTCCTTGCCATTCAAAGGGTTGCTTGAGGATCATTGAACACGCTACCGGACCGTTGTATTCCCAGCTCCAGGAAGCATTCGCCGTGTTCTCATCCAAGTAGGCAGGAAAAGGGAAACGTAATTTGAAAATCGCCCCGCTTGACACTTCCTCGATCTCCAGCACATGAGCCTGCTGAGTGGCCGAGGGTGCTCTCACAATCACTGCCCCATTGTGCATGGCCGGCATGGACTCGCTCATTCGGCCAATGAGGTCTTTAGGTTTCTCTTGTTGTCCGGTCGTGAGTTGGAACACTGCCCGGTCTTGTGATGGGTTTACCCCTACCATGGCATCAATGAGCATCCACCGAATGGAACCATTGGGCCAGTAAAGCACGGGTTGGATTTGAATCGCCTTGGCTCCCACCAAGACCATTTGATCAACCGGGATGGGATCTGAGCTCTGAGGCAACGGCACACCAAAGCGAGCTGGCAAGGTCTCCGTTTCGAAAGGCCCTTGGTGGTGTATGGCTAAATGGATCATGAGGTCATGACCTGCGGTCATGCTCAGCGTGTTCCATAGCAGGCAGAACCCAAGACAAGTTGAAAGCCGCACAACTTTTCTGACCGAAAGATTCATGACTCAGTGCCCCAAGGCGCAAGGCACTGACCCTAAGAGATCTTGCGCCATCCTGTCAGAGCAGCATGACAAAGCTCAGCATCATGGAGCCACTCAGCGCCCACGTGGTGGCTTGCGCATCTCAGGAGGCGCCGAAAAGTCGATGCCACGACCATTATCGAACATATCATACATCTTGATTCCTTGATGGCTCTCCACGTGAGCATCGGCATACAGGTAGTTAGCACGCCCCGCAGTCTTATCCGCGTTCTTTTTCGTACTGCTGTGTCGATCAGGCTGGATGTCGTCAATCACATCCCGCCAGGTAGGCCATCCGGCGCGACTGTGGGTATGATCATGCAACACATCCATGGCCTGTTCATCAGCAATCTCGAACACAATGATGGTTTCGGTTGGGTATTGAAGTTTGTCCAACATGTGACAGTGATCGGGCGGGTTGGCTGGAGGGAATCCCGCAATGGGTCCAGGTTGGGTCGTCCAGTCATTGATAGGATAGCAAGTGCCACCTTTTTGAATACGCTCCATGGCTTTTTTGTCACTAGGACAAGCACGTATTTCTTCACTGTTGCCGACGTAAGGGAGCACCAAGTTGATCCAGAGTAATTTCGGGTCAGCATGAAACATATTGCTCAGTGGCATGTGACCCTCGTTGTCATCGGCATACATCATCGTCGCCACACCTATCTGGCGCATGTTGGACGTGCACTTGATAGCCTTGGCCTTTTCCTTGGCCATAGACAGGGCGGGCAAAAGCATACCGGCCAGGATTGCAATGATGGCGATGACCACCAAAAGTTCAATCAGGGTAAAACCAGACTTTGTGAAACTTGAATTGGCTTTCATAACTGAATCTCCATCAGGACAGCTTCATAGGAGCTTTGATTGGGTAGGGACCTAATCTTCCCAAAATGGAGGCTCTTAGCAAGCCCATAACCTAGGGAGCCAAGCATTCGGAGCACCTAATCAAGCACCAAAGTTATGGACTTGCTCCCCTCGGACACATGGCTAGCATCCTGTGCAAGCCATGTTTGCTCTAGATTTCAAACCCTACAAGGCCTTGTCCCTGATTGCCTTGTCTATAGCGTGCCTTGGTAGAACGCTGTCTTCGGCTCAGCCATCCGGACCCCTTGCTGCAAGCCAATCCGAACCCCTAAATTTCTTGTTCATCATCGCCGATGATTGCACTTTTTCTGACCTTGAAATTTATGGAGGGCAGGCCAAGACGCCTCATCTCAAGCAATTGGCTCGGGAAGGCATGCTTTTTGAACGCTGCTTTCAAGCCGCCCCCATGTGCTCGCCTACCCGTCACTGCCTCTACACTGGCCTCTACCCAGTCCGATCTGGTGCCCATCCAAATCATACTTACGTCCAACCAGGCACCCGTAGCATCGCGCACTATCTGAAAGAAGCCGGCTATCGGGTCGCCTTAAGCGGCAAGACTCATATTCAACCAAGATCCTCTTTTCCTTTCGAATACTCCAATGACCGCACTGGCCCCAGTGGTGCTGGCAATCCCGACATGGCAGCGATAGACCGAATCGTGGATCAGTGCCATGAATCCAAGACACCTTTTGCGATTTTTGCCTGCTCAAATGAGCCCCATACTCCCCACAACCGAGGCGACCCAAAAGCCTACCCTCCAGAGGCCCTCGAGTTGCCGCCCCTTTTTGTCGATACCCCACAAACCCGTGAAGCCTTCTCTCGCTACCTTGCAGAAGTCAGCTACTTCGACGGGCAGGTAGGCCAATGCCTGGAGATACTCAAGCGCCATGACCTGGAAGATCAAACCCTGGTCATGGTGGTCAGCGAGCAGGGTAACTCCTTCCCGTTCGCCAAATGGACCTGCTATGACAAGGGGCTACAAAGTGGCATGGTCGTTCGATGGCCAAAAATCGTTCAGCCTGCAAGCATCAGTGGGGCCATTGTGGAGTATGTGGATATCCTACCCACCTTCCTCGCGGCTGCTGGGGTGAATCGACCTGATGAGCTGGATGGGCGCTCCTTTCTCCCTGTGCTGCTTGGAAATTCACAACATCACAAGACTTTTAGCTATGGATTACAAACAAGCCGTGGAATCAACGATGGCCCCAGCTATTACGGGATACGATCGGTACGCTCCGAACATTTTCGCTATATCAGGAACCTCAGTCCTGAAACCGGCTTTCGCAACACCATGATGAAAAGTAATTGGTGGCAGTCCTGGGAAAAAGCAGCCTCCTCGGGCCAATCTCATGCACAGGCCATGGTCAGAAGATTTCAGTATCGACCCGCCGAAGAACTCTACCATACCACTCTGGATCCATGGAATCTTCACAATCTGGCCGATGACCCAAACCACCAGTCTATCAAGGACTCACACGCCAAAGCCTTGAAGGCCTGGATGGAGGCACAGGGAGATGAGGGACAGGCTACCGAACTTCAAGCCCTGGATCGTCAGTGGAAACGCGCCTCGCTCAATCAAAGCCAAGGCAAGTGAAATGTTAGTAAAGGTTGACCGGATCGATATCAATACTGACTTTGACACCTTGGGGCAATCGCATGGAATCCATGACCCCAGCCAACCGGGCGCTGAGCCTGGACATGCGCTGAGCCCGCATCAGGATTTGATAACGGTAGTGATTCTCTGCACGTTCCAAAGGAGCCGGGGCGGGACCTGCGAGGCTGAATCCCTGAATATCCTGGGTCGCTCCTTCGATCGCCTGACGCAAATGATCAGCACTGAGCTTGAGCTTAGCCTCCTGCCTTCCGCGTAGGGTAACCAAGGCCAAGCGCAGGGCGGGCGGATAGGAAGTTTGCTCGCGAAATTCCCATTCCTGTTCGTAGAAACCCACGTAATCGTGGCGGCGGGCATATTGAATAGCAGGGTGAAATGGCGTGAAAGACTGCACGTAGACATCGCCCTCCACTTCCCCGCGTCCAGCTCGTCCAGCAACCTGGGTAATCAACTGGAAGGTGCGCTCTCCGGCTCGAAAATCGGGTATATGCAAGCTGAGGTCTGCATAAATGATCCCCACCAAGGTGACATTGGGAAAATGAAGGCCCTTGGCTATCATTTGAGTACCAATAAGGATATCCACCTTGCCTTGTCGAAATTCGGTTAGGATACGCTTGTAATCCTCCTTTTTCTTGAGCGTGTCTGAATCCATTCGCCGGATACTTGCCGTAGGATAAAGTCGAGCCAAGGTATCCTCGACCCTTTCGGTACCCACCCCGGCAAAACGGATTTCAGCGCTACGACAGGTATCAACTGGACAGCAAATCGGTGCTCGCTCGTCATGCCCGCACAAGTGGCAGCGCAAACGTTGTTGGCGACGATGGTAAGTCAGCGAAAGGCTGCATTGAGGACAACCGGCAACATAGCCGCATTGAGGGCATTGCAAAGAGGATGCGTAGCCTCTTCGATTGAGAAACAACATGGTCTGCTCCCGTTTCTCCAGTCGCTGGTCAATGGCTTCCTTGAGTTGCTGCGAAAGGATGGGGATACCCTTGTCATGGCGGCCTTCCCCACGCATGTCCATGACTCGGACCCAGGGCAGGCTCTTGTCATCGGCTCGTGAAAGCATTTCGAGCAGGTGGTATTTCCCGCCTTTGGCATGGTGGTAGGTCTCCATGCTTGGAGTCGCTGAACCCAGCACCACCACTGCACCCTCCTTCTGGGCTCGAACCACCGCAACATCCCGGGCATGGTAACGAGGAGCTTCCTCCTGCTTGTAGGAATGTTCATGCTCTTCATCAACGATGATCAAGCCCAATGGATCAACCGGGGCAAACACCGCACTCCGAGCTCCAATGACAATTCGAGCGCGACCTTCTCGAATCTTATGCCATTCGTCATGACGCTCTCCATCGGATAGATGACTATGAAGGACGGCGACAAGGGTCGCTCGCTTACCCACAGCAAATCGAGCCTTGAAGCGTTCGACCGTCTGGGGTGTCAGGGATATTTCAGGGACCAGCACGATAGCGCCTCGACCCTGAGAGAGGGCGTGATCGATGGCCTGAAGGTAAACCTCAGTCTTGCCACTTCCAGTAACCCCGTGGAGCAAGAATACATTTGGCTTTTGTTGAACCTCCTTTTGATTCATGGCAGCCAAGATGGCAGCATGAGCCCTGGCCTGTTCCTGATTCAGAGCAAGAGGTTCGCTGGGCAGGATATGCTCGTGAGCGTGTGGATCGCGTTCCATTACCTCCCTGCAAATCAAGGCAACCCCAGCATCTTCAAGTTTCTTGGCTGTCGCTGCGGTGGATCGAGTTAGTTTGAGGAACTCCTGAAGAGGTAGCTCCTTCCATTGCTGCAAGATGGATCGCAATGCAGCCTGGCGCTCGGTTAAGGCAGGGACCTGACCCGTGGGCTCTACGGCTCGAATATGAAGTTGTTTCTTCCAGCCCTCTCGATCCCTCCTCACGGCAACTGGCAAGACGCTCTTGAGAGCGATTTCGATCGGACAGCAGTAATAGGCAGCCATCCAGCGGGCAAGGTCCAGAACCTTGGGGGTGACCAAACTGCCCTGACCCACCACATCAATGATAGGCTTGAGAACAGGGAAGGAGGATGTGGCCGGCAGGGCCGTCACCACGCCCATGAGTTGCCTGGTTCCAAAAGGTACTTTAACCCGACTACCCAGGGCAATCCGCTCCTCGAGCTCAGAGGGCACCTCGTAGTCAAATTCTTTCCCCAGGGCAATCTCTAGTGTGATCCTGACGATCATCTGACATCCTTTTCGCATGGGCCTTGGCAGGGGGCCAAGCACTTTTTCCCATACAAGGCTGTATGGTTTCGACATGTCTGCTTGACCTTTGGCTGAAAGATTGCAGACTACGCAACCTTCTCACTCCTGAAGTGAGAATCTTGCCTCCCGATATGAAGCAACACATTCGCAACATCGCCATCATCGCCCACGTTGACCACGGAAAAACGACCCTGGTGGATTGCCTGCTACGGCAATCAGGGCTTTTCCGCTCCAACCAAGTGGTCGAGGAGCGCATGATGGATAACATGGACCTAGAGCGAGAAAAGGGCATTACCATCAAGGCCAAGAATGCCTCCTTCCGCTATGGGGACATCCATGTCAACATCGTCGACACACCAGGGCACGCAGACTTCGGCGGTGAAGTGGAACGCATCATGAACATGATCGATGGCGTCGTGCTGGTGGTGGATTCAGTCGAGGGTCCCCAAGCGCAAACCCGTTTTGTGTTGCGCAAAGCCTTAGAATCAGGTGCCAAACCCATCGTGGTAATCAACAAGATTGATCGGGAAAATGCCGATCCTGAAGGGGTTTTGGATAAGGTTTTTGATCTCTTTCTCACCCTCAATGCAACGGATGAACAGTTGGATTTTCCCGTTGTATATGCCAGTGCCAAGGATGGGGTTGCCATGAACCGCATGGAAGACAAAGCGGAGGACATGAAACCACTTTTCGAGGCAATTGTCGCCCACACCCCACCTCCTCGTATTACCGATGATTCACACTTTAAGCTTTTGGTGGCCAACTTGGATTATTCGGACTACCTGGGGCGGATTGTGTTTGGAAAAATCATTTCCGGGGGAGTTGCCGTCGGTCAGAAAATCTTTCGGGTCCGAGGTGATGGCAAGCGCATCACAGGCAAGGTCAGTGCCATTTTTCATTTTGAAGGACTCAAACGTATCCAGGTCGAATCGGCTGCGGCTGGAGACATCATTGGCTTAACAGGTTTCGAGGATGCCGAGATCGGAGAGACGGTTACCGACTCAGAGGAGGCTCCGGCTTTACCATTTGTACCTGTCGATCCACCGACTATTTGCATGCAGTTTGCCGTCAACGACGGTCCATTTGCTGGCACCGATGGCAAATTGGTTACGGCCAGGCACATCAAGGAACGCTTGTTTCGTGAAACCCGCACCAACATTTCCTTGCGAGTCGAGGAAACCGACGCACCCAACTTGTTCGATGTGACAGCCCGAGGGGAAATGCAGATTGCCGTCCTGGTCGAGCAAATGCGAAGAGAAGGCTTTGAAGTCCTTGTTTCGCGCCCAGAGGTCATTTACCAGCGAGATGCGAACGGCAAGCTGCTGGAACCCATTGAGCGACTGTATCTTGAAACCCCACAGGAACACATGGGACCTGTCATGGAAAGTCTCGCCAACCGCAAGGGAGACATCCAAAACATGGAGCACCGAAACGATAGCATCATCATCGAAGCGCTCATCCCGATGCGAGGACTCATTGGCTTTGAATCGGACATGATCAACATGACACGGGGTATGGGCGTCATGAGTCATTTGTTCCACGCCTACGGTGAGGATCGCGGGGAATTACAAGCCCGCAAGACTGGCTCCCTAATCAGCACCGAGAACGGAGAATCAACAGCCTATGCACTCGACCAGATTCAACAGCGGGGCAAATTGCTCATCGGCCCGGGTGAAAAGGTTTATGCAGGTATGGTGGTTGGAGAAAATGCCCGTGATCAGGATTTACCAGTCAACCCGACACGCACCAAAAAGCTCACCAATATGCGTAGCAGTGGGGATGGCAAGGGCATCCAGCTGGAGCCCCCTATGCTGCTGGGTCTGGAAAAGGCCATCGAGTTCATCAGCAATGACGAATATGTCGAGGCGACTCCCAACCACCTGAGGCTGAGAAAGAAAATCCTTTGTGAACACGCTCGCAAAAGAGCCAACCAATCCCGGCAAGTGAAAGTCATAGAAGTAGCTAGCGAGTGACCCAAATCCCAACTTGCGCCACGCACTTAACTCAAGTAGTGAGGGATGATTTCCTTCTCAAGCTGCCAATTTTCTCGCATCACAAATGACCATCGGTGACGAGTAAGTTCCCACCATTTACGACTAGGTCGAGGCCTTAGACTGATTTCCTTGGATTTGGTTTCCGTGTAGCGTGGGCAAGGAAAGCGAGACTGGATAAATTTTTTTAGCGGTAGCTTATAGTCTGTCAATCGACGAGGATCTTTATGATCCACATTCATGGACCATTGCTGAAAAGGCACGGACCGATAAAAGTGATGGCACCTCT
>Ga0255776_10006114_pt1 | contig 12358 bp, 11 predicted proteins | sample 071ome_19_FD_179974 | JGI IMG/M metagenome (GOLD analysis project Ga0255776, IMG submission 179974) | Coastal salt marsh microbial communities from the Groves Creek Marsh, Skidaway Island, Georgia - 071413AT metaG (version 2) | ecosystem: Environmental > Aquatic > Marine > Intertidal zone >...
CCACATAGGTGTTCACACCTAAAAAAAACACAAAGCAAAACAACGTTTTGGTCCGGTATCTTTCATCCAAATTATGAAAAAATCGGTTTAGGAGGGCAGTCCGCCCAAAGAGACCGCAGAATCATGAGCTTGCAAAAACCTTTTCAGGCTACCGGCGTTGACTTGCCAAATCGGAGCGTATAAACGAAGTGATTGGAATACCTTAGAAGTTCACAGTCACAATAACCTCCTGAAGGCAGCCGCCCATGGACTCCCGCCAACGGCCTTTATCCCCTCATCTTGGAATTTACCGGCCGCAAATTACTTCGGTGCTCTCGATCCTCCATCGTTTGACGGGCGTCGCGTTAGCGTTCGGTGCCGTCTTGTTGACATATTGGTTGAGTGCCGGCGCATACGGTCCGGAGGCCTTTGCCCGGGCGCAAGAGTTCATGGGGTCCTGGTTTGGCCGTTCGATTTTACTCGGCCTCACATTTTCTCTTTTCTATCATCTTTGTAACGGCATCCGTCATTTAGCTTGGGATGCCGGTTGGGGATTTGAATTGCCGACTCTGCGCGCCACCGGTTGGATCGTTTTAATCGCTTCGGTCATCTTGACCGGCGTGACATGGGTGCTTGCCTATAAAGCCGCGGGGATATTGTGATGAGTATGCGTACACCCTTAAATCGCGCCCGGGGGTCCGGTTCGACCAAGGACGGCACCGGGCATTGGTGGGCGCAACGGCTTACCGGCGTCGCATTGGTACCGTTGACCCTTTGGTTTGTCTTTTCGGTTATTTCTTTGGCCGGTGCGGATTATGCCGCGTTTAAGGCATGGGCCGGCGATTACGGCCGGGCCGTTCTGCTGATTCTTTTGATTATTGCGATCTTTCATCATGCCCAACTGGGCCTGCAGGTTGTAATCGAGGACTATGTCCATAAAGAAGCAACCAAGGTTGTGATGATGGTTGTGATGAAATTCGCGGTTTATCTTTGTGCTGCCGGATGCTTGGTGGCGGTGCTGAAGTTCGCCCTGGGGAGCTAAAAATTAATGAGCACGAACGGCTACGAAATTAACGAACACACCTACGATGTCGTCGTGGTCGGCGCCGGCGGTGCGGGACTGCGTGCGACATTGGGCATGTCCGAAGCCGGTTTGAAAACAGCCTGTATCACGAAAGTATTTCCGACCCGCAGTCATACGGTCGCCGCCCAAGGGGGCATTAGTGCGGCCCTTGGGAATATGGAACCCGATAGTTGGGATTGGCACGTCTACGACACGGTTAAGGGTGCCGATTGGCTCGGCGATCAAGATTGTATCGAGTATCTCTGCAAGGAAGCCATTCCGGCAGTAATCGAGCTTGAGCATTACGGCATGCCGTTTTCGCGTACCGAAGACGGTAGAATTTATCAGCGTCCCTTCGGTGGCCATACCCGGGCCGGTGATCACAAGCCGGTGTCGCGTGCTTGTGCCGCCGCCGACCGGACCGGTCATGCGATGCTGCATACGCTTTATCAGCAGTCGCTTAAACACGAGACCGAATTTTTTGTCGAATATTTTGCGATCGATCTCATCATGGATGACGAAGGCGCATGCCGCGGCGTGGTTGCCTTGAACATGGATGACGGTTCCATTCATGTCTTTCGCGCCCAGATGACGGTCTTGGCGACCGGCGGTTACGGCCGTTCTTACTTCTCTTGCACCTCGGCCCACACCTGCACCGGTGATGGCAACGCCATGGCTGCACGCGCCGGATTGCCGTTGCAAGATATGGAGTTCGTTCAATTCCATCCGACCGGTATTTACGGTGCGGGCATGCTGATCACCGAAGGCGCGCGCGGCGAAGGCGGCTACCTGACTAATTCCGAAGGTGAGCGTTTCATGGAACGTCATGCGCCGACGGCGAAGGATCTCGCATCACGCGATGTGGTCAGCCGTGCGATGACGATCGAAATTCGCGAAGGCCGCGGCGTCGGACCCGACGGCGATCATATCTTCCTTCATCTCGAACATTTGGGTGAAGAGACGTTGAACCTGCGCTTGCCCGGTATCACGGAAACATCCCGTGTCTTTGCCGGTGTCGATGCGAGCAAGGAGCCGATTCCCGTCCTGCCGACGGTTCATTACAACATGGGCGGCATTCCGACCAATGTGTTCGGCGAGGTTCTGAACCCGACGGATCAGGATACCGAGGCGGTTTGCCCGGGCCTGATGGCGGTCGGCGAAGCTGCCTGCGTGTCGGTCCACGGCGCGAACAGGCTCGGCACCAACTCGTTACTCGATTTAGTCGTGTTCGGCCGTGCGGTGGCACACCGGGCTAAAGACATCTTGACGCCGGGGGCGAGTCATAAACCGCTGGCGAAAGATGCGGCCGATGCTGCGATTTCCCGTCTTGATCGTGTGCGAAATGCTAATGGCTCCATGCCGACGAGTGAAATTCGCTTGAACATGCAGCGGACAATGCAAAACGAAGCGGCCGTGTTCCGTACCAGTGAATCGTTAAAAGAGGGTGTCGATAAGATTTATCAAGTTGCCGAGTCGTTGCCTGAACTGAAGATCAGCGACCGTTCCTTGATTTGGAATTCGGATTTGATCGAGGCGCTGGAACTTGAAAACTTAATGGAATGCGCCAAGACGACGATGGTTTCCGCCGAAGCACGCCATGAAAGCCGGGGTGCGCATGCCCATGAGGATTATCCGAAACGGGACGACGAAAACTGGATGAAGCATACGTTGGCCTGGGTCGAGCAAAACGGCAAAGTTTCGCTGGGGTACCGGCCGGTACACACCTACACGCTCAGCAATGAGGTTTCTTATATTGAACCGGAAGAACGGGTCTACTAAAGGGCCGGGATTGGAACAACACAATGGTCGAATTATCGTTACCTGCAAATTCTAAGGTCACCGAAGGCAAAACCCATAAGGCGCCTGACGGTGCGACCAACATCCGCACGTTTAAGGTGTACCGTTACCATCCTGATGACGGCAATAATCCGCGGATCGATAGCTACGAAGTCGACATGGATCAGTGCGGACCGATGGTTCTGGACGCGTTGATCAAAATCAAAAGCGAGATCGATTCGACGTTGACCTTCCGCCGGTCCTGCCGGGAAGGGGTCTGCGGTTCGTGTTCGATGAATATCGATGGTGCGAACACACTGGCTTGCACCAAAGCGGTGTCGGATGTTTCGGGGGATGTGAAAATCTATCCGTTGCCGCATATGCCGGTGATTAAGGATCTGGTTCCTGATTTATCGATTCCTTATGCGCAGTACACGTCCATTAAACCGTGGCTGCAGTCCGATACGCCGCCGCCGGCCAACAGCGAACGCCGCCAAAGTATTGAGGAGCGGGAAAAGCTCGACGGTTTGTGGGAATGTATTTTGTGCTTTTGTTGTCAGACCAGCTGCCCCAGTTATTGGTGGAACGGTGATCGGTATCTCGGCCCGGCCATCTTATTGCAGGCCTATCGGTTCCTGGCTGATTCCCGAGATGAGTATGCCGGCGAACGCCTCGATGAGTTGGATGATCCGTTCCGGCTGTATCGCTGCCACACCATTATGAATTGCACCAATACTTGTCCGAAGAGTCTCAATCCCGGTCAGGCCATCGGCCAAATTAAGGAAATGCTGGCGAAGCGCCGCTAATCCACGCCGTTATTCAAGCGCAATTTCACCGTCAATCTGTTTATCCAATCCGATTTCCGTGATCGAAAGCTTGACGGTCGTTTTCAGGGTTTCATTACCGGTGAGTTTGCCGCTGTTGATGGCGGCGCGAACGGCGAGCTCGATCTCGCGCTGCGATGTGATCCCGACATTTTTCAGGAATTTCCTGATCTGTATATTTAGAACGTCTTCATCCATGGTTGCCTCCTGAGGCTGTTTGAAGCTGGAGCCGCTTATTGAAAGGATGCCGTTACATCCGGTGTTTGAGCGTTTTAATGGAACGTAAGGCATGCATGGGTTAGATACTAGTTTTTCGCCAATAGGCCTGTATTTCGTTAAAGTTTCCGTCCATGACATCGAGCCCTTTAAACGCATACCGAAAGCTGGTGGAAAGCGGCCGCCTGAAACCGGACCCGGCACAAGCAACGGCGGCTGAAAAGCTGCAGTCGTTGCACGATAGGTTGGCCGGGTATCGTCCGCGTGCGGCACGTTCCGGCTGGCTCACGCGATTGACGCAGCGTACCGCTTCGGAGGGTATGCCGCGCGGCATTTATCTTCATGGTGCGCCGGGCCGCGGCAAATCCATGCTTATGGACCTGTTTTTCGAGAGTGCGCCGGTCGAGCAAAAACGCCGGGTTCATTATCATGCGTTTATGAAAGACGTTCACGATCGGGTGAATAACTTTCGCCAGGCGGCAAAGGCCGGCAAAGTTTCGGGTAATGCAGACCCTATTTTGGCTTTATCGCGTGTGATCGCAGAGCGCGCATGGTTGCTGTGTTTCGACGAGTTTCATGTCACCGATATCGCCGATGCAATGATTTTGGGACGGCTTTTCGAATCGTTATTCGATTCGGGTGTAATTGTCGTTGCGACCTCGAATCGCCCGCCGGACGACCTTTACGAAGGAGGGCTGCAACGAAGTCGATTTTTACCTTTTATTGATCTGATCAAAAATCAGTTGGATGTTTTGGCCGTTGATGGCGACACCGATCACCGACTTGAGCAACTGCGGACCATGAACGTTTACCTAACACCGGTAAACGGCGAAACGGATCGGGAACTGGATCAAGATTTTCAGCGGTTAATTACCGGGTTTGAAGCTAAGCCAGAAACATTAGAAATTTACGGGCGTCAATTGACGGTGCCGAAAGCAGCGGAAGGCGTTGCGTTTTTCACCTTCGCCGATCTTTGCGAGACGGCCCTGGGAGCCGCGGATTACCTTGAGATTGCGGCAACCTATCACACGGTTTTTTTGGCTCGGATTCCGCGTTTGAATCCGGAACGAAGAGACGCGGCAAAAAGATTCGTGACGCTGATCGATGCGCTTTACGAGCACAAAGTGAATCTCATTTGCTCTGCAGAAGCGTCACCGAATCGTTTGTACGAATCCGGAATCGGTTCGTTTGAATTCGAAAGAACGGCATCACGATTGGTTGAAATGCAGTCAGAAGAATATATTTCATCACCGCACTTAATCACGCCGTAACGTTTTATTTACCAGTTTTTTAGACGAATTTCGTGTTGCACAGACGAAACACATCGCGCGTCAAATTTGCGAAAATGTTAGTAATACTTGCTAAATAAACAAAATTTCGTTAGTAACGCTTAATGATTCGCAAAAGCGAAGAATTGTTTTTTGGATTTTTTCAAGACTTTTAAGTAAAGCAAATGGCACGAAATAAAATAGCGCTTATTGGCGCAGGCAACATCGGAGGAACGCTCGCCCATCTTGTTGGGTTAAAAGAGCTCGGTGATGTTGTCTTGTTTGATATCCTCAAAGGCATTCCCCAAGGCAAGTCTCTCGATATTGCGGAGTCGTCTCCGATTGAAGGTTTCGATGCCCGTGTTGTCGGCGCTAACAGTTATGCCGGGATCAAGGGTGCTGATGTTGTCATCGTCACCGCCGGTGTGGCCCGCAAGCCTGGCATGAGCCGGGACGACCTGATCGGTATTAATACAAGTGTGATGGAGTCGGTCGGCGCGGGCATTAAAAAGAATTGCCCGGACGCATTCGTCATTTGTATCACCAACCCCTTGGATGCGATGGTCGGCGTGTTGCGCGAGGCTTCAGGCCTGCCGCACCGTAAAGTCGTTGGTATGGCGGGGGTCTTGGATTCGGCCCGGTTCAGCTATTTTCTGGCAGAAGAATTTAAAGTATCCGTTGAAGACGTCACAACGTTCGTGCTGGGCGGCCATGGCGATACGATGGTGCCGTTGCCCCGGTATTCCACGGTCGGCGGTATTCCGCTGCCGGACCTTATTAAAATGAAGTGGACCACGAAAAAACGCCTCGACGCGATCGTTCAGCGGACGCGCGATGGCGGTGCGGAAATTGTTGGTTTGCTCAAGACGGGTTCAGCTTTTTATGCACCGGCCAGTGCTGCGATCCAAATGGCCGAAGCTTATTTAAGAGACAAACGCCGTTTGCTGCCTTGCGCGGCTTATCTTAGTGGTGAATACGGCGTTAAAGGACTCTACGTTGGCGTGCCTTGTATTATTGGCGCCAAAGGCGTTGAGAAGGTTGTTGAAATCAATCTAAACCGGGAGGAGAGGGCCCAGTTCATGAAATCGGTTAACGCCGTTCGTGATCTTGTGGCTATCGCCAAAAAATTACGCCGCAAATCAGCCAAATCGAAGGCTGCGGTGGTAACGAGAGCTTCTGTGAAACGGAAGTCTAAACCCTGTAAACCCATTAATCCTGCCAAGTCCGCACCGTGATCAATGCTGCGGCCAGATAGGGGGACTTATCTATGGCGAAGAAAGCAAGACGTAGAAAAGTAAAGAAGACGGCTAAGCGCAAAGCGCCGAAGCGTAAGGCGACGAAGCGTAAAGCGACGAAGCGTAAGGCGACGAAGCGTAAAGCGACGAAGCGTAAAGCGACGAAGCGTAAAGCGACGAAGCGTAAAGCGACGAAGCGTAAAGCGACGAAGCGTAAAGCGACGAAGCGTAAAGCGACGAAGCGCAAAGCGACGAAGCGTAAAGCGACAAAGCGTAAAGCAACGAAGCGTAAAGCGACGAAGCGTAAAGCTACGAAGCGTAAAGCACCAAAACGCAAAGCTAAGCGTAAAGCGCCGAAGCGTAAAGCCAAGCGTAAGGCTCCGAAGCGTCGCAAAAGATAGCTTCTGAGTAACAAAAGTTTTGTGAGGGGTTCCGGCAGGTTATTCTGTATTCAGAGAGCATGCCGACCCCCACACTTTTTTTCCAGGGCGGGAAACTACGATGAACATTCATGAATACCAGGCTAAACAGCTCCTGGCGGAATGTGGAGTTGCCGTGCCTCGAGGTAAGGCCGCTTTTACGCCGGCAGAAGCAGTGGCGGCGGCCAAAGAGCTTGGCGGTTCTGTTTGGGTCGTTAAAGCGCAAATTCATGCAGGTGGCCGCGGCAAAGCCGGCGGCGTCAAGGTCGTTAAGTCGCTTGAAGAGGTTGAAGCGGCAGCGACTGAAATCATCGGTAAAACTCTTGTAACCCCGCAGACCGGCCCGCAGGGCAAGGTCGTTAAAAGAATTTATGTTGAAGAAGGCTGCGATATCGCGCGCGAACTCTATATGAGTATGCTTGTCGACCGGGCCAACGCGTGTATCACGATTATGGCATCGACCGAAGGCGGCATGGAAATCGAGGAAGTCGCAGCAAAAACACCTGAAAAAATTGTCCGTGTCTCCATTGATCCGGCGATCGGATTGCAACCGTTTCATGCCCGCCAGCTCGCATTCGGCTTGAAGCTCGAGGGCAAACAAGTCGGTTCGGCCGTGAAATTCATCTTTGGTATGTATAAAGCCTTTACCGAACTTGATGCCTCTCTCGTTGAAATCAACCCCCTTGTGGTTACCGGCGGCGGCGACGTTATTGCCTTGGACGCCAAAATGAATTTCGACGATAACGCGTTGTTCCGGCACAAAAATGTCAAAGAATTGCGTGATGAGGATGAGGAAGATCCGGCGGAATTGGAAGCCGGTAAACACGAACTGAATTATATCAAGCTCGACGGCAGTATCGGCTGCATGGTTAACGGCGCCGGCCTCGCCATGGCAACTATGGACATTATCCAACTATGCGGCAGTTCACCGGCAAACTTTTTGGATGTCGGCGGCAGTGCGACGGCCGAACGCGTGACGACCGCTTTTAAAATCATCCTGTCGGATTCGAACGTCAAAGGGATATTGGTCAATATCTTCGGCGGCATTATGCGTTGTGATGTGATCGCCGAAGGCGTTGTGGCCGCGGCTAAGGAAGTCAAACTTGAAGTGCCGCTGGTCGTTCGTCTCGAAGGGACCAATGTCGAAAAAGGCAAAGAGATCCTTAGCAAATCGGGGCTGGATATCGTTTCGGCCGATGATTTAGGCGATGCCGCTGAGAAGGTGGTTAAGGCCGTGAAGGAGGCCGCCTAATGTCTGTACTGGTCGATAAAAACACCAAGGTGATTTGCCAGGGCTTTACCGGCTCGCAAGGCACGTTTCATTCCGAGCAAGCGATTGAATACGGCACGAAAATGGTCGGCGGGGTCACGCCGGGCAAAGGCGGCAGTCAACATCTTAATTTGCCGGTGTTCGACACCGTAGCCGAGGCGGTCGAAAAGACCGGCGCCGATGCCTCCGTGATTTATGTGCCGCCGCCCTTTGCGGCCGATGCTATTCTCGAAGCGCTCGATGCCGAAGTGCCTTTAATTGTGTGTATCACCGAAGGAATTCCGGTGCAGGATATGGTTCGGGTGAAACGCGTCCTGACGGATTCCAGCTCCCGGCTTATCGGGCCGAATTGCCCTGGGATTATCACGCCGGGTGAATGCAAAATCGGCATCATGCCGGGTCATATTCATCAGCGCGGCAAAGTCGGTATCGTCTCGCGCTCCGGCACGCTCACCTATGAGGCGGTCGGCCAGACCACGGCGGCCGGGTTGGGTCAAACCACGTGTATCGGGATCGGTGGCGATCCCGTCAACGGCACGAATTTCATTGATTGTTTGGAGCGTTTCGTGGCCGATGACGAGACCGAGGCCATTATTATGATTGGTGAAATAGGCGGCACAGCCGAGGAAGAGGCCGCCCAATTTATTAAGGATTCGAAGACGAAAAAGCCGGTTGTCGGCTTTATTGCGGGGGTTACGGCCCCACCGGGCCGGCGTATGGGTCATGCCGGCGCGATTATCTCTGGCGGCAAGGGCACCGCTGCCGATAAGATCGAAGCCTTGAATGCGGCCGGTATCCATGTTGCGGATTCCCCGGCCACGCTTGGCAGCACGATGCAAAAGGTCTTTAAAGGGTAAAGATAGGGCTTTAAGAATAATCCTGGGAGTGGATGAGGGAGAGAAATACCCTTATCCAATATTATTATGGCATCGACCCTCGATTCGATATTAACCGGCGCGAACGCGACGTATATCGCTGAAATCTATTCACGCTATCTTGCGCAACCGGCTTCCGTCGACCCAAGCTGGGCGGCCTTGTTTGCCGAAATCGGCGATGACGTGAAAGAAGTCCTCGATGAGTTGCGTGGTGCGAGCTGGTCACCATCGGATAAAAAAGTCATCGGCGGCAACGGCGACAATGTCGAAATGTTTCCGCACGTGTCGGCGTCGGGGAATGGCCAGGCCGCGAGTCAGCAGGCTGCTGCCCCGGCGCAAAGCGGCGACACGCGCCGGGCGACTTTGGACACCATCAATGCCTTGATGATGATTCGGGTTTACCGGGTCCGGGGCCATTTGATTGCAAAATTCGATCCGCTGGGTTTGGAAGGGCGTGACTATCATCCCGAGCTCGATCCGTTGACATACGGGTTCGGCGAAGAGGATATGGACCGGCCGATTTTCATCAACAACGTTCTCGGCATGGCAACGGCGACGATTCGTGAAATTCTACAAGTCCTTCGCGAAACGTACTGCGGCTCCATCGGTGTCGAGTACATGCACATTTCCGATCAGCAGGAGCGAGCGTGGATTCAGCAGCGTATGGAAAGTATCCGCAACCAAACCCATTTTACGCAAAAGGGTAAGGAAGCGATTTACGACCGTTTGGTCGAGGCCGAGGGGTTCGAAGCGTTTTTGAATACGAAATATCCGGGCACCAAACGGTTCGGTCTGGACGGTGGTGAATCGTTGATTCCCGGCATCGAGCAGGTCCTGAAACGGGGCAGCCAGCTCGGTGTTAAGGAAATTATTTTGGGCATGCCGCACCGCGGCCGGCTGAACGTCCTGACCAGTATCATGTCGAAATCGTATGTCGCCATGTTCTCCGAGTTCCAAGGGGTTAGCGCGATGCCGGAAGATGTGCTCGGCTCAGGCGACGTGAAATACCATCTGGGGACGTCGGCGGACCGGAACTTTGACGGCAATTCGGTGCATCTTTCTTTGATGGCGAATCCGTCGCATTTGGAAGTCGTCAATCCGGTTGTGATCGGAAAAGTCCGCGCGAAACAATTTGAGCGCGGTGATGAAGAACGCCATCAGGTGATGGGACTTTTGATGCACGGCGATGCGGCTTTCCCGGGACAAGGGATTGTGCCGGAAAGTCTGCTGACGTCGCAGCTCAAAGGATACCGCACCGGCGGAACGGTTCATTTTATCGTCAACAATCAAATCGGGTTTACCGCCGCGCCGTCGCGTTCCCGTTCTTCACCGTATTGTTCGGACATCGCGAAAAGTATTGTCGCGCCTATTTTCCACGTGAACGGTGACGACCCTGAAGCAGTTGTGCACGTCGCGCGCATGGCGACGGAATATCGCCAAGAATTCAAAAAAGACGTCGTGATCGATTTGTACTGCTATCGCCGCCATGGCCACAACGAAGGCGATGAGCCGATGTTTACCCAGCCGATCATGTACAAGGCGATCGCGAAGCACCCGAACACGCGTCAGGTCTATGGTGATCAGTTAATACGCGAAGGCGTGTTGACGGAAGCCGAAGCGCAGCAACGGGTGGATGATTTCAGGGCTAAACTTGAAAAGGATTTTGAAGCGTCGGCTTCATATAAGCCGAACAAAGCCGATTGGCTTGAAGGTAAATGGCAGGGGATTGTCCAGCTAACCGATGAGGAGGAGCTGGCCGAATACCCAACGGCGGCCTCATTGGAATTATTGAAGGAAGTCGGAACCGCCATTTCCGAGCCGCCGGCGCACATCAATGTCAATAGCAAGATCCTTCGCTTACTGAAAAACCGGCGCAAGATGATCGACACCGGTGAAGGCATCGATTGGGGTATGGGCGAGGCGTTGGCGTTCGGCACATTGCTCCGCGAAGGAACCCCCGTGCGCCTGTCCGGTGAAGATTCCACCCGCGGCACATTCTCACATCGCCATGCCGCGATCGTTGATCAAGATAACGAAGAGCATTTTTATCCGTTAAGCGAAATGCATCCCGATCAAGCAACCTTCGAGGTGATGGATAGCCCTCTCTCGGAGGCCGGCGTGCTTGGGTTTGAGTATGGTTATGCATTAACCGAACCGAAGTCGTTGGTGATTTGGGAAGCCCAGTTCGGCGATTTTGCGAACATGGCGCAATGCATTATCGATCAGTTTATTGCGTCCGGAGAGTCTAAATGGCTGCGCCTGTGCGGCTTGGTGATGTTGTTACCGCACGGTTTTGAGGGCCAAGGCCCCGAGCATTCCTCGGCGCGCGTTGAGCGGTATCTGCAACTCTGTGCCGAAGACAATATGCAAGTCGTGAATTGCACCACGCCGGCAAATTTTTTCCATGCCTTGCGCCGGCAAATTCATCGTAACTTCCGCAAACCCTTGATCGTATTTACGCCGAAATCGCTGCTTCGTCATAAATTGGTTGTTTCGAAAATTGGTGAGTTCGGACCGGGCACGCAATTTTCCCGGATTTTTCCGGAAATTGATCGATTGGATTTGGACAAGAAGGTTCGCCGTATCCTATTTTGCTCAGGCAAGGTTTATTACGATCTGCTGCAGGCACGCCGGGATCAGAAAATCAAAGACGTTGCGATCGTTCGCGTTGAACAACTCTATCCATGGCCGCGGACATCCATCTTCCAGCAAATCAGCCGGTATCCGAATGCCGAGGTGGTCTGGTGTCAGGAAGAGCCGGCCAACAATGGTGGCTGGATGTTTGTCTTGCCGCGGTTTGAGTGGATTTTGGAGGAACTCGAGCGCAAACAGTTAAAACCGATTTATGTAGGCCGGACGGCATCGGCGTCACCGGCAACCGGTTCCGGTAAAGAACATCAACAAGAGCAAGCCTTGCTGGTCGAGCAAGCCTTGAATGGAAAAATCGAAGATCTTCCGCAACCGTTCCGGCGTATTAAAAAATAGACCAACGCCGCGACCAAGAGCTGGATTAAAGAGGAAGCTATGGCGACAGAAATTAAAGTTCCGACATTAGGCGAATCCGTAACCGAAGCGACGGTTGCAAAATGGTTTAAGTCTGTTGGCGAAGCCGTCAATCAAGACGAGCCGTTGGTTGAACTGGAAACGGATAAGGTGACGTTGGAAGTGAACGCACCGGCGGCCGGCGTGTTGGCGGAAATTGCCGCTGATGTCGATACCGATGTTGAAGTCGGCGCCTTACTCGGCAAAATCGACGGCGATGCGAAGGCCGCCCCTGCTCCAAAGAAAGAAGAAAAGAAAGAAGAGGCCAAAAAAGAGGAACCGGCGCCCGCCCCTGAACCGGCGCCCGCCCCGGCTCCTGCACCCGCGCCCGCTGCCGCGGCACCGGCGGCCGCGCCGTTATTGCCGGCCGTGCGTAAGTTGGTGGAAGACA
>Ga0255776_10006120_pt1 | contig 12353 bp, 4 predicted proteins | sample 071ome_19_FD_179974 | JGI IMG/M metagenome (GOLD analysis project Ga0255776, IMG submission 179974) | Coastal salt marsh microbial communities from the Groves Creek Marsh, Skidaway Island, Georgia - 071413AT metaG (version 2) | ecosystem: Environmental > Aquatic > Marine > Intertidal zone > Salt...
AACATAATTCGAGTTATGCTTTGCTGATCTCTCACTCTGGCAATGGCCAAATTGGCTCACAAAGTTGGAGTGGTCAATCTGGCACGCATGCAATCTTGCTTCTCCACGAAAACGGTACATTGACCTCTCCATATCACTTCACGCCCTACGCTCAACCTCAAATATTTTCCACAAACCAAGGTATCCTTATCGCGAGTAATGACTCGGGGATTGTGAACTTGAGCCTTCATGACCTACCATCACAACAAGTCACTTCGCTCGACATCGGTTCAAGTTCGACCGGCCCGTTCAATCTCCTTGCAATTGATGCTAAGGGTGACAATGTTGCCCTCGTGGTTCGATGTTATGTTCAAGATTCAAGCAGCACAACACTCGATGGGGACGAGTGTGCAACCTCATCCGGGCGATACAACCTCACCACGTATAGTATCGATTTACCTTCACAATCAGTGACACACAGGGCTTCTGTAGGTTGGCTGAATATGTCGACATCGTCTGTACAATATGGCACAAAGACTGGGACGCTCAATAACATCATCTCCCCTTCGCCTGATTGTGAGCAGTTCCTGTATTTGCATCCAAACGGTGCAATGGATAACTTGGCGACAACTGATTGTGCAACATCAGGGGACTGGAACACTTTTCAGAATGTTGACACATCTGTCTCTTTGTTTGGTGGCACATCAGACTGGTCACCTGATGATTTCTCCGATTGGGGTATTGCTATGACTGCGTCAACAATGGACAATGGAGGTACTGAATATTACGATGGATGGAAATTTGGTGCGTCTGAATGTTCATATGACAATCTCATGAAGCTCGTGCCCTATCATTTTGGACATAGCATGGTGTTCAAGGTCATTGGGTGGACAACTGGTTCACCCGGTCAACAATGTTCCATCGACACACATGATGAAAACGATGGGTCATCGACAAATGAACTGCTCAAACAGCGTTGGTTGAACAGCGAAGCATTAGTGATTGGTGACCGAAGACTGAATGGTTCAACGACAGATGTTCTTTCCACAACAAAAGATTTGCTCGGCGTCGCTGTAGGGTCAACTTCTATCGTTGATTTCATTTCTATTTGCCACACTGGTTCTTTGACAAATGATGCAACCACAGTGGCATCTGGGTCCAACAATGAACGAAATTCAATTCTTGCCTGGCGGCCTTCAGGTATACTCAATGTCACAGTCCTCTCGGCAACGGCAGGCTGTGTTTCACACCTTGCAGCGAGTTCCATGACCATTCTTGCACTTCATGATGATGCCTCATTACAAGAATTGACACTTCTTGCAGCAGATACGGATGGGGACACCTACGCAGACATTAACGATGCATTCCCCCTTGATAGCAATCAATGGTCGGATGGTGACGGTGACGGCTATGGCGACAATCCAGGTTTTGCTTCCTCCGATGATTGTCCGCTCGCCTTTGGAAATTCATCACAGGGCAAGCGAGGATGCACAGATTCAGATGGGGATACTTGGGCAGATGTGGATGATAAATTCGTTCTGGACCCTACACAATGGGCTGACAGCGATAACGATGGTTATGGTGACAACACCAGCGGTAGTTATGGCGATGATTGCCCATCTCAGTCTGGAACCTCAACCCAAGACAGGTTAGGATGTCCTGACCTAGATTTTGATGGGTTCAGCGATGTCAACGATGATTATCCAAACAATCCAGCCCAATGGAAAGACAGCGATGGTGATGGATTTGGCGATAATTCAGCAGGTGCTGGTGGTGATGATTGTCCAGAAATCTATGGTACAAGCACCATTGAATTGCAAGGGTGCCCGGATACAGATGGTGACAATTATGCAGATATTATTGATGCTTTACCATACGACCCCTCACAACAGAAGGACCTCGATGGCGACGGGTATGGTGACAATCCAAATGGTTCAAATCCCGACCAATTCAGATTTGACCCTACACAACACAACGATACAGATGGCGACGGGTACGGCGATAATATCGGAGGTACGCGAGGGGATGCATGTCCAAACACGTTTGGTAATTCGACAATCGACCGATATGGTTGTGTCGATACGGATGGTGACGGGTATTCCGACGAAGGGGATGGATTTCCAAACGACCCACTTCGATACATCGATACTGATGGCGACCAAATTGAGGATAGTTTCGATGTATTCCCATACGACCCAACCCAATCAGCAGATTCAGATGGCGACTCATACGGCGACAATCCTGCTGGAAATCGAGGCGACTCATGTCCTACAGTGTATGGAAACAGTACGGCTGACCGCTACGGATGCATCGATTCTGATGGCGACGGTTTTTCTGATGAAGGCGATGGTTTTCCAAACGACCCACTTCGTTGGATAGATAACGATCGAGATGGTGTTGAAGACCAATTTGACGACTTCCCATATGACCCCACGCAATCTGCAGACTCCGATGGAGACGGATACGGCGACAATCGAGCTGGTAACCGTGGTGATGCATGTCCAGATGAATTTGGAAACAGCACTTCCGACAGGTATGGTTGTGTAGATACCGACGGCGATGGTGTCTCCGACAAAGGCGACGGTTTTCCTCTCGACCCAACAAGATACATCGATACAGATGGGGATAGTTACGAAGACAGTGAAGATGATTTTCCATTTGACCCGACACAATGGCTCGATTCTGACAAAGACGGTTTTGGGGACAATAAATTTGGGTCGAATGGCGATAAGTTTCCCAGTGACCCCACGCAATGGTCTGATATCGATAGCGACGGGTATGGCGACAATCCAAATGGGTCAGATGCAGACGCATTCATCGCCGAACCCAGTCAATGGTCTGATATTGACATGGATGGTTGCGGGGATAATCCACTAGGTCGATTTGCCGACAAGTTCCCGAGTGACCCCACACAATGTATCGATGAGGATGGGGATGGTTTTGGCGATAATCTAAGTGGAAACAATCCTGACCCGTTTCTCTTTGACCAAGACAACGATGGCTACAATGACAGTATCGACATTCTACCACTCCTCCCTTCCCCAGGAGATTTGGATAACGACGGCGTTCCGGATGCAGAGGACAAATTCCCGTCTGACCCGCGAGAATCAAGCGACTACGATAACGATGGCATCGGCGATGAGGCAGACCCTGATGACGATAACGATGGGTTCCTCGACCTCGCTGAAATCAATGCTGGAACTGACCCCTTTAATTCAAAATCCAAACCGATTGATACCTTTGAAATTGTCTTACCCGGCACTTCAATCGGGCTAGGTGCATGGGACTTGATCGGGATTTTCCTTGGGGTTCCTTTGACAACGTGGATTCTCATCGGACTTGTAACGAGGGGTGGACGTGCACAGAAGTATGAACATCGACTCCGAGAAGCCACACGAAGAGAAGACCTCGAAGATATTGCCATGGGCTATGAACGAGCCGTCATGCTGAGAATGTTAGGTCCACATCAAGCACTTCGATTAGAACGACTTCGCACTGAACTTGATGACGTCCTTGAGAATCAGTTGCACCAAGACTTGTATGAGATCCCATCACCTGCCCCAACCTCAAACCCAGAGACATACGCAGAGCAAGAAGCAGCCTACGAGGCGGTGGAACAAGAAGGAAAGAAAGTTCCAAAGATTTGATTCAATGGTCATCGTGTGAACCTAGGAAGTATTCACCGATTTCCGGGTCATTGAGGATAAAGTTGGCATCACCAGTGTGAACAACTTTACCACCTGCGAAGATATAACCACGGTCAGAGCGAGCAAGACTTAGACGAGCATTCTGCTCGACGATAAGCACTGTGATTCCTTCTGAACGCAAATTATCGATTCGCTCTATGATTTGTTGCTGGTACAATGGCGAAAGAGCCGCAGTCGGTTCATCGAGCAAGAGAAACTGAGGGTCGGAAATAAGAGCACGAGAGATTGCAAGCATTTGTCTCTCACCGCCTGAGAGCGAGGCGGCAAGATCATGTTCTCTCGACCTCAAATCTGGAAACATGTTGAGTGCTCGTTCAATGCGTTCTTTGAGGAGGGCATTGGGAAGTGAGTTGCCTCCCATCTGTAGATTCTCTTCAACCGACAATGTAGGGAATACATTGTTCACTTGAGGTACATAAGCAATGCCTTGCCGAACAAGTTGGTCGGTTCGCATTTTCTCGATGGGCTGGCCTTTGTAAGTTGACTTACCTCCATAATATGTTGCAATACCGAACAAGGTCTTGATGAAGGTTGATTTTCCGCAACCATTGGGTCCTATGATGGTAACAAATTCTCCTTCATCGACATAGAGGTCGATATCATAGAGAATTTGAACGCTGCCATATCCTCCACTGAGGGCTTGAACATCAAGAAGTCGTGTCATTCTTCTTCGCCTCCATCACCTGCAGAACCGAGATATGCTTCGATGACTGCCCGATTCGATTTGACTTCATCTGGCGAACCTTCCATCAAGACGTTGCCTTCATTCATCACGATGATGCGGTCGACGCCTTGACGAAGGATAAAGTCCATGTTGTGTTCAATCACAAGGATTGAAATGCCTGTCGTATCGACAAGATTGCGTAAATTGTTGAATATTTTCATTGCAAGTGGTCCTGCCACACCTGCCACTGGTTCATCGAGCAACAGGAGTTGTGGGTCGCCCATCATGGAACGGCCAATATCGACCAGTTTACTTTGACCGCCTGAAAGTTCTCCGGCGAGGTTATGTGCCATATGAGGTACTTCGAGTTGGTCAAGTACTGCAAACGCCTTGGAAAGCCGTTCTTTTTCTTCCTTTCTTGAACGGCCTCTAAGCAAAGTGAGCAGTGGGTTTGGTGCAAATTGCTTTCGTGGTGGAACCAATAAATTCTCGATTACCGTCATGTCCTTCCAAAGTTGGGTGTGTTGAAACGTTCTTGTCATACCCAATTTTTGGATTTGGTCAGGTCGGAGATTGGACGCATCTGTGCCAAAAACCTCTACGGTTCCACTCGTTTTTTGTAACAAACCACTAATGCAGTTGAATGTGGTTGATTTACCACACCCGTTTGGACCAATGAGCCCGACGAATTCGCCCTTTCCAACCTCAAATGATACATCTTTGACGGCAACCAAACCACCAAACTCTTTTCGGAGATTTTTGACTGAGAGCAACGTCATTGTTCTTCTGCCTCCTTTTCTGGATAAGGTGGCCGATATGGAACTTCTGGAAGGAGTCCCTTGGAGTTAAATTGTAAAGAGAGAATAAGAAGAAAACCAACGAGCATGACTTTGACATATGCCATATTTGATTCAATCTCAAGCGTTGTTCCAATCATGAACACTTCGTCGATTGAACGTTCATCAAAGAAGAATATGGCTAGAGCAAAGACGACACCGTACCACATAAAGGACTCACTAATTCTATTCCATCGAAGCAAATATGCGATTATCATCACGGCGAAACATATCCACATCGCCTCACTGGTTTGAGTAACAAACCAATTGAATAAACGGTCGATATCTGCGGCTAACTCATTAAGTGGTAAATCTGATGTTCCTTGTGCTGCAACAAGTACATTGAACACGAATTCCATCAATACAATGATACTTGCACCAATCAACATTCCACGATTGTTACCTATACCACCGATAATGAATGCAGCCCAAACAAGGAATGTTGTCTTTGATGGTGACATAAACGTCGGTTGGAAGCCGTTTAATTTCCATGCCCACAATGCACCAGCAAATGCTGCGACAGCTGCCCCAAGTGCGAGACTTGCTGCTTTGTGCCGCAATATGTCGTGGCCGTGATGTTGTGCAACCATTTCATCTTCACGAATTGAACGTAATATTCGACCCCAAGGTGATGCCAAAATTGTGTTCAATAACCACCAGGTCATGAGAAGACCCACGACACCGATGAAAGCAAGAACCATAAGATATGGAGCAGGTTCACCTAAGTTGAAAAATTCACCAACCGAAACAGCCATGCTATCAATGTTGTACTCTTCGACGTTCTTTGAACACTCAACTGGTGATAGGGCTACGCCATCAGCATTCACGGGCGTCTCTGAACCACAGAACCACCACTCTTGTAGTGGCAGTTTGTATCTCGAAATTCCTACAGCACTGCCCCATGACCCTGCACGAAGAAGTGGTTCACCACTAAGCAACACTCGCACAATTTCTCCGAGAGAAATCGTGATGATCGCAAAATAATCACTTCGTAATCTTGCCGTTGGATATGCGAGCAACCAACCAGCCAAAGCCCCAAGGGCCATGGCTAACAATACGGCATAGAAAATCGGCCAATCATAACCGTGCAATTCCTTTGGTGCTGTCAATAGACCAACGGTGATCGCACCAATCGATGCAAAGAATATGACACCGAAATTCAGTTGACCAGTGATTCCGGTATGGAGATTGAGTGACATTGCAAGAATGCCAAAAATCGACAAGGTGACAAGAACATTGGACAATTGCAACGATTTCACGAATGATGCTTGTTCTCCATCGGCTACAGGGAGCCAGTAGATTAACCCAGCCATGATGAGTGCGAGAATAGCAAAAAGGTACCAAGAACCCCGTTCACTCTCCCTTCCATATGGCATATTGAGGCGTTTGAGCGTTGCATCGCGTTTTGATGCAATCGAGTCTGATACTTCGTCTGTGAACTTTGAGACCGTTTGATTGATGTTCTTTGAAATAAATTCTGTTTTTTCGTTCACTTTGGTTTGAACAAGATGAATGACCTCTGAGATCGACGTAGTGAATTTCATCCATGTATTCGAAAGCGAAGATTGGATTGCAACCAAGCGTTCATTCTTTTTCATCTCCTTCTCATTAAGGACATAGTAGGCTTCCCTCCAAGCAAGGACATAGAGAAGGATTGGAATGCCTGGCCATAAAATAAACCCAATATTAGACAAGAACCCAACAAGGAGTTGCTCAGTTTCCATCATCCACAACCAATGTTCTTGTTGGGCTAATGTAAGTGAAGTAGGGGCATGCTCAAGTGAGATTTTGCTATCACCGCCTGTCAATGTATCAAAAATCGTTGAATCTGCAATCGAATGGTCTCGGACGAATGAACTGAATTTGTAAGCAATGTAGGCAATGATGGTCGAAATGAGATACTTTTGACCTCGTTGAGCTTGTCTATTGCTGAAATGGTGTATTCCGGTGGGTGCAAGGAAAACACCGAGCCAAGCGACCCGCTTTGGCTTCGATTCAAACGCTTTTTCGGCCCTCATGCGGATTCTTTTGATGTTCCACTGGTCGTATGCATCTCCAATCCCCTTCGGCATAATCAAAAGAATTGCAATAATCAACACATAGGGCATCACTTCAGCCAAATTGGAATAATTCGACCGTTCAAGTGGGGAACCTATGCCCATCAATATTGGAGATGAAACAGAGCGAACAAAACCGATGATAAGTGCTCCCACAATTGCACCTTGGACCGAGCCAATCGTTCCCAAAACAATAACGGCGAATGCCGGTAGAAGAAGCGTGAATCCTGTTTCAGGACTGAATCGAATGGTCATTGCAAAAATTGCTCCACCAATACCGGAAATACCAGCCGACAGGAACGCACTCGTCATGTGAACTCGCTCGACATTGATGCCACTACTTGCGGCGAGTTCAGGGTTATCTGCAACGGCTCGCATTCTTCGACCAAGTCGGGTTTTGGTGAGGAGAAGAAGGAGTAATGCTACCGAGCCGAAAATGACGAAAGGCATCGCAGCACTGTAGTAGGTGTAGTTTGAAGTGAGTTCAGTGACACAATCGCCACCGACTGAATACACATCTGCGAGAGGTTTGCTTCCTTCGGTTGTCATTTTTTCAAGAATTGGCACCCCAGTTTCATCGACACCCACTTGTTCGCATGCTCCGTACTTGTACGATTCACCACTTTCGAGGGAGCGGTCGCCTAAATTGAGTTTGGTTAGCATCGTTGGTGCTTCAAACCGCTGTTCCCGTGCTATTCGCCAATCGACATCTGGCTCAAACAATTTTGTACCTGCACCAAATCGAAGATACACGATAGCACGTAGTACAAGAGCAACGCCAAGCGATGCAATCATCATCACATCTGGACTCGATTTACGGTCACGGAATCCTTTGAAGACGAGTCTGTCAATGATTATTCCTGCAATACCAGTCAGAATGAAGGCACCTATAAGTGTCCAAATGAGCACTGACCACACGATGACACCGTCTTTTGGCGTAGCGTGTAATGGGTAGAAGAAATCCATCCACATCATCATTACAGCAACATACATTCCAAGCATGAAAAATTCGCTTTGGGCAAAGTTACCATACCTCTGCACACTGTATGTGAGGGTACAACCTACCGCAATCGCAAGATAGGTCGATGACCAGGTCAATGTGCTAAATCCGATTGATGTGAAGTTGAAATAAATCGTTGCACTTTTGTCAAGACCAAGCATCAACAACTCAACAGTGAACAAGACCACAAGCAGAAGAAACAGGGGGGAGAATACCATCAACGAGGTTCGCACCCATCCTTGTTTCAGATCGTCGAAGACAATTTTCACGAGCATGAAGCCCATTGAAATGAGCTGCAATGCCTGTGTGAGCCAAACCATGTCGTTTGGTAGATTGCCTGCTAGAATCCAATCGATGCCGTTTCCAAGCCCGTTTTGATACAACAAACCAAGGATGGCGTCAAGAGCAACGACCGTTGCAATGATGAGCCTTCGACGAAGTCTGGATTGGTTGTTCCAGCGTTGTCGGAGAGAATTCATCGTATTTGCAATATTCATACGCAAAGCACTCCCTATCTCACCAGCACATCAAATGTGCTGGTTTGAATGGACGACTGCTTCAACATTTGTTGATTCATCAGTCAATCTTATTCTGATTGAACACCATCAGCGATAGTCCAATACTGCATACACTCGTATGCACCATTGTCTTCTGCATCTGCTGTGTATCCACAGATATCGTATCCAGCACCGCCAACGTCACCATTTTCAAGGAAGGTGTGAAGGCCACTTGCTCCTTCGTAGTCGGTACCAACTTCAAATATACAATCTGATTCTGTGTCACATGAGTCTTCAGTCCATCCAACTGCTGCATGTCCAAGAATCATGATCGAATCGTATGAGGTAAGAACATATTGCTTGATGCTTCCAACACCTGAACCGTCGTAGCGTTCTTCGAAGTCACCAAATGATACACCAGCACGAGGTGCTGTGACATACAAGCCGTCTGCAGCAGTGTCATCACTGAGTTCTGCAAGAAGACCTTCGCCTGCTGGACCGTCTCCACTGAAGAGCATCACATCAAGGCTTGAACCAGCGATTGCTTCGAGGATGAGAGCAGCGTCTGTAACGTAGGACACCATGAAGATAGCGTCACAACCTGCACTCTCAATTTGTGTGATTTCGCTGGAGAAGTCTGTTTGAGTTTCTGCATAGCCAATCTTTTGGCAGACATTTTCTGAACCCCATGCTTCTTCAATTGCATCAGCAAAGCCTGAACCGTAATCGTTGGTCATGTGGAGGATTGCTGGACTTGTGACATTCATGCTAGCCATCATATCTGCTGCTGCAGGACCTTGAAGGGCATCGCTTGGAACGATTCTAAAGAAATCAGGGTATGCACTTGCGTCGCTTAGACTTGGGTTGGTCGATGCATAGGAAATCATTGGAACGCCTGCTGCAGAGAGTACTGCGTTGGCAGCCATCGATGCACCGGAACATGCTGCACCGCCGGTTGCCCAAACTCCCGAGTCAACGAGGGTTTGTGCAGCAGCTGCTGCTGTTGTACCGTCACAACCGGAGTCAACTTCGACAAGTTCGAAGGTGTAGCCCCAATCAGCGTACATCTCATTGAGGTCATTGATGGCTTCTTCTGCACCATAGGTAAATCCTGCAGCGTCTTGAGCAAGAGGACCAGTGAGTGGGTTCATGAAACCGAGTTTGATTGTGATTTCTTCAACAACTTCTTCGATGCCGTCATCAAGCGTCCAAAATGCAACGCACTCATATTCGCCGTCATCAGAACCGTCTGCGTAGTAACCACAGATATCGTAACCTGAGCCTGCAACGTCACCGTTTTCAAGGAATGTGTGAAGGCCACTTGCACCATCGTAATCAACACCAACTTCAAAGATACAAGTGGTCATTGTGTCGTCTTCACACATGTCGAGGTCATGGAAAACTGCAGCATGACCAATCATGGAGATTGAGTCGTAGGATGTGAGAACATATTGCTTGATGCTTCCAACGCCTGAGTTGTCATAGCGATCTTCGAAGTCACCGTATGATGCACCTGCACGAGGAGCAGTGACGTGAAGGCCATCTGCTGCAGTGTCGTCTGATAGTTCCTCGAGGAGACCTTCGCCTGCTGGACCGTCTCCACTGAAGAGCATAACATCGAGGCTTGAACCTGCGATTGCTTCGAGGATGAGGGCTGCGTCTGTCACATAGGACACCATGAAGACAGCGTCACAACCTGCGCTCTCAATTTGTGTGATTTCGCTTGAGAAATCAGTTTGAGTTTCTGAATAGCCAATCTTTGCACAAACATCCTCAGTACCCCATGCTTCTTCGATGGAATCTGCGAGACCTCCGCCGTAGTCGTTGGTCATGTGGAGAATGGCTGGGCTTTCGGCTTCTGCGTATGCCATCATGTCAGCGGCTGCCGGGCCTTGAAGAGCGTCGCTTGGAACGATTCGGAAGAAGTCAGGGTATGCACTTGCGTCGCTTAGACCAGGGTTCGTTGAAGCATAGGAAATCATTGGAATGCCTGCAGCGGAGAGAACTGCGTTGGCTGCCATAGATGCACCTGAACATGCTGCACCGCCTGCTGCGATGACACCTGAGTCCACAAGAGTTTGGGCTGCTGCTGCTGCTGCTGTACCGTCACAACCGGAGTCGACTTCGACAAGTTCGAATGCATATCCCCATTCAGCGTACTCATCATTGAGGTCTTCAATTGCTTCTTCAGCACCGTAGGTGAATCCTGCGGCGTCTTGAGCAAGAGGACCTGTAAGTGGGTTCATGAAACCAATCTTGAACGTTGTAACTTCCATCTCGTTTTCGGTGATACCGTTTTCGACAGTCCAGTAACCAACGCACTCGTATTCGTCATCATAGTACATACAAACATCGTATCCAGCACCGCTGACATCACCATTTGCGTCAAAGGTGTGAAGGCCGCTTGCCCCTTCATATGCTGTACCAACGGTCTTGATTGAAGCAGTCATGTCGCTTGAATCAGCGACGTATGCTTTACCGATCATTGTCACAGCGTCGTAAGAGGTGAGAACATATTGCTTGATGCTACCAACGCCAGATGCATCGTATCGTGCTTCAAAGTCACCGTATGTGGAACCTGCACGAGGAGCTGTGACCATAAGGAAGTCAGCAACCGATGGGTCTGATAGTTCTTCGAGAAGACCAACGCCTGCTGGGCCGTCTCCGCTGTATAGCCATACATCGAGTTCTTGTGCTGCAACTTCGTTGAGGATGAGAGCAGCGTCAGTCACATAGGACACCATGAAGATAGCGTCACAACCAGCATCTGCAATCTGAGTGATTTCAGCGGAGATATCGGTTGTTGTTTCTGAATAACCAACCTTGGCACAGAGTTCTGAACCCCATGCAGCTTCGATGGAGTCTGCAAGACCTGCACCGTAGTCGTTGGTCATGTGGAGGATTGCGAGTTCTTCGACCTCGTCATAGACCATCATTGCTGCGGCGGCTGGCCCTTGTAGAGCATCGCTTGGAACAACTCGGAAGAAGTTCGGGTATGCAGTTGCATTGCTTAGACCAGGGTTGGTCGAAGCGTATGAAATCATTGGGATGCCAGCAGCAGATAGAACTGCGTTAGCAGCCATCGATGCACCGGAACATGCTGCACCTGCTGCACCGACGACCTTGGAATCGACCAAGGTTTGGGCTGCTGCTGCTGCTGCTGTACCGTCGCAGCCGGAGTCGACTTCGACAAGTTCGAACGTGACGTCCGTTTGCATTGCGTTCAGGTCTGTGATGGCTTCGGTTGCACCGTACGTAAATCCAGCAGCATCTTGTGCTAATGGGCCAGTTAGCGGGTTAAGGAACCCGATTTTGACCGTCGTGGATTCCACGGTGGTGTCGCCATCATCATCATCATCTTCGTTGCTCGTACAACCAGCAAGGGCTGCAGAAACAAAGCTTAGGGCTAAAATTAAAGTTAGTAATTTGTTGTTCAAAATTATCTCTCCTTGCTCTTTTCACACGATATTCTGCTTATAACTTTTTGTCCTATAAGGATTGAGAACTAAAAATCGAATGTGTGGATACCTTCGTGCGGTCCGGCAGGGACGATTCTAAATGGATTGAGCAATTGATGTGACCAAAAATAATGCGACTTGATATGGTTCCATTC
>Ga0255776_10006130_pt1 | contig 12335 bp, 13 predicted proteins | sample 071ome_19_FD_179974 | JGI IMG/M metagenome (GOLD analysis project Ga0255776, IMG submission 179974) | Coastal salt marsh microbial communities from the Groves Creek Marsh, Skidaway Island, Georgia - 071413AT metaG (version 2) | ecosystem: Environmental > Aquatic > Marine > Intertidal zone >...
TTGCTGGCGTTCAGTGGGTCCAAATTCGAAATTGTTGATGATGAAGCGATCGACCCAGAAGCGCGCTCTGCATCTATTACTCAATTGGTCTACGGCTCGGGTGACCGCACGTATACCGTGCGATACCAGATGGGTAGAAGCCGGGACGGCAGTTGGCGACTTCGGAATCTTATTGTCGCGGATATTAACTTGGGCCAGATCTATCAAAATCAATTCGCCGCAGCCGCGAAGTCTGCTGACGGAGATGTGGCCAAGGTTGTGGCTGAGTGGGATATCTCGGCTAACTTGCCGGAGGATTTGGACAGTGAATGAAGCCATGATTAAAGAGGCGCTCGAGGGCGAATTTCCGGGCGCCACTATTGATGTGCAACTGGATGGCTCTCACTGCCAAGTCACCGTGATTAGTGATGTATTCGAAGGGTTGAGACCAGTCGCACGGCAGCAGCGAGTTTATGCGCCTCTCGGGGACTTTATTCGTAGCGGCGCCCTGCACGCGGTCAACATCGTCGCGACGACACCCTAGCAGGCAGACTGCGTTGGACTACTTTCAAATCCGCGGCGGAACGCCGTTACAGGGTCGTATACCTATTTCGGGGGCGAAGAATGCAGCGCTTCCGATATTGGCTGCAACGCTGCTGACGGACAAAGTTTCCACACTATCGAATGTGCCTCATCTCAATGACATTACGACGATGGTCGAGTTACTGGGTGCGCTTGGCGCTGATGTTGCTACTGACGAGTCAACGGCGGTACAGGTGTCTGCAGCGCAACTGAATAACCAGCGCGCACCTTACGAGCTGGTGAAAACTATGCGGGCCTCCATTCTTGTGATGGGTCCGCTTCTGGCGCGCTTCGGTAAATCGGAGGTGTCCTTTCCTGGGGGGTGTGCGATTGGAAGTCGCCCTGTTGACCTGCACTTGAAGGGATTCGAGGCCATGGGCGCGAGTATCGATGTTCGCGATGGCTATATCGTTGCCACCACAGAGAGCGGACTCAAAGGCTGTGACTTCACGTTTGACACCGTCACGGTAGGTGGAACCGAAAACCTGCTCATGGCAGCGGTTCTGGCAGAGGGCAGAACCGTGCTTCGCAATGCCGCCCGTGAGCCCGAGATTACTGATTTGGTCACGTTCCTCAGAGGCATGGGGGCAGAGATCGAGGGTGACGATACATCAACGCTCGTGATTAATGGCGTCTCGGAGTTAGCGGCGAGTCATTACAGTGTCATGCCAGATCGGATCGAGGCGGGGACATTTCTGGTTGCGGCTGCGGCGACTCGCGGGCGCATCACGGTTGAGAATGCGAATGCCGAGCACCTCGGCATTGTGCTCGAAAAGTTACGAGATGCAGGTGTGGACGTCACGGCTGAAGGCAATACCATTACGGCTGACATGACTAAGGGGCAGCTAACATCGGTTGACCTCATCACTGCGCCGTATCCCGGGTTTCCGACCGACATGCAAGCGCAATTTACTGCCCTGAATGTGGTGGCAGAGGGTGTGGGTCGCATAACCGAAACCATATTCGAGAACCGATTAATGCAAGCGCATGAGATGAGCCGAATGGGTGCCAATATCACGGTAGACGGGCATTCAGTTATCATTCGCGGCAAGTCCAGTATCGACGGTGCTCCCGTAATGGCTTCGGATCTCAGAGCGTCGGCGAGTTTAGTTATCGCAGGCCTTGCCGCAAAGGGTGAGACTCATGTTGATCGCATTTACCACATTGATCGCGGTTACGAGCGCATTGAAGAAAAGCTTCAGGCCGTTGGTGCTGACATAGTCAGGAAGTCGAGGTAGGTCATGAAACCCGCAAAAGGGGAACAGCTCACCATAGCGCTGACGAAAGGGCGCATTCTCTCCGAGACCTTACCGCTGCTCGCGGAGGCGGGGGTGTCACCGCTGGAGTCAGTGGAGGAGAGTCGTAAACTCATCTTCCCCACAACGATGGAGGGAGTTTCTCTTGTCATTTTGCGTGGCTCTGATGTCCCGACCTACGTTCGGCACGGTGCTGCTGATGTGGGTGTAGTCGGTAAAGATCTCTTGATGGAGTCAGGTGACGAAGGCCTTTATGAGGTGCTTGATCTTGAGATAGCCCGTTGCCGTCTCATGACGGCGGGTACGGGGCAGGCCAGAGCTGGCCATGCCGCTAAAATCCGAGTGGCGACCAAATTTGTGAATGTTGCGCGCGCTCACTATTCGTCGCGGGGCATCCAACCCAATATCATCAAGCTCTATGGGGCAATGGAACTTGCGCCGATTATGGATCTTGCAGATGAGATTGTTGATATTGTCGATACCGGCAATACCCTCAAGGCTAATGGTATGCGGCCGCTGGAGCATATTGCCGACATTTCCTCACGCCTCATTGTGAATAAAGCGTCGATGCGCACTCGTAATCACATTATTTCCAGCCTCGTCGAGCGACTGGGTACTGCCGTCGCATCGCGGCGAGACGCTTGAGTAATTACATCGTGAGTGCTCTAGAGATGCAGCGTTTCTCCCAAAGCGACGATGATTTCGAGACGCGAGTGTCTGCGCTGGCGGCGCCAATGGAAGCGTTGGATCCAAATTTGGTCAGCAGTGTGCGCGATATCATCGCCGAGGTGCGATCGAGGGGTGATCAAGCACTTCTCGAGTTCACGCAACGCTTTGATCAGCACCCCGCTGACTCGGTTAGCGAGCTCGTTTTTGAGGGCGATACGCTGAAAGCTTTCGAGTCTCAAATTACGGTCGCTGAGCGTGCCGCTATTACGGAAGCGGCACAGCGTATCCGACGTTATCATGAGGAGCAGATCACTCCCGACTGGTCGATAACTGATGAACACGGCAGTCAACTGGGGCAGCGAGTACGTCCCATGCAACGAGTGGGTTTGTACGTGCCCGGCGGCAAAGCAAGTTATCCGTCCTCTGTGCTAATGAATACCATTCCGGCCAAAGTGGCAGGGGTAGCTGAAGTTGTCATGGTGGCTCCTACGCCTTCAGGGCAAGTGAATCCTCTGGTGCTTGCCGCGGCATCACTGGCTGGCGTCGATCAGGTGGTGACCGTTGGTGGAGCGCAGGCGGTTGCAGCGTTGGCCTACGGGACGGAATCAATTGACGCTGTCGATAAAATCGTAGGCCCCGGTAACCGTTACGTCGCTGAAGCTAAGCGACAGGTTTTTGGCAAAGTGGGTATCGATATGATTGCGGGCCCTTCCGAGATTTTTGTCATTGCTGATGGGGCCGCAGATCCCGACTGGATTGCCCTGGATCTGATGTCTCAGGCCGAGCATGACGAGATGGCCCAGGCGGTCTGCATTGCCACCACGGAGGCTTACCTAGACGCCGTAACGGAGTCGCTTGAGAAACTATTACCTGACATGCCACGACGCGATGTAATTGCCGCGTCTCTGCGAAATCGAGGAGCGCTCATATCAGTGCCTGATCTGGCAGCGGCGGCGTCATTGTCAAACCGGTTTGCGCCGGAACACTTGGAGCTGGCCGTGGCGTCACCCGACGACTTGCTTCCTGCGATCTCGAGTGCCGGCGCTGTTTTCCTCGGGGCCTACAGCTCCGAGTCATTGGGCGATTACTGTGCGGGAACGAATCATGTGTTACCGACCTCAGGGGCCGCGCGCTTCTCGTCACCGCTGAGTGTCTATGATTTTCAGACCCGCACCTCCGTAATTAACATCACTCGAGCAGGCGCGAATGCGCTCGCTGAAGTCGCAGGCACGATCGCTGACAGTGAGTCATTGTCGGCTCATGCGAGAGCTGCTCGAGCCAGAAAAGATTAGATTTACCCGCCGGCTGGACGTGTCGAGACAATGGCCTCGACATCAAACTCAACGTCGGCTCGCTTAAGTCCAACCAACACACGATCTCCGGGTCGGAGGCGGGCAATGGTCTGCATTGCTTGCCGAGCATCGGTTACCCGCTCTGCATTTAGACCTACAATAAGATCACCCACCTGAATGCCCGCCCGCTGCGCCGGACCTCCGGGTGCTGTCTCGGTGACTAGCAGTGATTGGGTTGTTCGGCCTTGCTCATCAAACCCCAATAGAAGATCAACACTCACACCCAGCCAGCCTCGGATGACCCCTCCGTATTCAATAAGGTCCTTCATAACAGTAGCGACCACGTTACTGGGTGTGGCGAGATTAATGCCTATTCCGCTGGCTTCATTGGTATCGTCATTAGCGCCGGTGTAAATCAGCGTATTGATGCCCACCAATTTGCCCTCGGCATCAATCAATGCACCGCCGGAGCTTCCCAGGTGGATGGTCGCGTCAGTCTGTATATAGTTTTCATAAGCTGAGAGTTGCAGGCCGTAGCGCTCGAGCCCAGACACAATACCCAGCGATACTGAGTGCCCGAAGCCGAAAGGGTTACCAATGGCGAGTACGATGTCGCCAACGTTGATGTTATCCGAGTCAGCGGTCTCGATGGCCGACAAGCCTGTTAGATCGGTTTTTAATAGGGCCAGGTCCGTCTCAGGGTCAGCCCCCACAACCATGGCGTTAGCGCGACGTCCATCGGATAACAGTATTTGAATTGCCTGAGCGCCATCGATTACGTGGCGGTTTGTGATGATGTGTCCGTCCTCGCTCATAATGACGCCCGAACCCAGAGAGCGCTCGACTCTTGGCTGGCGTTCTCCCGGATTGGTAAAGCGCCGGAGAAGCGGGGCATTAAGGACTGGCGATCGATCTGCTACCAGTTTGGCCGTGTAGATGTTGACAACGGAAGGCGTTGCGACGGCCACCGCATGGCTGTAACTGTCGGGCACCTGCGCGCTATTGGAGATTTTCAACCACTCAGTATTGAGTAGCAGCACAGCCGCTAAAACACCCACTAAGGCAGGCCAAGCTAGTTGTGAAAACCACTCCCGCATGAAGATATCCCTCTAAATCTCCCGCTAGTGTAAATCAAACTCTGCGTATAATGCGGCAGATACCGCAGTTTGAGTGGCTCAAGGAGTAATCTTTATGGCCGTAGGTCGAGATGAATTACGCACGGTGCTGGATTCGGAGTTACGTGTTTCCGCATTTAAGGACTATTGCCCGAACGGACTGCAAGTTGAAGGGCGCGACGATATTAATGTCCTTGTATCCGGTGTGACCGCATGTCAGGCGCTCCTCGATAGGGCGGTGGCGCTCAGGGCAGATGCTGTTCTCGTACATCACGGTTATTTCTGGCGAGGTGAAGACGAGCGCTTGGTTGGCATGAAGGCCCAGCGTATCCGAACCTTATTGGAAGCAGGTATTAGCCTGTTCGCCTATCATTTGCCACTCGATTGCCACCCCACGCTGGGCAACAACGCGGGCCTAGCACGTGCGATGGGTTTACAGCATTGGCAGGGGATTGATCCTGAAACCACAACCCATCCCGTGTTCTGTGGCGCATTCGATGAGGGGACACGTCTAGCAGACATCGTTGGTAGGCTGGAGCATGAACTCCAACGTGAGGCTCTAGTCGTTGGCAATCCGGATTCGCTCATCCGATCAGCGGCTTGGTGCACGGGCGGCGGTCAGGGCTACATTGATGAAGCCGCATCCTACGGAGCAGAGTTATTTATTACGGGAGAGGTGTCAGAGCAGACGATCCATGTGGCACGCGAGCGAGGCCTAGCCTTCGTTGCGGCCGGCCATCATGCGACAGAGCGATTTGGAGCTCGTAGCCTGGGTAATTGGATTGCGGAGCGCTTCGGTATCGATCATCACTTCGTGGATATCGACAATCCGGCCTGAGATCAGCTGGTCTGCGTAGAGTAGGTCTTGTCCAGTCCGAAATCCTCCGCTAACTGCCCGGTCTCCCCGGGTGATTTCTTTGGGGCGTAATCAAGTGGTTGCGAAGGGTCGAGCAGGTGATCGGGCACATCAAAGGAGCCACTGATATGTTTCATATCGTCCATTTGGCTTGCTACTTCGCTGTCGCAAAGCTCCTGCGCGCCCGAGGCGATATGGGCATAGATTGATCGGTAATCATCCTGCATGCGGTGTAGGAGCTGTGCTGTGTTGGCAAAGTGACTCGTTACTGACTGTTCGTAAGCTCGGTGCGCGGCTTGTGCAGCTTCTACTTCCCGTTTCAGTTCGTTGATGACGTCGTTTGAATCATCTTTGCGCTGCAATGCCGCCCACCAACCCACGGCAAGGCCCACGGCAAAGCCCGCAAATAGAAAATAGGCAATCGTTGTCAGTGTAGGTTCCATGAGACTCCCCCGAGTTTTCTACATGGTAGCGCCCTCTAGCGATAAAAGGCGCGATAAATGGCGCGATAAATGACGCGATAAAAACAGCGCCATAAAGACTCCCGTCTATTAAGAGTCTACCAAAGGCGCGCAGTCACGTCCTATGGGTCATCTTATTTAAATTATTGTCGTATACATGACTTGACGCTAGAGTCGCGCCCTCGGCTCCCCTTGCATGCTTTGGATCGATCTTCTCAATGCTTCAATCACCTGCCCAGCGCTATCAAGCAGATCTCGATTCAGGTGCCATTGTGCCTGATGAAGCGCAGCGAATAGCTGTTGAGGCGCTTCAGGATGTGTACCTGCGTCTCGAGGATCGAGCGAAGGTTAGGCCCGGACTTCTTGATCGTCTTTTGAATCGTTCTCGAAGCTTTCCAGAGCAAGGACTTTACCTTTGGGGTGGTGTGGGACGGGGTAAGACGTACCTGATGGACTCGCTCTTTGAAGCGTTGAGCTTTGATAAAAAGAAACGGATGCACTTCAACCGCTTTATGCAGCGCGTTCACGAGGAATTAACCGAGCTCTCGGGCCTGAAAAACCCTTTGGATACGGTGGCTGACCGAATTGCTTCGGAGACCATTGTTCTGTGCTTCGATGAGTTTTATGTCAGTGATATTGGCGATGCGATGCTGCTTGGCGGGTTAATGCAGGCCCTATTTGATCGGGGTATCACGCTGGTAGCGACGTCCAACATTCCACCCGACGGATTGTATAAAGACGGTTTGCAGCGCTCGCGATTCATTCCCGCGATTCGCGCAGTTGAGTCCTTCACGCGGGTAATGAATGTAGACAGCGGAATTGACTACCGACTCCGAGTGCTCACCCAGTCTGAACTATATTTTGTGCCGGAGGACGCATCGTCCGAGAGTCCTTTGCCAGGATTATTCGCAGATCTGACAGGGGGTAAAACACCAGAGCCCGGTGTGATGACGCTCAATAAGCGGCCTCTTGCCTTCGCTGGGCGGTCGGAGGGCGTTCTATTCGTGTCCTTTGAGGCGATGTGCCTCTCGCCGCGAAGCGCGATGGATTACATGCAAATTGCGAGGGAATTTCATTCGGTGCTCTTGTCTGATGTCCCGATTTTGACCGTCAATACAGAAGATGGCGCGCGACGTTTTATCACGCTCGTTGATGAATTTTATGACCGAAATATCAAGTTGGCAGTGGTGGCTAAAGCCTGCATGGAGCAACTCTACAGCGGGTCAAAATTGGCGTTCGAATTTCAAAGGACCTTGTCGCGACTAATCGAAATGCAGTCTGTGGAATATTTGGGTCGAGAACACCGGCCTTAACAGTCTTTTTTTATTGAAAGAAGAATCGGGCTACTGTAATCTCCGCGCTCCTTTGAAATAGGCCTAACGGGCAAGTGCATGAAAACTTATAGTGCAAAGGCAAGCGACGTCAGCCACGATTGGTTCGTCGTTGACGCAGAAAACAAGACTCTCGGGCGTTTGGCTGTCGAGATCGCGCATCGTCTGCGCGGCAAGCACAAGGCCGAGTACACACCGCACATGGACATGGGCGATTACATCGTCGTGGTCAACTGCGAGAAGATTCGAGTGACGGGCGCGAAGTCGACCGACAAAATGTATCACCACCACACGGGTTACCCCGGTGGTTTGAAGTCATTTACGTTTGAAAAGCTTATTGATCGCGCACCGGAGCGTGTGTTGCAGCGTGCTGTTAAGGGCATGTTGCCGCGCAATCCGCTGGGTCGGGCGATGTTTAAGAAGCTGAAAGTTTACGCGGGGCCATCACACCCACATGCGGCACAACAGCCTCAAACGCTGACAATTTAAGGAAGTCACAATGGCAGCTGCACAGTATTACGGCACAGGACGACGCAAGACATCAACGGCGCGTGTCTTCCTCAAAGGCGGTAACGGCGCGATTACAATCAACGGTCGAAGCATCGACGAGTACTTCGGTCGAGAAGTAGCTCGCATGATCGTACGACAGCCCCTTGAGTTGACCGAGAATGCCGAGAAATTTGATGCAAACATCACCGTTGTTGGCGGTGGTAGTTTTGGTCAGGCAGGCGCAATTCGTCATGGTTTGACGCGCGCTTTGCTCGAGTACGACGAGTCACTGCGCGGTATATTGCGAGCGGCTGGTTTTGTTACCCGCGACGCGCGAGAAGTCGAGCGAAAGAAAGTGGGTTTGCGCAAAGCACGTCGTCGCCCACAGTTCTCGAAGCGTTAATTTTTTCTGTGGCAGCGATCGCTGTCACGTTACTGAACAAATTTTGACTATAAGTGGGCCATTTATGGCCTGCTTCGCCTTGCTGTGCGTAATACCGACCATTAAACTTTCGCGCTTCAAAAATACATAGGTAGGCAACGCGCACTGCCTTAAAGCATAACTAAGACTCGGAGAGAACCGAATGAGTGAAGTTGAGGCAGGTCAAGCAGCCGATGACGGCCGCGCATCAGACCAAACACGACGTCGATTCCTAACTGCCGCAACGTCCGGCATCAGTGCCGTAGGTGTTGTTGGGGTAGCAGTGCCGTTCATGGCGTCATGGAATCCCTCAGAAAAAGCCAAGGCAGCGGGTGCTCCCGTCAAGGCCGACATCAGCAAGATTGAGCCCGGCCAGATGGTGGTAGTCGAGTGGCGCGGCAAGCCAGTTTATGTCCTCCGACGAACTCCCGAGCAAATCGCAGGCCTCCCGACCCTCGACGACAGCCTCAAAGACCCTAATTCAGACGGCTCTGACCAGCCCGCCTACATCAGCGGTGCACCTCGATCGCTCAACGAAGAGTATTTGGTTGTTGTGGGTCTGTGCACACACCTGGGTTGTGCGCCTAAATTCCGACCCGAAGTCGGTGCGGCGGATCTGGGTGGCGATAGTTGGCTTGGTGGTTTCTTCTGCCCCTGCCATGGTTCTAAGTTTGATTTGGCTGGACGTGTCTACAAGGGCGTTCCTGCTGCGGACAACCTGATCATTCCGCCTTACTCATTTGAAGGCGATAACGTATTGGTCATTGGCGTTGACACGGAGGTTGCGTAAATGGAAAAGGCATTAACAGGACTGGTTTCATGGGTCGACGCGCGTCTACCTATCACGCGTGCGTGGGATACCCACATGGGCAAGTACTACGCGCCCAAGAACTTTAACCTATGGTACTTCTTTGGTGTTTTCTCACTCCTTGTTTTAGTTAATCAGCTGTTAACTGGCATTTGGTTGACAATGAGTTACACGCCGAGTGCTGAAGAGGCATTCGCATCGGTCGAGTACATCATGCGCGATGTCGAATACGGCTGGTTGCTGCGGTACATGCACTCGACGGGGGCATCTGCGTTCTTCATTGTCGTTTACATGCACATGTTCCGAGCAATGATGTACGGCTCTTACCAAAAGCCGAGAGAGCTGATCTGGATTTTCGGCATGCTCATCTTCGTGGTGTTGATGGCCGAAGCATTTGTGGGCTACGTACTTCCTTGGGGTCAGATGTCCTACTGGGGCGCACAGGTGATTATTTCGCTATTCGGTGCAATCCCGGTCGTGGGTGAAGACATCACAACGTGGATTCGTGGCGACTATCTGTTGTCGGGTATTACGTTGAATCGCTTCTTCGCGCTCCACGTGGTTGCTCTCCCCATTGTGCTGTTGGCGCTGGTTGTGCTGCACATTCTTGCTCTGCACGAAGTGGGTTCAAACAACCCCGATGGTGTTGAGATCAAGAAGCACAAGGACGAGAACGGCATCCCTCTGGACGGCATCAAGTTCCACCCTTACTACTCTGTCCACGACATTCAGGGTATTGCGGTATTCCTGTTCTTCTTCTGCGGCATCATCTTCTTCGCGCCTGAGATGGGGGGCTACTTCCTTGAGTTAGCGAACTTTGAAGAAGCGAACGCGCTGAAGACACCGGCACACATTGCACCGGTCTGGTACTACACGCCGTACTACTCCGTATTGCGCGCTGTTCCCGATAAGTTCTGGGGCTTTGTGGCATTCGCCGCCTCTGTTGCGATTCCGTTCGCACTGCCGTGGATTGACCGAAACCCTGTGCGCTCATGGCGGTACCGAGGCATGCTCAATCGCGTCATGCTGCTCGGCTTTGTCATCAGCTTCATCATTCTGGGTGTGCTCGGTGTTAAAGCGCCAACTGAGAGCCGCACGTTGCTCGCGCAGATTTGCACAATTTACTACTTCGTTTTCTTCCTTGGCATGTACTGGTGGTCAACCTGGGACAAGACCAAAGAGGTTCCAGATCGCATCACGATGGATGGCGGTATGGGCTTTGGTAAGAATGTGGCCACGCTTGCAGTCGTTGCTGTTCTAACCTGGCTGCCACTCAAAGCTGTGGGCGCTGAGTCTGCCTACGACTGTGGCAGCATCCCATGTGACGAGTTTGTGGCCGATGCGAGCGATCAAGCGTCGCTACAGCACGGTGCGGCGTTGTACGCCAATTACTGCGCTGGATGTCACTCGCTTCAGTACTCCCGTCACAATCGCGTAGCTAAGGATCTAGGTATCCCTGAAGATCTATACCGTGAGCACTTGCTGCTAGACCCAGACCAGAAGATTGGGGCGTTGATGGACATCAGCATGGATAAAGATGTTGCCAAAGGATGGTTTGGCGCTGCGCCACCCGACCTGACACTCATCTCCCGCGCGAAAAAGCCTGAGTACCTCTACACATACCTTCGAACCTTCTACCAGGACGATTCGCGTCCCTATGGCGTGAACAATTTGGTGTATCCAAATGTGGGCATGCCACACGTGCTTCTCGAACTTCAGGGATTACCGCAGTGCGTTAACGCTGACGAAAGCCACGCGGATGAAGGTCACTGTGATTCACTCGAAGTGGCGTCTGCCGGCATTATGACCACGGACCAGTTTGATGATGCTATGTACGACTTGGTGAACTTCCTGGCGTATACCGCGGAGCCGTTCAAGCAGACCCGAATTGAAATGGGTAAAAAGGTTATGCTGTTCCTCGCGATCTTCTTTATTATCGCTTGGGCACTGAACCGTGAATACTGGAAAGACGTGCACTAATCCGTCTCGACGGGCATAATTACAAAAAGGCGGAGCTTGCTCCGCCTTTGTTTTCTCTCATTCCGCTCGGAGTTCTTCATGAAGTTAGCCGATGATGCGTCAGGGGCTGTAGCTAAACGCTCAGCAATGACCCTCTTTTCTGATAGCACTAGCCAATACAGCCACCGCGTGCGCATTGTATTGGCCGAGAAAGGTGTGTCGGTTGATCTCGTTGAAAGCGAAGACGGTGTACCAGTGCCCGAGCTGGGTGACTTAAACCCCTACAACACCATGCCTACACTCATTGATCGAGACCTTGTTCTCTACGAGTCAAAAGTCATGATGGAGTACTTGGACGAGCGCTTCCCGCATCCGCCGCTGCTGCCGGTTTATCCTGTGGCTCGGGCAGAGAGCCGGCTCTTTATGTACCGAGTTGAGCGCGACTGGTGCTCGCTAGTAGACACCATTCTTCATTCGTCTAAAGGCAGTGATGTTGCCGTTGCTCGCCGCGATCTGGGTGACAGTTTGACGGCGCTATCGCCAATCTTTGCCGAGAAGCCTTTCTTTATGAGCGAGGAATTCACGCTCGTAGACTGTTGTATTGCCCCTATTTTATGGCGCCTGCCTGCGCTGGGTGTGGACATCAAGGCAAGCAAGCAAACCAAGCCCTTGTACGGGTATATCGATAGCCTTTTCGGCAGAGAAGCGTTCCAGGAAAGCCTGTCGATACAAGAGCGAGAAATGCGCGCTTGAATTAGGAGAGACTCGAGTGACGCCAAGTAAACCCTACGTTGTTCGAGCTATCTACGACTGGATTGTAGATAATAATTGCACCCCCCATGTACTGATCGATGCAGCCACTGATGGCGTTGTCGTGCCCGAGGATTATGTCACCGACGGGCAAATTGTTTTGAATGTATCACCCACAGCAGTGGTGAGCCTTCATCTAGGTAATGATGCGGTGTCCTTCAGCGGTCGGTTTGGCGGCGTACCACTCAATGTCTTTTTACCTCTCGACAGCATCTTAGGCATCTACGCACGTGAAAATGGGCAGGGCATGATTTTTGATGACGACGAGCTTGGCGATCCCACGCCACCGCCGGATCCGGACCCAATT
>Ga0255776_10006132_pt1 | contig 12333 bp, 10 predicted proteins | sample 071ome_19_FD_179974 | JGI IMG/M metagenome (GOLD analysis project Ga0255776, IMG submission 179974) | Coastal salt marsh microbial communities from the Groves Creek Marsh, Skidaway Island, Georgia - 071413AT metaG (version 2) | ecosystem: Environmental > Aquatic > Marine > Intertidal zone >...
GCCCGTTCCACCGGCAATCTCACCTTGATCCCTTTATACCCCAATCGTTCGCCCAACCCGCCGGCCACCAACACGAACGCCGTCTTCTTCGCCTGTTTCAATCCAATCTTCTCCAACTCCCTGTGCTTCGCCGACCCGTACTCCACGTTCTCTCCTTTCGGCACGGACGGTTGCCACCCATCGAACGGGTTCTTCCCTTCCTTGGACGATTTCAACAGCGCCTTCGCGTTCTTAATGTACCGCGCGAGGCCTCCCGGTTGGTAATTCTTGTCCAAAATCTCCATCTGTTCCATCTGCTTTTTTTTCTTCTCGTCCTCCTGCCCTAACTTTGGCCAGTGCGCGAACAAGTGCCCCTGATCGAGGTCAGATCCGCACAGAGACAGCGCGAGCTGCGTCTGCGACGACGTCAGCAGCGACTCGTGCGCTCTCACGATCGCTTCCGACGACGACGATGATGATGAACTCATGATATTTTATTCTTTCTTTTCGATTGGATAAAAAAGAAAAAGTGTTGAGAAACTTCTTCTTATGCGCGTTACTTTAAAAAACAAGATGGAGTGAAACGCGGTAAATCTCTCTCTCTGTGTGTGTGTGTAGTGTGTAGTCGAGGGTTCTCGACGCGATGCGTGCGCTTTCTTTCTTTCTTCTCTCTCTTTGTGATGATGAAAAGCGGAGAGAGCCGCGTTTTGTTTTTTGTTGCTTTTTTCTAAACATTTAGGGTTTCAAAATCTCGATGGCGAATTAAGTTCTTTTCTCTCTTTTGGAAAAAATTTCGAAATTTTCTCACAGAAAACAAACGCGCGCGCGCATTTGTAGTCGTTCTGCACACACGCATTGTATACATACATACACACATACATATATATTCCGTCCATCTCTATCTCTTTTCTTTAGAGAGAGTGACAAAACAGACACGACGCGCGCGTTTGTGTTCGTTCTGCAAAAAACAAAAAGAGAGAGCTCTTTTTGAAGCGAGACCGAGAGACATTTTTGAATACGAATAAAAGAAGAAGATGAGCGAAGCGAAGCGACAAAAGCGTTCTTCTCCTCTTCCTTCCGAGAGAGAAGAAGACCAGACGACGACGACGAAGAAGCTCGACGGCGGCGATAAAGAAACGACGACCATCGCCGTGGAAGAGGGAAAAAAAGTGGAGGAGAAAATCGACGTGCACGAACTCATGCGTCCGTATTACGCCACTCTTTTTCCCTCGAAATCCATCTTCAAATGGCTCTGTTACGGAAACGACGGGAAACACGCGGCGTGCGATAAAACGTACGCGAGCAATCGAGAGTTTTGCTTCACGCTGCGAGGAGATATTTTCGTCAGGTATAACTCGTACAACGACGAGAGTTCGCTGAAGAGAGATTTGAAATCGAAAGTTCCCGGGAAGATTGATATCGGGCCGGTGTTTTCGCACAACCCGAAGAATAGGTTGGCGTACGGCGCGAACTTTAAGCCGACGGAAAGAGAGCTGGTGTTTGATATCGATATGACGGATTACGACGACGTGAGAACGTGCTGCGATGCGGCGAAGATTTGCCCGAAGTGTTGGCCGCTGATGAATTGCGCCGTGAAGGTTTTGGACGAAGGGTTGAGAGAGGATTTTGGATTTGAACATATTTTATGGGTGTATTCCGGGAGAAGAGGGATCCACGCGTGGGTGTGCGACGAAAGAGCGAGGAAGTTATCGGACGAGGAGAGAAGCGCGGTGGCGGAATACTTTTCCGTGTTTAAAGGCATCGAAGGTGGCGGCGAGAAGAAGAAGACGAATTTAAGTTTCGGAAGCGGGAAGGCGGCGAAGATGCACCCGAGATTGGAGGAGGCGTATTGGAAGGTGTTGAAGCCGTTTTGGGAGAAGGAGTTTTTACCGGCGCAGAAACTTATGGAATCAAAGAAGCATTTCGAAACGATTTTGAGCATGATTCCAGACGCGAACGTGAGGAATAAAGCGGAGTTTGATTTTAACAACAACAAGAAGCCGACGCCGTCGAGAGATGGGGACGTCGACATCAACACGTGGCGATGGCGACGCATCGAAAAAGCCGTGGAGGACGAGTTGAGAGGAAATAAAAACATGAACTGGGATTTGACGAGGTGCTTACAGACGATTATTTTTTCCCACGTGTACCCTCGCTTAGATGCGGAAGTTTCCAAACACATGAATCACTTGCTCAAGGCGCCGTTTTGCGTCCACCCGAAAACCGGTCGCGTGTGCGTCCCGATCGATCCGGCCAACTGCGACGCGTTCGATCCGTTTTCTTCGGACGCGCCAAAAGTGCAGGACTTGTTGCAAGAATACAAAAAGTTTGGCGCGGATGAAAATGCAGTCAAGAAGACTGCCATGGGTAAAGCCTTGGAAACGTTCGACAGGTGCTTCTGGTCGAAATTGAAAGTCGCGAACGAGGAAATGTTGGCGAGAAGAACGCGAGAGGCTAACGAGGAGAAGAAGAACGTGTTGAACGATAGCAACGCGAACCACGCCGCCCCCATGGAAATTTAATCATCACTTTCATTGCTGTAGTTGTTCTTATAATATACATATAAATAAATACACACTTAAAGATCATAACACGTATGAAAGCGATTGTACGTCTTTGTTGATTCTTCGAGCACGCGTTGCGTGCGTACACTCGATGTTTTTCTTTATAAATATATTATACAAATTTTAGAATAAGATTAAAACTCATGAATTAGTAGTAAACTAGTAATCGCTTTCGTCCGTCGAAGCATCGTCGTCTAACTGAATGTTCAATAACTTTTCGCTTTTTCTCAGCGCCTCTTCCCAGGTGTCCGGTTTCCCGCCGTCGAAATACGGCGTTTTGGCGCTTTCGCCGGTCCTCGTCGTCACGTCCCACTTCTCGTCCGTCGTTGATTCGCCGTATTTCCTCACCTCGCCGTTTGCGAATACCTCTTCACCCCACGTCCTTCTCCAAACTTCTCCGTTCGGTTGTTCTCGCCACGTCTCACCGCTTTTCGCGCCGTCTCCAGAGGTTGATTTCAAGCGCTCTTCCCACTTATCGCCCCACCGCACGCCTTTATCGTTTTCGGCCCATTTATCCGTCCATCGCAGCGAGATACCGTTTGGATCGTAGTGTTCGCCCCACTTCTCCCACCACGCGTGTCTGTTTTCTCGTCCGGATTTTTCCACGCCTCGATCGCACGTGTTTTTCGAGCTAAATCGTTCCCACCACTTCTCTTGCCACTCTCGCGAGGAATCTGAGTTCGTGTCCACCTGTCTCGCCCACTTATCGGCGGAGCGTTCAACCATCTGACACGATGCCGACGGGTCGTCGTTACTATTATTATCACTCTCCCCGTTACTACTATCGCCGCTACTACTCTCCGAAGTGTTATACAATTCCCTCCACGTCTCCCACCACGTCTCTCCTCTCTCGTTGAACCCGCTCTTCTCCGCGCCCAACTCTCTGTACCCGCTCAAATCCGCCTTCTCCCAGTGCGTCTCCCTGTACTCCCAACTCTTATCCGGCGCCGCCCCGCCTTTCACCGTCCATCGACACCGATACCCGCCCTCGCCTCGATCGACCCCGCTCTCCCGAAACCACGAGTTCCCGGTTTCTGGATCCACGCCTTTCGTCTTCTTCGTGTGTTCTGTTGTTTTCGTTCGAGAAAGAGACGAGAAAAGAGAAAAGAAAAGGCGTCAGCGTCGCGGTTTACGCTCTTCGCGCGTTTGAATTCAAAAAACCAGAGAGAGAGAGCGAGAGAGTGCGCGCGCGCGCGCGCAAAGAGAGAGAGAGAGAAATGAAAGAGATAAAAAGATGTTTACCTTCGTCGATGTCGATGTTGATGTCCAATTCGCTCGGAATTCCGGTATCTCGCTTTGGCGGTTCCAGCTTCTTGGGCACTTTGATGCCGTTACTCTCTGTCGATGTCGTCGTCGTCGCGTCGGATCTGTCGATGTCGTCGTCCTTTTTCATCGTCGTCCGCGCTTCTTCTTCTTCCGCCGCTCCCGATCCTCCCGATCCTCCTCCTCCCGCGCTGGCGCTGGCGCTTCTTCTTTGGAGACGACGACGACGTCCTCCTCGAAGCAGAGCGGACGTCGGCGTCGTCGTCGAGCACGAACAAAATCGCGACGACGCGCTTCGCATCATCGGATCGTCGCGTCTACGTGTGCTGCGCGTTCGTGTGCTTTCTATATGTATATGTGCGCGCGCGCGTGCGTGCGTGTGTGTTGTTTGTTTCTCGCGCGAATTCGTGTCGTTGGGAGGAGATATTCGTTTTGATTTTTTTTTTTCTGGCGCTCTCGCGTTCGCACGCTCGCAGGTTTACTCGCGATTCGTGTGGATCCAAAACGCCGCAGAAGAATGAGAGAGAGAACGAGAGAGAGAGAAACGAGAAGTCGACGCCTTCGCGGTTCGTTTTTGTTCGTTTTCGCGCGGCGGAAAACGAGAGGCTCAAAATTTTTTTTTTTTTTTTGGATTTAATTGTCGACCTCTGATTGTGTTTTATTAATATTAACAACGCGCGCTCGTATTTTTCTCGGTCTATCGCCTTCGTTTCTTGTGCCTGGATTTACTCGTGTTGACTTTACGTTTCGGTTTATCGTCCGTCCCCGCGTAGCCATTTTTGTGGGAGCGTCTGCCGTCGGTGGCCACGTCGTTTGATTTTTTATTCTTCTTTTTCGCACCGGCGTTGTTCATGGCTTTGAACGCGTTCAGCGCTTTCTTGGACGTGGCGCCTTGCAGTCTCGCTTCGCGTTCGAGTTTTTTAACCGATTTGACGCCTTGCGTGACTTTTCGCGTTCGGTTGGTTTTTGTTTTGGTTCTGTTTTCGTCGTCAGAGTCGGCGTATTCGTCGTCGTATTCGTTTTCTTTTTGCGCGCGTTGTTTGGCGGCTAACGCGCGCCGTCCTTTTTTAGAAGACGGGAGACGAGACGGGTTCGCCGATTCTTTCGCCTCTTCGCTCTCGTCGTCGTCGTCTTCTCCGCCCTTCTTCCGTTTTTTCTTATTCTTCTTTTCGTTACCGAACCTCGACGGCATGTCGCCTAACTCCTCGTCTTCGAGTAAATCTATGCCTTGCTTCCCCATCGCTTTCGCCGCGGCTTTCTTATTCGCCATCTTATCTCTCTCGCTCTCGAACCACGTCTTTTTCGGTCGCGATTTAATCTCGTTCGCGTGTTCCAACATGTTCTCCGCTTTCGTCGCTTCCATCTCAGCTTTTTGCATGTGCTTTTCAGCTCGCTCTTCTTCTTCAATCTCTTCGATTTGCGCGGCGTAGCTTTCGATTTTCTCGTGCCACTCTTCCACCACGTCTCTTGGAACGATTCTCGATTGCAATTTTTGACCTCTCTTTTGCAACGTCTTCACCAACGCTCTGTCGTATTCTTCCATGAACGTGATGGCGACGCCTTTTCTACCAGCGCGAGCGGTTCTCCCGACTCTGTGTAAATACGACGCCACGTTCTTCGGCGCGTCGTACGAAACGACCAAATCGACCGAGGCGATGTCCAAACCTCTCGCGGCGACGTCCGTGGCGACCATGATTTTCGTATCCGCGTTGGATCTAAAATCTTCCAACGCGGCTAATCGTTGCGTTTGGGTCATGTCGCCGTGTAATTCGCACGCTCTGATGTTTGAAAGACCTAGAACTATTTTCAATCGGTGCGCTTGGATTTTGGTTTTCGCAAACACGATGGTTTCTTTCCCTTTGAAAGATCGCGATAAGAGCGATAACAAATGAGCCTCTTTCTTCGCCACGAATTGCGGTTTGATTTTCACGATTTCCTCGGTTAACGTCGTCGGCGTGGTCCCGAGCGAATCCGCAGACAATCGCGCTGGATTTCTCATGGACAAACTGGCCAACTCCTCGACCGCACTCGTTAACGTCGCGCTAAATAACAACGTTTGTCTCTGTCTCGGCATGTTCCTAACGATTTCTTTAATTTCCTCTAAAAAGCCCATCTCTAATAATCGATCGGCTTCGTCTAAAACGACCGCGGCGACGTCCTCGAAACCAAACGAGTGCGTGTTTCTCACGTGATCGATTAATCTACCCGGAGTCGCGACGACAATTTCCGGTCTTTGCCTCAACGCCGCCGCTTGCCTTTCCATAGACAATCCGCCGACGATGGTCGCCACTTGCACGTTCGTATATTCACCCAGCCGCTCAATCATTTGCGCGCACTGCACGGCCAACTCTCTCGTCGGTACCATTATCACCACGTGTATCGCGCTCACCGCATTTTTTGGTCTGTGCAACATTCTCTCTAACAAAGGCAACGCAAACGCCGCCGTCTTCCCGCTCCCGGTTTGCGCTCGCCCGCACACGTCTCTACCGGTCAGCGCGATTGGAATAATCGCCGCTTGAATCGGCGTCGGCGTCGTGTACCCTAACTTTTCGCACGCTCGACACAACGGTCTGGATAAGTGCAAATCGTTGAACGATTTCGCGGAAAACGTCGTCCCGTCTTTCGCGACGGCGCGTTCCGTGTACTTCTTCGATTTCGATTTTTCCGTATTCTTCTTCTCTCTGCTTTCGTCGCGCTTCTTCTCCTTCTTCTTCTTATCATCGTCGCGCGTCTCTTCTTCTTCTATTTCATCATCATCGTCATCGCTGTCTTCTTCATCACCGGTCGTCGTGTTTCCTTGCCACGCCGGCGCTTCTTCTTCCTCCTCTTCTTCGTCCTCCTCCTCTTCACCACTGCTCGACTCCGACGAACTGCTCTCCTCTTCTTCTTCTCTCTTCTCTCTCCTCTTCCTCTGAATCTTCTCGTCCACGCTCGTCTTGTTCGTTCGCTTCAACTCCTCCTCGGCTTCGTCCTTGTACTTTGAAAAATCCCAGGAGGCGTTGTTGTTGTTTTCTGTGCCGCGCTTCTTTCCAACCGAAGAAGACGACGACGCATTCTTCTTCTTTCCGACGGCGCCGTCGCGCCGTCCAAACGCGTTCGTGATTTTTGCAGCGTCATCTTCCGCCGGCGTTATCAACCCGTCGAAGAACGATGCGAGCGCGGGGTTGTAGTTAATCGTGAACTCTTTCTCCTCGTTTTTATCGTCGGACATGTTTTTTTTAACGATGCGATGGTGGTGTTCTTTACGCCCGCGCGCAAAAAGCGAAGCGTGCAGTTGGATGGGTCAATTGAAAAAATGAAGAATTTCGAGAGGTGCGCGAGCGCGAAAAGAGTTTGATTTTGTACGCTTTTTATGGGACGGTTGTGTGTGTATTTGTGTTTGGTTCTTTTTATTTTCAAAACTGCCACTTCTCTGCGCGGAGGTGTTTCCAGCTCCAAATTGGTACGTTCACCCGCTGCAACACCTTTTACCGCCTTTCTCGTGCCATTTGGGAACAGCGTGGATCAAGCTACGATACGCTAACTCTTCGTTGTTCTTTTTCGCTTTGATCGCTATTTCACATGAACCTGTCTCCGCAAACGCGCATTTTTTGCCCTGAGCGTTTAAGTTCCTCTTGCACACGTTGCAGCACTTCAGACCTGGATACTTGCCGTGCGTTTTAGGGACCACATGCCACAATTCTTTATGTGTGTACACGACCGGCTTGTTCCTTTTCATTAACTTCTGCGCTTTTAGGCACGTTCCGTCGCGAGCGAAACAACATGAAATCACCGGCGTCTTCACCTTCTTCTCGCGCGAACGACTTTTCATCGCTTTCGTTGACACAGTCGTCGGTGTGATCATCTCTATCGCTTTCCTCGACTTTGTTCTCGTTCTGTTCGACCTTCGCACGTGATCCTCTTCAGGCGTAGATACAAACGGGAAATTTTCTTTCTCGAAACTCCCCGCAGTCGTCTTCTTCCTCGTCGCAGGAAGAGAAGCAGGAAAAGTACTCGGCGCGCCCGCGACGACGAACGCGTCCCGTCGTCGTCCCTCCTCTCTCGCGCCGTTTTTACTCGCCGCGACTGGCTCGGACAAAAACATCCTTCTCCCGAGTTCAATCATGCGTTCCTTTTCCGACAGTTCCACTCTCTCGTTTTTTTTCACCTCGAAGTCGTCATCGCCGTCCACCGCGAACGCGCGTCGTCGAAAAATCGGTTTGCTCTTCTTTCGCACCATGCGTATCGCGAGGAGGAGGAGGAGGAGGAGGAGGAGGTGAGGATATCGAGCGGCGCTTATTCCCCGCGAGCGCGCACCGCAAACGCTTCGTTTTTTTTTTCTCTCTCGCATGTGAGATTTGACTCTCGTTCGCGTGCCCTTTTTTTGAAACCCTAAACCAATTTTTCCCCTAAATTCCTTCCTCCCAAAATTTCGCAACACCTTTACGCGTACAATTCGCAATCAACTTTCACTATATACCCACAACGACGACGCGTTCAGAATAGCAGCGCGATGGCGGTAATAGCATCGAACAACAACAACAACGCGTTAGTCTTCGTGCTTTTGCACGTGTCCTTTGGGATCTCCTATTTCCTCACCGCGCAGAAAATCATGGATTTCCAATTGCTTTTACCGAGCACGATGCAAGTGCCCGGGTTGGTGTACTTGGCGGACGTCATGTCCGCGGTGGTCACGAAGTGGGTGGTCAGTATTGGTGGTAGTGGGAAGGAAAAGAAGGAACAGAAGAAGAAGAGCTCGGCGAAAGAACGTCGTCGTCCGTGGCAGTTTTACGCGTTGCCGGTGGCTGAATTCGTTGGGTTAACGCACGCTATTCGAGCGATGGAAACGTGCGGCGGGCCTTTGTATCAAACTTTAGCCGGTATGCAAATACCGATGACTGTTTTGTTTTCCAGCGCGCTGCTGAAGAAGAAATACACGGTTGGGCAACTGATGGGCGTTTCTGTGGTCATTTGTGGGTTGGCGGTGAAAGCGAGCGAGGTGTTGGGGGCGGACGCGGGTTCGACTACATCGACGACGACGATTCCAGTTGTCGGCGTTTTGTGCGCGTTCATTTCGGGGATAAGCTATTCTATGAGAGGTATTTTGATGGAATATTTGTCGAAATCGACGAAGAATCCGCCGAGCGGTGACGAGATGAGCTTCGCCATGGGCACGTTTGGTTTGGCGGCGTTTGCCGCGTACACGTTGTTAGTTACCGTACCGAATAAAGAAGAGTGGGTGTTGAAGCCGATGAGAAAATCGTTAGCAGCGAACGCTGTTCCTGTGATTGTTTTCTTTTACGTGGCTAACGCGTGCGCGCGAGCCATGATGGCGAAATGCATGATGAAGATTGTTCGATCCTCCGGCGCGACGGCGCTCTCGTTGTCCAACGCCACGCGTTCGGTCGGAGTCATAGTTTTTACTCACGTCGCGTTTTGTTCCGCGAACGCGAAAAAACAGTGCTTGAGTCAAACCGGGGCCATATCAGCCGCGTTAGTCGTCAGTGGTGGGTTGATTTATGCCTATCAAACATCGATTGCGAAGAGTAGCGGTAGCGGCGCGTCGGCGAAATCGAAGAAATCGAACGCTGCTGCGAAACCAACCCGGTCCTCCGCGCGCGTCGCTGCCGCCGCCAAGTCCGAAACCATTCGTAAACGACGGTAAAAATGTGTCCTCGGGACAAAAAATAAGAAGTGTACATCTACCTGCGCGAGAGAAAGTTGATAAGAGATTGTCGTAAACGAGAGAGAATAATATTTTGTAATCCATCAAAAAATATGTCAAAGTGAAATGTCCAAGAGAATTAAGGCAAAAAATTCGTGGCTGAGAAGGAATTTTCAAAAAAATCGTCACAACACGCGAATACCTACTAAAAACATGTCTTCTCTCCTGCTACCGAGTCGCGCGAGAACCAACCGACGCAAAATCCTCGCCGCTCTGTTGTTCTTTTCATCCTTCGTCGACGACGCGTCCATTCGAGCGTTTTCTCTCTTCGCGAGAACGAATCGGGAGGACATTTCGATCGCGAAGAACTCGACGAATTCGTCGGATCCTTCTTCTTCTTCTTCTCCGAAAGAGGAAGAGAAGAAAACTTTCCAGCGCGCGGAAATCGACGCGACGACCTCTTTCATCGCCAAGAAAGCGAGGGAGTTCGAGCAAACTTTGAAGTTGTTCGAAAGACAGCGAATGGATTTGTATCCGCCGGAAGAGACGCCGAGTTTTGTTCGGTTTGAGAGAAGACCTCGACGAGTTCTAGGTGATTTTAATTCGTCGGATTGGAAGCAAGGTAGGGCAACATGGTACGGTGGTCCAAACGGCCCTGGACCGGATGGAATGTCAATTTACACCGGTTCGTGCGGCTACGGCAAAGATCTCGGCAATCACTTCATCACCGCCGTGCAAACGGACGGTGGGTACGATTACGGTTTGACCGAGGAGTGCGGGAAGTGCATCGAGGTTGTTTGCGTGAACGGTCCTACGCGCGGCTTCGAATGGAGCGAACTCGGGAAATGGGCCGGATGTCAAGAGCCGGCCGTGAAGAGCGTGGTCGTGAAAATCACCGACTCGTGTCCGTGCAATCATCCGAACGAAGGGAACAAACGTTGGTGTTGCGGCGATCGCGAACACTTGGACTTGTCCTACGCGGCGTTTGATCAAATCGCGATACGGCATCGGGGAGTGGTCGACTTAAAGTTTCGCCCGGCTTCGTGCAAAGACCAAGGAAAGGTCGTGTCGTACTATTAAAAAAAACGAAGAAAACAGGTTTTGCATGTAACGGCAGCGATATGAATGATCCGTTTTACGTTTTGTTTGTTCGTCTTCTCGTTGAAAAACGAGAGCGTTTGTTTGTGTATAATCCGGGGTTGTGCTGATTGCGCCGGGCGGTAGTAGGAATGGAGATTTCCACCGGCGCATCACATATTGTATCTAAACAACACATTGAAAAAATACGTGTACAGTTCAAATAGAAGTCATCACACGATATCATGTTTTAATATTAACAAAGGCAACGATTACAGAGAGACTTTCTTTTTTTAATATATCTTTCTCACATCAGAGCTGGGGCGTCTCGCGCAATCGTCCCGGCGCGAGTTTCGTTTTATTCGTTTTAGAGTCGACGCACATCTCTACCTTTTCGCACTTCGGACCGACTTTCCCGACCGCGTCTTCTTTATCGCAACAGACGAAACCTGTTGGACAGCAAATTCCGTTGCAACAAAAGCGTTCGTAAGATTCGACGAACTGCGGATTGACGGCGCGGAAATTTTGAGGATGCGGAGGTCCGCTGTCGCACCGTTGACCATCGTCGTCACCTTCGTGACCGCAATAATCCGGACAGATGGAAAAATGATACGCGCAGGTTTCGTAACCTTTCCCGTCTAAGGTCAAGTCACAACACTTTCTCGGGTAGAAACAGTTGGACGCGGAACATTTGTTTGCAGATGTTACGGCCAAAATGCTCACAAACGATGCCGATACCGCGCTCGACATGAGAATAACGGGGAAGAAACTGAACATCCAAATCGCAGATGCGACCGAAAATCCAACGATCGAACCACAGAATGGTGAAAGCGCGGCGCGCGATTCGTGCGCTTGTATTTTGTTAGCATAGTAATACGAGCGGGCGCGAAGTAAGAATAAATCTTCCACCGGCATCATGGCGCTTTCTTCTCCGTTTGCGGTGCTCGTCGCGTACATCTCCGGACGATACACATTGCCCCCTTTATACATTCTTGAATTGTAATGGTTCCCACCACCGCCGCGTCCCATCTCCTCTTTCGCGACGAGCTCGTCCATAAACTCAAAAAACCAATCCAAAGACAACGTCGCGTCCGCCGATCGAGCGCATCGAGACGCTTGATATCTCGCCTGCATGGCGTAATCGTCCGACTCGGCGACTTCTTTCGGTAAATGTTGCCTCGCCGTTCGAACGAACGCTTTCGCGAGATCGTACAGAAACTTCGCGTCCGGATTTTTCGTAGATTGCGGTTGCTTTTCTGCCTTGTCCAGCACCGCGAACGTTTTCGTCTTCTTTCTCGAAGAAGAAGAAGAAGAAGATGCAACACCACCTTCGCCTCTCGGCATCGCCACGCTCTCCTTATCCTCCTCCTCCAGCGCTCTCTCTTCCTCCACCAAAACCCTCGCCAATCTCGCCACCAGCTCTGCCTCCTCCGCCAACCTCTCCCGTCTCGAGCGTCCTTCCCCGACGACCATCCTCGTCGCGTCATCCTTCTCCGCTAGGGTCGTTCGTGTTTCCGAGGAACAAAAAATCGTCTTCACCGTCAAACATAAAAAAAGAAGAAGAAGATGTCCAAACCGCGACGTCGTCGTCGCGCTCGCGAAGAACGCGTCTCCACCGTCCCGTCGTCCACCTCGACGCTTCGCTCGCCCTTTCAAAGTCATCATCATTTGTGGCTAATTTTTTCTCTCTCTCGAATCGATGCGTGTGTGTGTGTGTATATGTATAAAGCAAATGTGTAAGTGTGTGTGTGTGATCAAATGACACCAGTTTTTTTTTTTCTCTTTTTTTAAAAAAAAGCCGTTTTT
>Ga0255776_10006139_pt1 | contig 12328 bp, 12 predicted proteins | sample 071ome_19_FD_179974 | JGI IMG/M metagenome (GOLD analysis project Ga0255776, IMG submission 179974) | Coastal salt marsh microbial communities from the Groves Creek Marsh, Skidaway Island, Georgia - 071413AT metaG (version 2) | ecosystem: Environmental > Aquatic > Marine > Intertidal zone >...
TCTTGATCTGGCGCTGGCACCGATAACGAGACCACAATCAGCAATGGCCTCCTCAAGACTGTCATGTACCAATGTCGTTTCCAGTATATCCAGTGCCGAAGCGGCTCGACCAACCGCTATCCCGCTCGGGAATTCCAGCGGCTGGACTAGCGCCAGCCTGGACAGACCCATGTTTTTCATTGCCCTGGCACTGGCACCAATATTACCCGGGTGGGAAGTATTGACTAGTACTACTCGCACGTTGTCTGCGTTGAACTTTTCTAAAGCCACGACAATCCTTATTGACCTATTGAAGCCCGTTAGAGCTGTTGTAATTTAGCGTACTTTCCTCATAGCGCCTCATGACGCCTCATGGAGTATAACAGTTTGCGATCCATCCAAACTTTACAAGTAGCTCCAGACACGTAACTGCCTCTCCACAACTTCATCGATGCTATTATTCTCCAGCAACTGAATCTGTTACCATTGCGCGGTTTCCTGATCCGCGCTGACAACCGGATTTGTTCAAAATCTAACATTCATCACCTGATCATCATGCAAGCTCAACTCAATATCGGATTGCGCGCTGCGCGCGAGGGCGCTATCGCCCTGGTGAGAAGTTTCGACCGCCTGGACAGAGTCAAAGCGAATTCTGATTCGATTCAACAGCAGTTGTCGTCTACCCGACAGGATATCGAGACAGTCATGCTGGATGTCCTGACCAAGGCATACCCCAAACATGGCTACCTCTCTGCCACTACGGATCTCACTAAAAACGGTAGTGCCGAAACAGTTTGGCTGTTAAGCCCCCTGATCGGAGTGGAGAATTTCCTGCGAGGTTCTCCGGGAATCTTACTCGGCCTATCCTGCAGGGTTCGCGGGCAGATGGTTCTGGCTGTATTCATAGACCCGCTACTTAACGAGGAGTTCACAGCTTCCCGGGGGAATGGAGCCAGTCTTAATGGGCGCAGGATTCGCGTCAGCAATCGATCCGAACTTGAAGATGGCTTAATCGGAGTGGCCTATAATGGCACCCGCAATCAAGCCGGGGGTACATTGGACCTTCATAGCCGACTGCTCGAAGGTTGCACCGACCTGCGCAGCAGTGGAAACGAGATACTCGACATTCTCTACGTCGCCGCGGCACGTCTAGACGGCGGCTTCATCGGAAAACCTGAGCCTTGTAGTCTGAACGGCGCCGGATTGATTTTGCAGGAGGCCGGCGGACTGCTTAGCGACGCGAATGGCGATCCAACTCTGAAGGGAAACACCTTGGTGTTTGGCAATCCGAAATGCTTCAAGCAATTGCTCAGACTTCTCGGCTGACCTGAAAGCAAGTCTTAGCTTCAAGAACTGTCACCAATCGGTATCGCCAGGCGATTTCTTGAACGGTAAAAATTTAACAAGATAAGCTGAGAAGAACCGGCTGAGAAGGTAGATGCGGGAACAGACTAAAAGGCACAGCCTCAGCCTGCTGGAATCTCCCATTCCTGAAGCGCTGCGGCGCATGACCGCGCCGATGATCATCGGCATGGCCATGCTATTCACTTTCAGCCTGGTAGACACTCTATTCATCAGTTTTCTCGGCACGGAACAACTCACCGCCATCAGTTTCACTTTCCCTGTAACTTTCATGATCATGAGTCTGGCGATCGGACTGGGGATCGGCACTTCGGCTGTTGTCGCAAAATACATGGGCAGGTCGGATTTCGAAAAGGCCAGGGAAGCGTCAACGGTCACCAATTATCTGGCCATAGCCTGCGCAACGGGGACGGTATTCCTTTGCTGGCTGTTTCTCGACGTCATCTTCAGGGCCATAGGCGCGAGCGAATCAATCCTGCAACTAATCAGACAATATATGCTCATCTGGCTGCCGGGAAGCATACTCCTGGTTGCCATAATGAACAGCAACAGCATCCTGCGAGCCTGCGGCGATACCAAAACTCCAAGTATGCTGATGGCAGCGAGCGGACTTATCAATGCCATTATGGATCCAATTTTGATATTTGGACTGGGCCCGTTTCCCGCACTGGGCATTGCCGGGGCAGCGCTGGCCACCCTGATCTCCTGGGTAATTGGATTTTGCTATCTGACCCACCTGTTAATTGTGCGACTGGAGCTAATCAGTCGTGTCATGCCGTCAAGATCAGCGCTGCTTTCTTCGGGCCGTGAAATGCTGCGAATCGGCCTTCCGGCAGCTGGCGCCAACATGATGACACCTCTGGCCGCTGGAGTAATGACGGCCATAGTTGCAGGTTTTGGTGAATCAGCGGTAGCCGCTTTCGGTGTGGGGTCACGACTGGAACCACTCGTCACCCTGCTAATACTTGCCATGTCGTCAACCCTTCCGCCGCTGATCAGTCAAAATTTCGGTGCCGGGTATATGGATCGGGTTGCCGAGGCCTACAGACTGGCAACGCGTTTCATTGTTGGATGGCAATTGGCGGTATATATCGTGCTGAGTCTGTCCGCCGGACTGGTCGCTCGGGTTTTCTCCAGCGACCCCACGGTCGCTTCGGTTATCCAGCTGTACATCTGGATTCTGCCCCTCGGCTATGGCGCCCAGGGCATTATTATTCTTACCAATTCGGCTCTCAATGCCCTGCACCGACCATTCGAAGCGCTCTATCTGTCCTTTGCGCGATTCTTTGTATTCTATGTTCCTTTTGCCTGGATTGGCTCCCGAGCATTCGGCGTTACAGGCTTTTTCCTCGGCGCTCTGGCTGGAAACCTGGTTATGGCATTTCTTTCACTGCGGGCATTCAATCGTGCGCTCACGGCAGAATCAATGCGGGGAGAAACGGCTAAATCCCCCTGAACAGTTCCGGCAATCAGTCTGATACCGGGATACCTCCTGAGGGTAGTTACGAGGCGTCAGGGACTGCGGAACGGACCAAGAATACGCGAGACCAATGAATTACCATGCTGCGTGGTGAGAGATGGTTTGATATTCTTCATACCCTCTTCAAGAGCAGCATCAACCCGCATCGGAGGCTCGAGCGATTCTGTCAAGGTCAGGCTCTTATCGGCCACGTCGATGGGGATCCTTTCGTCATTTTCATCAACGTACTCGAGACGATTGTTGGCTTCCTGGAAGGCCAGCATTTCCGCGCAGATATCACTGTATTCCTCGGCAGTGAGAAGCTCTGGTCTTTCCTTCATGTTCATCGTGAATTTTCTGTCGTTTACGGCTGACAGGTAATGCAGGTTTTTCTTGTTTTCTTTGAGTAAGCCTTCTTTTTCTGCGACTTCATAGAGTGGCGTTCCCCGTAATGGTATGTAGGGAAAGAAGAAGAAAAATTCCGGAGCAATCCGCTGGTTCAAGCGCAAGGTTTCACGCATATTATCCGCAGTCTCCAGCGGCATTCCGACGATATTGAAGGTCAATCGATTGATGCCCGCTTTTTTGCAATTTTCCGCAGCATCTATAATCTGTTGATTCTTCATTTTGCGCCCCAGCATCTCGGCGCGATATTTTTCATCGCCACTTTCAATTCCGAACCAGATGGTATGACAACCTGCCGCCGCTGCCGTTTGACAGAATTCCTCGCTCATCACCTCAACCCGAGAGTTGATAGCAAATGGCAAACCTATTTTCTCTTTATAAATTTCAAAAAAAGCTCGGACAAACTTGAGATTTGACAGGAACAATTCATCCCAAAATTCGAAGTACTCAACCTTATATTTATCGCGCAATCGAATCAATTCGGAGACCATTTCCTCGGGGTCGTACTTGCGCAAAAACGTCTTCTTATTGCGCCAGCCCTCGAGCACTGGCGTATTGCAGCAATAGGTACAACGATACGGACAGCCACGCCCGGTCATTACCGGGAGTACCAATTTACCCTTCGGGCCGAAGATTGACGAATTTACGTCATCAAAGCCCCCGTCTTTTTGAAATACGTCGTAGTCAGGAAATGGCAGTGCGGCAAGATCGCCAATCTGATGCGGCTCGCTCTCGTAAATCGAAGCGTCATCCAGTTTTTCCCACATGCCGTCAACCGGTCCGTCTTTACTACCACGCAAAAACTGGACCAGGTTGCCCATTGCATACTCACCGTCACCAACACAGATAAAATCAATATTTGGATTTGAAATAGTCTGCTCCTGGCTGAGCATTGCCTGATAACCGCCAACCACAACGGGCACACTGGGCATGAGATTTTTCAGTTCGGCAAAATAAGGTTCCAATGGGAACCAATGCGGGCTCATCACAGAAAAGGCGATGAGATCAGGCCTCAACTCCCGTACCGCTTGGGCATATTGCGCCGGCGAATACTTTTCCCTGTCTCTGAGGATCAGAACTGGATAAACCTCAACGTCTACCCACGGGAAGTCCCTTTTCAGATACGCCGACATACTGGCAACCGGCATGGAAATTTCATTACCATCCGGTGAGTAAAAGCTGAATAAAACCCTGAGTTTCTGAGCCGAAAATTTGCCGAACCAGCGAGATTTTTCCTGCGGATAGACTGGACGCTGCGTGCTTACGGCGATTACATCCGCTTTCGAATTCATGCCAATTCCCGACCGTAAAGAAAGATTGATTACTTTGTAGCGCTTACAGCAACGCCCTCAAGGCAAAATGATAAGACTGATTGGTTCCACCATATCTCTATCGACTTGCCCGGCTGAAAGTATACCATTATTACTGCCCTGAAATATGACAATTCAGATGGTCACGTTTTTCAAACTGCAGAATTAAGGTCCGGGCAAGCTCCTCACGCGGTTCATTTCTGGATACCGATGCTTTATGCTCTTGACCCGAAAGACTTTTCACTTGGATTACTTAGAGCTCTGTCTTTAAACGCGTAAACTTCGTATTTGGATCAAAACCCATGAATGCCCTTGACGCGCTCCACAATAGAACCTCCGTACCAAAGCTTACCGACCCGGCCCCCAGCGAGGAATGCCTGCAAAACATCTGCAAAGCAGCGCTACGTGCTGCCGATCACGGAGTATTGCGGCCGTGGCGCTTTCTGTTAATTACGGGTGATTCGAGACTCAGACTGGGAAATCTGTTCGTCGAGGCGACGTTAGCTACTGACCCAAGTACGGACCAGGTTGTCCTGGATAGACTCCGACAGAAACCACTTCGTGCACCACTGGTCATAGTCTCCATCTCGACCCATCGAAATAATCCAAAAGTACCGGAGTTCGAACAGGATCTTTCCGCCGCGGCCGCTACTCAGAACATGTTGATTGCCGCCTACGCTCAGGGCATTGGGGCTTTCTGGCGAACTGGTCCGATGGCCTATGATCCAACAGTAAAAAACGGGCTTGGTCTTGCGTACAATGAAAAGATCATCGGCTTCCTCTATCTGGGACAGCAGGATTGCGCAACACGCCGTCTTGCTGATCCGGACGTGTCTGAATATTTTCAGTGCTGGTAGATCAAAATCGTGAAACTGCAATGCTGGAAATGCGGAATCGTCATAAAGGAGATGCGGTCACCATACTCTAGGTACGAAGAATGCAGCGCCTGCAAGGCCGACCTGCATGTCTGCCTGATGTGCCGAGAGTATGATCCGTCCGTATCGGATGGCTGTAGGGAAGATCGGGCCGACTACGTCCTGGAGAAAGAGAAGGCTAATTTCTGCGACTATTTCAAACCGCGTTCAGAGGCTTATCTAAAAAGAGATGAGTCCCAGGTGAAGGAAGCTCGAGCCAAACTGGCAGATCTGTTCGGCGAAAAACTGGAAGACCTCAACCCCGAGGGAGAAAAGCTGGCCGAATCCGAAGCGGATCGCGCCCTACAAGAATTAAGGCGACTGTTCAGCGATGATTGAAGTACCATAATTAACGCTTCGCTTACGGAAACTCGATGCGTACCACCATCTTCTCCACCCCATTTCTCACTTCATTGCTCAGGATGCTGGCCATCCTGATCCTTAAAATTATGGGGTGGACTGCAGTTGGAAAAGAAATATCTGATCCCAAACTGGTATTAATTGGCGCACCTCACACCAGCAACTGGGACTTTCCTCTCATGCTCATGGTTGTTCTGAAGCTGCGGCTGAAAGTTTTCTGGATGGGTAAAAAGGAACTGTTTCGCTTTCCATTTGGCTGGCTTATGCGTTGGCTAGGAGGCATACCTATAGATCGGAGTAAATCCAATAATGTAGTCGATCAAATTACTCGGGAATATGCGGAGCAGCGCGAACTGGTGGTTCTGGTTCCCCCGGAAGGCACCCGTAGCAAGGTGGACCGCTGGAAGACCGGTTTCTACCATATTGCAAAAAACGCAAATGTGCCTATTCTGATGGGTTACGTCGACGCGCCCAAAAAAGAGGCAGGTCTGGCAGATTTCTTCACGCCCACCGGCAACCTGGAACAGGACATGCAAGAAATCAGGAAATTTTATGCCTCCAAGGGCGGATTAAAACCCGAAAACGCCGACAGTTCGATCTAATCAGTTTCTCTCACCGAGGACACAAGCGGCATCAAGTAGGGACTAAACTGCACGCTCCAGCTTGTGTCTGTCAGCACAGGAGCTATCGATATTCGATTCACAATTGAGAGCCTTTAATACGAAGGCCAGAACAGAGCCAGCGAAAAAATCGGCATCCACCTTCATGCGCTTGAATTTCCATCGCTTCAAATACCATTCCTGTTGCATCGCCACCGCATGGACGGCAAGCATTTCAGGATCATCGCAACGAAAAACATCCTGTTCTATTCCTTTCTTGAAATTGTGCACCAGTATTGATTGCGCCTGCAGCTCAAGGTCCATGGCTTTTTCCTGCTGTTCCCGCGGCAAGCCCTTTAACTCCATGTAACAGAAATTGAACCAGGGGTTCATGATTTCGTTAAGATAAATTTCACCATAGATAATGGCTTTCAAATGACTGACCGGATCGAGCTCATGTTCAGCAAGACTGCCAAAAACCATCAGTATGTAGTGGCTAAGCACTGCTTCTATCACTGATGCCAGGTCGTTCTTGCTGCCGATATAGGCATAGAGTCCACCCATACTGATGCCGGTCTCCCGACTCAAATCGCGAAGACTCATCGCCTGGAATCCTTTTTGGTCCGTCAGCCGGAAAGTGGTATTAAAGATGTTTTCCAGATTAGAAACAGCAACGTTGATATTCTTGATCTGCATATTGCCTTTATGCATTTCAAAAACAGTTTCCCAAACAGGCGCACCTTCCAGCTTCCATGCCTGCCGGAAAGCACTGAGACTGATCTCGTTGGGCCATGAGTTTTGATCAGGATTTATGTTTTCTGTATTCACACTATGAATTACTTACTTATGCCAGTGCTCGGGCGCGCCAAGTGGCCTCTTTAGCAGGCGTTGCTGCGCGGATGGGGCTCGCGATAAGCTTCCAATACTTCGCGTCTCAGCGCCCGAGTTTAGCGCAAAGTCTGTCCCGGCAACAGACTCGCGATATTGCCCACCCAAGAGCATCGGATATTAGAGTAATCCGCGTAATATCCCCAGGAGTCGCCCTAGATCCAGTACGATATAACGGCCAACATACCGGCAATCGAGCAAAGTGTCAGCGATGCAAGCCGCAATAGTCGCGGAGAGATTAGGTGCCAGGTATGCCTCGCAAGCCAGAATCCCAAAAAAGTACCCGGCAACAACGGCAATGCCAGCGATACTTCTCGAATCCCAAAATATCCCACCGGGGCCAACATGATCAGAGTCATTATGCAGCTCACAACGAAGAAAGCCGACAGATTTGCCCGCACATAAGCTGCTTTCTGATGTTGCATTAGTAGTGCCATGGGGGGACCTCCTATCGAGGAACTGGTGCCCATAAATCCCGACATGAAGCCAGCCACTAACAGGCGACCTCTGGTTGGGGTAAGAGCCACCGACTTGAGACTTATGACCACCGCCATCAATACCGTTACACCCAACCATAACCCAAGCGCTTCCTGTTCAATCCAGACAATCAGGATTGCCCCGGCAATAGAACCCGGTATTCTGCCTATCACGGCATATTTCAGCCCTTGAAGTGAAACCGACTCTCGATGACTCCAGACATTAAGCAGGGAAAGCGTCAACGCACTGACGGTAATCGGAGCCGGAACATAGGCCGGATCAAGAAAATACAGGACCGGTGCAGCGATGATAGCAAGGCCGAATCCAATCGAGCTCTGGATGAAAGAACCCAGAGTGATTATTAAAATAGCCAGCAAAATTTCCATTTTATTTCTGGCGTTCTCCGCTGATTGACATTCAGAGTTTTGTTGGCGATTCGCACATGGCGTATTACTTGAGGAAGCGGAGTACTCGGAATTTGCCCCGCCCGGGTCCGCAAGCTGCCCCCAGCACCGGCGAAAGCGGCGCAGTTTATCATTGTCCCCGGGGCAGGAGTAAAGGCTAACTTTCCAAGTTGCCTGCGGCAATCTCGGTCTTTACAATCGGCGGCATAAGTGGGCAACGAAAAACAAGTCATTCTCCATGAAATCACGTGCAGCTGTAGCATTCGAAGCGGGTAAACCTCTGGAAATCGTAGAAGTAGACGTCGATGGTCCCAGAACCGGCGAGGTCTTGGTTGAAATCAAGGCCACTGGCGTCTGCCACACCGACGCTTTTACGCTGTCTGGTGATGACCCCGAGGGGGCATTTCCAGCGATTCTCGGACATGAGGGTGCCGGTGTGGTGGTGGAAGTCGGTCCCGGAGTAACTTCCGTCAGCGTTGGCGATACGGTGATCCCACTTTATACCCCGGAATGCCGCCAGTGCGATTTCTGCCTCAATCCCAAAACCAACCTCTGCCAATCTATCAGAACAACCCAGGGACAGGGTTTAATGCCCGACGGTACCAGCCGCTTCTCACTGGACGGGAAACCTATTCTGCATTACATGGGCTGTTCAACTTTTTCCAATTACACCGTATTACCTGAAATCGCGGTGGCAAAAATCCGTAATGACATACCCTACGACAAAGTCTGCTATATCGGCTGCGGGGTCACGACCGGCGTCGGCGCGGTAGCGTTCGACGCCAGGGTTGAGCCGGGCAGCACGGTTGCAGTGTTCGGACTTGGCGGCATCGGACTCAATGTGGTTCAGGGTGCTCGCTTGGTCGGAGCGGATCGAATCATAGGCATAGACACCAACCCGGCGAAAGCTGAACTGGGAAAGCAATTTGGCATGACCGATTTCCTGAATCCGTCCGATATTGACGATGTGACTGCTGCAATCATAGATATGACCGATGGTGGAGTCGACTACAGTTTTGAGTGTATCGGCAATGTAAACACCATGCGTCAAGCTCTCGAGTGTTGTCATAAAGGCTGGGGTGAATCCATAATCATCGGCGTTGCCGGCGCCGGCCAGGAGATTTCCACTCGCCCGTTTCAGCTGGTTACCGGCAGGGTTTGGCGAGGCACCGCCTTCGGCGGCGCGAGGGGTCGAACAGACGTACCAAAGATCGTTGACTGGTATATGCAAGGTAAAATTCAAATAGATCCCCTGATCACGCATACCATGCCCCTTGCGGAAATCAACACAGCTTTCGACTTGATGCATGAAGGGTCGAGTATTCGCTCCGTCATACTGTTTTAACTAGTGCCACTGCGTACCGAGGACCATAATGAAATATCTGCACACCATGGTGAGAGTGACTGATCTGAAGGATTCACTGGATTTCTACTGCAACGCACTGGGGCTGAAGGAGCTACGCCGTTACGACCATGAGGCGGGGCGCTTCACCCTCGTATTTCTCGCTGCAGAGGACGACGACCAGGCACAAGTGGAGCTGACCTACAACTGGGATCCGGAAGAGTATGGGGAAGGACGCAATTTCGGTCATCTTGCCTATCAGGTTAACGATATATACGCCACCTGCGAAAAATTGCAGGCCAGCGGCGTGGTCATAAACCGTCCCCCCAGAGACGGTCGCATGGCCTTCGTCCGCTCGCCGGACAATATATCCATTGAGCTTCTGCAGGCAGGTGAGCCACTGGAACCCAGGGAGCCCTGGGCCAGCATGGAAAATACAGGCAATTGGTAGTTGTTAGTTTCTTGAGCCGCTTCTGCGGCTCTATTATCATAGCCGCCCTAAAACTACCCACACAAAAATATCGGACCGCAGCAGAGGCAGCTATTCAACATGCAATTACTCGATGGAAACCAGACTTCAAGTCAAATACGCAAGGAAATTGCCAAACAAGTAGCCCAAATCAAGTCCGACGGCGGCAAGACTCCGCATTTGGCTGCCGTGCTGGTGGGCAATGACGGAGCCAGCGAAACCTACGTAGCCAACAAGGTCAAGGACTGCGAAGAAGTCGGATTTCAATCCACTGTAATCAGCCTGCCCGACACAGTAAGTGAAGCTGAATTGCTAGCCAGGATCGATGAGCTAAATAAGAATGAAAACGTCGATGGTTTTATCGTTCAGCTTCCGGTACCCAAACATATTGACGAGCACAAAGTCACGCTGGCGATCGACCCGAAAAAAGACGTGGATGGCTTTTGCCCTGCCAATGTAGGAAACATGTGCCTTGGGTTGCCCACATTCGTATCAGCCACTCCTAATGGCATCATGGAACTGCTTGCGCGCTACAACATCGAAACGGCAGGCAAACACTGTGTCGTGCTCGGGCGCAGTAATATCGTTGGCACGCCAATGTCTATTCTACTGTCTCGCAATTCCAGTCCCGGCAATTGTACCGTGACCCTGCTCCACAGCCGCAGTCAGAACATCGTCGACCATTGCCGAAGTGCAGATATTCTTGTCGCCGCTATCGGCAAACCCAACTATGTCACCGCAGAAATGGTGAAAGACGGCGCCGTGGTAATTGACGTCGGAATTACCAGAGTCCCGGACCAGAGTCGCAAAAGCGGGTTTCGTCTAGTTGGCGATGTGGATTTTGAAGCTGTCAAAGATCGCTGCAGCTTCATAACACCAGTGCCCGGCGGCGTCGGCCCAATGACCCGGGCATCGCTCCTGCAGAACACACTCGAGGCCAGACTCCGAAAAGCCTGAGCACGGATACGCAATGTTTGAGTCGCTGACAAGTCTAAATGCTGATCCTATTCTAGGGTTGATGGCAGCTTATCGTGCCGACACCAACCCGGAGAAGATAGACCTCGGCGTCGGTGTTTACATGGACTCACGCGGCCGGACTCCGGTAATGGCAGCCGTCAAAGAGGCGGAGACCCGCATTCTGGCCACCCAGGACACCAAGTCCTATGTAGGACCCGCTGGTGATGCCGTATTCGATGAACTGATGGCCCACCTGTTATTGGGTGAGTCCCTTTCCGGAAAACTGCATAGTCGACGCTACACAATACAGGTACCGGGGGGTTGCGGAGGCCTGCGATTGGCGGCGGAATTCATTGCCAAAGCCAATTCCGATGCGCGGATCTGGGTGAGCAATCCGACCTGGCCTAACCATATTCCACTGCTCGGTGCGGCCAATCTAAAAATCGAAACCTACCCCTATTATGATTACGAAAATCATGTCATTCGTTTCGATGAGATGATCTCGACACTAAAGAACGCCAATTCCAGTGACCTGCTCTTGTTACATGGCTGCTGCCACAATCCCTGTGGAGCGGATCTTTCTCGTGACCAGTGGCACGCAGTCAAGGACCTTGCTCTGGAAAAAGGAATTACGGTTTTCATTGATATGGCCTATCAGGGTCTTGGTGATGGTCTCGATGACGATGCGTTCGGAGTAAGACTGTTGGCAGAAAGCCTTCCGGAATTGATTGTAGTCAGTTCTTGCTCCAAGAACTTCGGCCTCTACCGCGAACGCGTAGGGGCACTTACCGTAATTTGTCAGTCTCCTTCGCACGTACCCGCAGTGTCCAGTCAGCTGGCAGCAATAGCACGTGGCATCTATTCCATGCCACCAGATCATGGTGCCTCTATAGTAAGAGTGATTCTCCAGGATCCAAGTCTTCGCAGTAACTGGGAACTGGAGTTGACCGAGATGCGTGATCGCATTAACAGCTTGCGCGCCTCTCTGGTGCAAAGACTACGAGACGCTCGAGTCAAAACCGATTTCGGTTTTATCACACAGGAAAAGGGTATGTTTTCTTTCCTGGGCATCGACGTGAATCAGGTCCGCCAGTTAACCGAGAACTACAGCGTATATCTGGTCGATTCCAGCAGGATAAATCTCGCAGGGATAAATGACGGCAATATAGACTACCTGGTGGCAAGTCTGACGAAGGTCTTAGCGGAAAATCAATAACACTCGCCATCCTAAGTCCGCCACTCTGCACGACAACCGCCATCGATTCCTGGGTTCTCACAGAATCTCGTCCTTGGAGCTTTATTTGCCAGACCGGGGTTTTATTCTGCCTGTTTAATCGGAGTAGTTGTATGGCGTAGCTGAAGCCCGGTAGAAACGGAGGCAGCGAACTTTCGCAGTATTTCCT
>Ga0255776_10006148_pt1 | contig 12317 bp, 11 predicted proteins | sample 071ome_19_FD_179974 | JGI IMG/M metagenome (GOLD analysis project Ga0255776, IMG submission 179974) | Coastal salt marsh microbial communities from the Groves Creek Marsh, Skidaway Island, Georgia - 071413AT metaG (version 2) | ecosystem: Environmental > Aquatic > Marine > Intertidal zone >...
GCCAATTAGGTGTTCAATTAAAAAATAATATCAGACAGTATTGGTGGCAGGCCATGACGCGTCTGAATGAAAATATTGTGGGGATTGATGCGGCTATTTTGATGCATCCGACCACTTGGAAAGCATCGGGCCACGTAGACGCCTTCAACGATCCATTAATTGATAATAAGGATAGTAAGAAGCGATACCGAGCAGACGTTCTTATTGAAGATTATTGTGCGAAGCTTGAAGCTAAGATTGATAAGGAAGTTAAGAAAGCCGAAAAGCGTTTTGGAGATGCCTTTGATAAAGAGCAGTTCTTAGCTACCAACGCTCGTGTTCTAGAATGGACTCAGCGTTCAAAAGAGATTCTAAGCCGAATGGCTCAATCTCTTGAAAAGGAAGATTTGGCCGACGTGAAGGCGCTCATCGAGGAGTTAGAGATCGTATGTCCGGTTTCTGGATCTAAGAATTGGACCGAAGTGAAGCAATTCAACCTAATGTTCGGCACCAAACTAGGAGCCTCTGCGGAGAGTGCTACCGATCTATACCTAAGACCTGAAACAGCGCAGGGAATTTTTGTGAACTTTTTGAATGTTCAGAAGAGTGGAAGAATGAAGATTCCTTTTGGAATTGCCCAAACGGGTAAAGCTTTCAGAAATGAAATTGTAGCACGTCAGTTCATCTTTAGAATGCGCGAATTTGAGCAGATGGAAATGCAGTTTTTCATTGCACCGGGGACACAAAAACAGTGGTATGAGCACTGGAAAGAAGCTCGTTTGAAATGGCACTTATCTCTCGGCATGGGAGAAGATAACTATCGATTCCATGATCACGAGAAGTTAGCACATTACGCAGATGCAGCAGCAGATATTGAGTTTGCTTTCCCATTCGGTTTTAAAGAGCTGGAAGGTATTCACTCAAGAACTGATTTCGATTTATCGCGCCACGAAGAATTCTCAGGTAAGAAGCTACAGTACTTCGATCCAGAATTGAAGGAGTCATATGTTCCTTATGTGGTAGAGACATCGATCGGGTTAGATCGTATGTTTTTAGCTATTCTTTCTAAATCTCTGGTAGAAGAGGAATTAGACGGGTCTAGTAGAACGGTAATGAGAATCCCTGCAGTTCTTGCTCCACTGAAGGCGGCTGTGCTACCTCTTGTGAAGAAGGATGGTTTGCCTGAGCTTGCTAAAGAAATTATCGACGCGCTCAAATTTGAGTTCGAAGTCGCTTATGATGAAAAGGATGCAGTGGGGAGACGCTATCGCAGACAAGATGCCATCGGAACACCATTCTGTATCACCGTTGATCACCAGTCGCTAGAAGATCGTACGGTTACCATTCGTCACAGAGACTCTATGGAGCAAGACCGAATTGCTATCGATGCATTAGCGGGCTTACTACGTGAAGAAACCGCAATGTCGAACTGGTTAAAGCGAATTGAAGCATAAATGAAGGTTATTTCCTATAACGTTAATGGAATAAGAGCGGCACAAACCAAGGGTCTTTTTGACTGGTTACAAGTGGTTGATGCCGATGTGGTTTGCCTTCAGGAGATTAAGGCGCTAGAGGAGCAAATTGATACCGAAGGGCTAAAGGCTATCGGATATGAGTACCAACATTACTTCTCGGCCGAGAAGAAAGGTTACTCAGGAGTAGCTATTCTTTCAAAGACCAAGCCTGACCACGTTGAGGTAGGTACAGGATTAGATTATATGGATAGGGAAGGTCGTAATCTGCGAGCAGATTTTGGATCAGTTTCGGTGATGAGCATGTATTTGCCTTCGGGAACGAATACAGACCGATTAGACTATAAGTTCAGGTATATGGATGATTTCCTAGACTACGCCAATGAATTAAAGAAAGATCGTAAAGAGCTTTTGGTTGTAGGGGACTATAATATTTGTCATCAGGCCATCGATATTCATGACCCGGTTCGAAATAAGAATGTCTCAGGATTTTTACCTGAAGAAAGAGAGTGGATGACTCGTTTTCTAGCAACAGGCTTCAAGGATACTTTTCGGATGTTTTCTGACCAGCCTCATCAATACACGTGGTGGAGTTACCGAGCAAATTCTCGCGCTAATAATAAAGGTTGGAGGCTAGATTACGGTATGGCAACAGACGAGTTAGCTACCAAGATAAATCGATCGGTTATTTTGAGTGATGCGGTACATAGTGATCACTGTCCGATACTAATTGAAATTGCATAGTATGAAATATAATACACTGAACGGAACAGATTTAGAAGTGAGTGAGATTTGTTTAGGAACCATGACTTGGGGCCGACAAAACTCTGAAAATGAAGGTTTTGAACAGATGGATTACGCATTTGATCAGGGTATTAACTTCTGGGATACGGCAGAGCTTTATCCGGTTCCAACACTGCCTGAGTTATATGGCGATACCGAAAAGATTATTGGTAATTGGCTTACCAAAAATGGCAAACGCGATGAATTAGTTATCGCGACGAAAATCGCAGGTAAGGCTCCTTTCACCAAACATATTAGAACTACAGGTTTCACTCCTAAGGGAATTGCCGAGGCGATAGATTTAAGCTTACAACGACTTAAGACCGATTATATTGATTTATATCAGTTGCACTGGCCAACGCGTAACACCAACTTCTTTGGAAAGCGCGACTACCCTGATGAGGCTTTTAAGACAGATGAGTGGAAGGATAATATTTATGAAGTCTTAACTGAACTAGGAAAGCAGATTGCATCAGGCAAGATTCGACATATCGGACTATCTAATGAAACCCCCTGGGGAGTAATGCGATTCATCGAAGAACATAAAAGAGAAGCTTCCTTACCCAAAATTGCAACCATTCAGAATCCTTATAGTTTACTGAATCGTTTATATGAAATCGGGCTTTCTGAGGTTAGTCACCGAGAAAATATTGGTTTATTGCCGTATTCTCCCCTTGGCTTTGGAGTTCTTTCTGGTAAGTACCTTGGCGGTAAATCACCCGAAGGGGCGCGTGTAACCCTTTTTCCGAATTATAGCCGTTACAGTGGTCCTATTGCGACCAAAGCAACAGAAGCCTATTATGAAATTGCTCAGAAGCACGGCCTTAGTTTACCACAGATGTCGTTAGCGTATTTACGCACTAAGCCTTTTGTTACTTCAACGATTATTGGGGCAACCTCGATGGAACAACTAAAAGAAAATGTAGAAAGTGCCTCGTTAGTACTTAGCGAAGAGGTAATCGTTGCGATCGAAGCGGTTCATAATACCTATCCTAATCCAGCGCCTTAATTCTTCGAGAAAATCTTAGCTACTACCTCTTCGATTTTTGCCACCCTGATAATACGTATTTGATGAGCCTTATCATCAATACTTGCATTTGAAGCGACAAAGATTGCCTTGAACCCTAATTTTTCGGCCTCGGCAATTCGCCTATCGATACTCTGTACTGATCTAATTTCTCCAGCAAGACCGACTTCAGCTGCAAAACAGATGGATGCAGGTAACGCTTTGTCTGCATTGCTTGAAAGAACAGCCATCACAACTCCAAGATCTATTGCTGGATCATCGATATGTATCCCTCCAGTGATATTGAGAAAGACGTCTTTGGTTCCTAACTTGAAACCCACCTTCTTTTCTAACACGGCTAAGAGCATGTTGAGTCGCTTGCTGTTGAATCCTGTTGCAGATCGCTGAGGGGTTCCGTAAACAGCAGTGCTCACCAGTGCTTGAATTTCGATCATTAACGGGCGCTGCCCCTCAAGAGTTGCCGCCACGGCAACGCCACTTAAGGGCTCTTCGTAATTGGATAGCAGTAATTCAGAGGGGTTGGTGACCTCTTTTAGACCACCAGATAGCATTTCGTAGATGCCAAGTTCAGCGGTGCTTCCGAATCGGTTTTTTAAAGCTCTTAAGATGCGATACACATAGTTTCGATCTCCTTCAAATTGAAGAACGGTATCTACCATGTGCTCTAATAATTTCGGTCCCGCGAGCTGACCGTCTTTGGTGATGTGCCCTACTAAAATCAGCGGTGTACCTGTGGCTTTTGCATAGTAGGTGAGTTCTGCGGTGCACTCTCTAATTTGAGATACGGTTCCACTAGCAGATTCGAGTTTTGGAGATTGCAGGGTTTGAACCGAATCTACAATGATAAGATCAGGCTGAACGGCTTCGATTTGATGGCCGATAAGGTCGGTTTTAGTTTCAGCCAGCACGTAACAATTCTCTTGGTTAGATTGAATTCTATCTGCTCGAAGTTTAATCTGCTTCTCACTTTCTTCTCCCGAAACATAAAGAACTTTTTTACCTAACGAAAGTGCGATTTGCAAGAGCAGGGTGCTTTTTCCTATTCCAGGTTCACCTCCAAGAAGGATTACTGAACCGGGCACTAATCCGCCTCCTAAAACTCTATTAAATTCTTGATCCCTAGTATCAATTCGCGCCTCAGTCTCAAAGCTTATTTCGTCTAATTTTTGAGCTTTCTTTTTGGTCTGTAAGGTAGTGTTGCCAATTACAGGAGCTTCTGATGCTGGACTAATCGTCTCTTCAACAAGGGTGTTCCATTCTTTACAAGCAGAACATTGACCTTTCCATTGCGCAGATTGGGCGCCACAGTTTTGACAGAAATAAGCCGTTTTAATCTTTGCCATACCTAACGATTACGATAAACTAAAGGTAGGGTAAGAAAACAAAGTGCACCGAAAAGAACAATCATGAGGGTTTGGGAGATCCAAAGAATCCAGCCAAAGGCCTCTCCTGAGGCAAAAGATATGCCGAATAAAGCGAGTGAAGCTCGAACAGCGATCGGATATAAACCTACCCCTCCGTTGGTAGTGGTCATTGCAAAAGACCCAGCTATGAACGCAATAAGAAGTTCAGATAGACCTAAGTGAATCGTCTCTGGAATCGTGAATTTGATTACCCAAAACATGGCGACGTAGCAGGCCCAGATAAATAGGGTATGGCCTAAAAAAGCCATTCTATTTTTCATTCGAAATACCGAAAGAAGCCCACTTTTAATACCCTCTAAAAAATCGAGCAATTTGGCCAGTAGTGAAGATGAGTTCGATTTAAGCATCCGAATGGTAAGAAGCAAGCCAACTACAGCTACAACCACCACTGCGATGGATAAAAGTAGGGCGTTTTGATTCTCTTGTAAAAGCACTAAGAGTCGTTCAGTTTGTAGTAGGAGTGCTAATAGAATAACTAGAAGAAGCATGATTAAATCAATGATTCGTTCGGTTACGATCGTACCAAAACCTTTATCGAAAGGAACTTTTTCGTAGGTTCTTAGTGAAGTGGCTCTCAAGACTTCTCCAGATCTTGGGATTCCCAGATTGGCAAAATAGGCCATCATTACGAAGTAAAAATTGGCTAATGTCGAGGGGTGGTATCCGAGTGGACGAAGCAGATAATTCGCTCGAATGGCTCTCGAAAGATGGCTTAATAACGCTAGTAAAATAGACGCTCCCACAAACCATGGGTTTGCTGATTGGATATAGGCCAAAATTTCTTTACGAATGGCCTCGGGAGTATTGAAATAAGAATAAAGGATCAGAAAAACCCCAAAAGCGATAGGCAAAAGGGTTTTGAAAAGCTTTCCGATCGACTTTGAAGCCATTAAGATTTTAGCAAGTTGGTATTTTCGTCTGGAAAGACTACCGCTGGTTGAAACTGACGAGCCTCTTCGAAGCTCATATAACCGTAGGCCATGATAATTACAATGTCCCCGGCGGCTACTCGTCTGGCAGCTGCTCCGTTGAGTGTGATCTCTCCACTTCCTCTAGGACCTGGTATAGCGTAGGTTTCTAGACGTTCTCCGTTATTGTTGTTGACTACTTGAACCTTTTCACCTCGAATTAGGTTGACAGCGTCCATGAGATCTTCATCAATAGTGATACTTCCGATATAGTTTAGGTCAGCTCCTGTGACTTTAACTCGGTGAATCTTCGATTTTACTACTTCAATCATCATCAGTGCAAAGGTAGCGACTAATTAATTCATAGCAAGGTTATCAATAAGACGAACCCCATCGATTTTTGCCGCAACAAAAGCCCTGTATTTCTTATTTTTCTTGCGCTCTGAATGAGCGGTAAGCGTAGCTGCTTCGGCAATCTCAAAGTAATCAAGCTCAAATGAGGGGTTCGAATTGAACTCCTCGGTGACTATCTCTTTAATTTTTGATAGAGACATCGAGGTGAATCGACGTTTGGCCCAGAGAAGTTGCTGGTAAATAAAAGTGGCTTCTGAAAGGGCTACTGAGCTTAGTCTTTGATTCCTAGAACTCATCGCTAATCCAGAATCTTCGCGAACAATTCCGCATCCGACGATCTTAACACCTAAACGTTTTTTCTTAGCGACTCTCGATATAATCAGTAATTGTTGATAGTCTTTCTCTCCGAAATAGGCGTGATGCGGACGCACAATTCTGAGGAAACGTTCTACAATAGTGGCTACACCATCGAAATGCCCTGGTCGATTGGGCCCTTCCATAACCTGATCTAGTCCTTTGAAATCGTATTTCTTAGAGGATATGTCTCCGCCATAAATATCATTGGCCTCTGGTGCATAAACCCAGATTTCACCTCTTTCTGAGGAGAGTAAATTTAGATCTTTGTCAAGTGTTCTTGGATAGGCAGCAAGGTCGTTTTTATCGTTGAATTGGGTAGGGTTCACAAAAATGCTAACTATTGTGATATCGTTTTGATAGAGCGAACGTTTAACTAAACTCAGGTGTCCTGAATGTAACGCTCCCATCGTTGGTACAAGGCCTACACTGCGTTTTTTTGATTTTTCAGAGCGAAGGGCTTTTTGTAAATCAGCAGTGCTGGTGTAGAGTTGCATTTGAGCGAGTTGAGGGACCAAAAATACCACAAATGGGCTTATCCACAATAATTTCTTATCTTTGTCCACTGTTTTGTTGAACACAAAATCAAGGGTTTATGAATGGAAAAAGGATTTTATTTGTTTCGTCAGAACTAGTACCCTATTTGCCTGAGAACGATGTTTCGTCAATGTCGTACGAAGCACCGAGAGTGGTAAATAACAACGGGGGTCAAATACGCATATTTATGCCTCGTTATGGGTCGATCAATGAGCGCAGACACCAGCTGCACGAAGTGATCCGTCTGTCTGGAATGAATTTAGTCGTGAATGATATGGATATGCCTTTGATTATTAAGGTGGCTTCAATTCCTAAAGAACGCATCCAGGTTTATTTCATTGATAACGAAGAATATTTTAAAAGAAAGGCAACGTTTACGGATAAGGAAGGGAAACTTTTCAAGGATAATGACGAGCGTGCTATTTTCTTTGCTAAAGGTGTCATAGAGACGGTCAAGAAATTAAACTGGGCCCCCGACATCATTCACGTTCACGGATGGATGGCTTCCTTACTACCTCTTTATCTTCGCACCTACTATAAAGATGAGCCTATTTTCGCAGAGTCTAAGATTGTAACTTCAATTTACAACCAAGGATTTGAAGGGGATCTTCCTGGAGATATTTGTAAAAAAGTTGCTTTTGATGGGGTAGACACCTCAGAAATAGCAAGCCTTGAGCAGCCAAATCATACGAATTTGTTAAAAGTAGCTGCAGATCATTCAGATGGGATTATTTTAGCCAGCGAAAACTTACCAGAAGAAATCAAGTCGTATTGTGAAGCCTATGACAAGCCTGTTCTTCCTTATGTTTCTCCACAAGAGACCGAAGAGGCTTACCTTAAGTTCTACAACGACCAACTATCTGACTAACTCGTCTCTATGACCACATACCGTCTACGCCACCAAATCGGCGCTGCAATAGCCCTAGTATTACTTGTTGTTTTTAGTGCTTGTGAAGAGGATACCTATACCTTGGGTCAAGCGGTTATTGAGGGAGAGCCCTTTAGTACGAATCGTATTGATTATCCTATCGAGAGTATTAAGCAGTTAAAGATCGATCGGGTACAAACGAGTCAACTTCCCATTTTTCAGCTAGGTAATTTTAAGGACCCTATCTTCGGTACCACTAGCGCTCAAATCCTTACAGAGGTTCAACTTACAGAGGTTAAGCCTATTTTCGGAAGGCTTTCAGCAGATACAGAGACTCTTCAAGATGTTTCTGGTAACAACGACACTTTGAATGAAAATGAAACGGTGGTAAGAGCGAGACTGTATATCCCTTTTCAGAAAGTTCCTTCCTCGTCGCAAGATTCTGACAGTGATGGTGTTCAAGATGCCTTTGACGCTGATCCCAACGATATTAACAGTGATAGCGATGGAGATGGGCTCACCGATAATGAAGAACGTTTACGTGGAACAGATCCGCTCAATGCCGATACCGATGGGGACGGCATCAATGACTTAGACGATGAAAGTACTGCATCGAACTCCTACGCAAAGCGTATCTCTCTGGATAGCATTTATTCGTTCTCAGGAAACGAAGTGTTCGATTTAACCGTTCGACACAGTGATTTCTTTTTGAGAGATCATGAGCCTACTAGTGGGTTTCTTGATCCTTCGGCCTACTTTTCAGACGATTCATCAAAGTTCGAAGATTTTCTAGGGGCTGTACTTTTTCAGGGTAAAGATACCATTAGCGAGTTTCAGTACATCGAATATCAAATGGATGACCCAGATACCGAAGAAGACGAATCGGCTTTTACGGATGCTTCTAAAACGAAAGATCCTGGCATTTATGTGGACCTAGACCCAAACTTCTTTCAAACGATGATTTTGGACGAAGAAGGAGGTTCAGAATTATTATCTCGTTCGAATTTCAAAGATCATTTTAGAGGCATACACCTTTCTTTAGCGGCAGATAACGATTTGATGATGCTTTTAAATTTAACCTCAGGTTATATCGAAGTTGATTACACTTATGATTTTTGGAATACCCAAGACGATAGTGATGCGAGCAATGATGCCATCGATACTGAGGAACGTAGTTTTAGATTAAACTTAGTTTCTGGAGGGTCTTTCGGTATTACCAGTGGTAACGCGGTGAATACTTGGACTGCAGAGAATAATGTCTCAATCATTGATAACCAAGATTTTGTAGAGCGTGTTTACCTCAAAGGGGGTAGTGGTTATCTAGCACAGTTTCAAATTCCTGATGAAATTATTGAAGAAATCAAAGCCAATAATTGGCTCGTAAACGAAGCGAGTATTGTTTTTCACGTAGACCAAGATGCAATGCAACAGTATCCAGAGCAGCCGTCACGATTGTACTTGTTTAAAGAAGGGAGTAATCTACCCGTTTATGACGCTATGACAGAAACTTCCACTGACGAAACCCCGCTAGGAATCTTCTTGAATTACGACGGAATATTACAATACGACACCGAAGGTAAAGGCTCTCATTATACCGTGCGATTAACCGATTATATGAATCATGTGGTTCTTCGAGACTCTACTAACGTTAAGATCAATGTGGCAGTAAGTGCGAACATTGGTCTACCGGTTACTTATGCGGCCAAGGTTTCAGATTCAGAAGAGGTGGTATCGTACCCTCAAATGAGTGCTGCAACCCCATTAAGTACCGTGCTCTACGGTTCGAACGCCACTGTACCTGAGGACAAGCGACTAGAACTTCGAATCTATTACACTCAAATTCAGGATTAAACATTTGCAATTACCGACTTCCTCTATATTCCAATGCTTATTGGGGTCGTTTCCCTTTTGTTTTTCACTAATTTTGAACCTTAAAACAACCCAGTTATGTGCGGAATTGTAGGATATCTCGGTTCACGAGAAGCTTTCCCAGTAGTTATTAAAGGACTTCAACGATTAGAATATCGGGGCTATGATAGTGCCGGAGTAATGTTGTATGACGGAAGTGAAGTTCGAGTTAGTAAAACAAAAGGAAAGGTTTTTGATTTAAAGACAAAGGCTGAAGGAGAACAGAATATCAAAGGTTCTTTAGGTATCGGTCATACGCGTTGGGCGACGCACGGTGTGCCGAATAATGTAAACGCTCATCCGCATCAATCAAACTCTGGTCGTATCGTTGCTATTCACAATGGGATTATTGAGAACTATGCCCCAATTAAAGAAACTCTTGAGAAACGAGGATATACTTTTCAATCAGATACCGATACAGAAGTACTCGTAAATCTTATCGAAGAAATACAAATTAAAGAAGAGACCTCTCTTGCTAAGGCGGTTAGACTTGCGCTAAACGAGGTAGTGGGAGCCTACGCATTGGTGGTCTTTGATGCATCCGATCCAACAACTCTCGTTACCGCAAGAATGGGAAGTCCTCTTGCTATCGGGGTAGGGGATAACGAATTTTTTGTCGCCTCTGACGCTAGCCCTTTTATTGAATTTACTTCCAATGCTATTTACCTAGAAGATGGTGAAATGGCAACGATTCGATTAGGTAAAGAAGTATCTGTAAGAAAAATTGCCAACGACAAGAAGGTGGATCCTTTCATCCATGAACTTCAATTATCGCTTGATGAAATAGAAAAGGGCGGATACGACCACTTCATGCTCAAAGAGATCTATGAGCAGCCCAAGGCAATTCGAGATACCTATCGCGGTAGACTTAAAACTGATTCAGGTCTGATTAAAATGGCTGGAATAGACGACCATCTTGACAAGTTTCTCAATGCGAAACGAATTATTATTGCTGCTTGTGGTACTTCTTGGCATGCAGGATTAGTTGCCGAATATATCTTCGAAGATCTGGCTCGTATACCTGTAGAGGTTGAATACGCATCTGAATTTCGATATCGCAACCCCGTAATCGGCCCAGGTGATGTGCTTATTGCTATCTCACAGTCTGGTGAAACTGCGGATACTCTTGCTGCTATTAAAATGGCAAAGAGTCGTGGAGCATTTGTTTTCGGAGTGTGTAATGTGGTAGGTTCATCAATTGCTCGTGAAACGCATGCTGGGGCGTATACTCACGCCGGTCCTGAGATTGGTGTGGCGTCGACAAAAGCTTTCACCACTCAAATTACTGTACTCACCTTAATTGCTTTAAAGTTAGCTAAAGAGAAAGCTACTATTGGCGATTCTAAGTATGCGCACTTAGTAAAAGAGTTAGATTCGATTCCGTCACATATCGAAACCGTACTTCAATCAGAAGCAGCGATCAAAGAAATTGCTGAGGTGTATCACCAGTCAACCAACAGTCTTTACCTCGGTCGAGGTTATAATTTCCCAGTAGCCCTAGAAGGTGCGCTCAAATTAAAGGAGATTAGTTATATCCACGCTGAAGGGTATCCAGCTGCAGAAATGAAACACGGACCGATTGCTCTTATCGATGAGTCGATGCCAGTATTTGTTGTTGCAATTAGAAAAGGCCACTATGAGAAGGTGGTCAGTAACATTCAAGAAATCAAGTCTCGAAAGGGTAAAATTATTGCAGTAGTAACCAAAGGAGACATTCAGGTGGCCGAGCTAGCCGATCATTGCATCGAAATTCCTGAAATCGAGGAGTCGCTTAGCCCAATGCTAACAACTATCCCATTACAATTATTATCTTATCATATTGCGATTTTACGCGGTTGCAACGTGGATCAGCCGCGAAATCTTGCGAAGTCGGTTACGGTGGAGTAACAAAAGACTCCTTTTATCGTCATAGGTAAAAAGAGCTATGAAAAAGATTTTATTTGGGCTTCTTGTGATGATTTTCGCGAGAACTTCTGCCCATCAAGCGCAGATTGAACTCATCGGAGGTCAGTCGATTCAGTTAGATTTTGTTGATTATAAGTTATATGGGCTGAGGCTCAAGAATCATTCATCTGCAGAAATAGAGGTCAGTATTGTTTCTAAAATCAGTGGAAAGCAAGTTCGTGGATTCGGTCTTGCACCAAAAGCAACTGTAGAGGAGGTAATTATTGAATCTGACTCCTATGCTCTTTTTACCAATCTTTCAGATCAGACTGTTTCATTTTCTGCCGAAGCAAAGCAAAACAGGCTTCACCTATCGCAAAATCGGATGGAGTGAATTTTACGTTGAGAAACAATACTTCTAAGTCTATTCCGCTTATTATTCCCACAGTAATGAATCCGAATCTATCTCCTAAATCAAATAGCGGGGTTTACCTGAAGTATGGTCAGAAAGTTTATCTCAGAAAAGGGATTTCACGAAAATTAATTCTCACAGTTGATGAGACGATTCGTGAAGGAACAGTAATTGATGTCGATAGCATTATAAAACAAGTAGATCATGAGTAAAGCGGTTCTTGCACAATACTTAATTGTTTTTTCTGTAATATCTGTACTTGCTCAAACTCCCGTAAAAAGTAGAAAACTTAAGGGTGAATGGGAACTTCAGATCGAAGTTGCCGAAGCGGTTGCTGAAGAAACTAAGGACTTAGGGGCTTTTGGAAAAATGCTCGCTGGAGCTGTTACAGGTTTTGTAGATGTGGC